>ENA-OWOC01000123-OWOC01000123.1-gut-metagenome-genome-assembly--contig:-NODE-123-length-34692-cov-13.831171_pt1 | contig 34692 bp, 43 predicted proteins | sample MGYA00248245_ERZ651791 | MGnify/ENA primary metagenome ERZ651791 (study PRJEB26908, sample SAMEA4031703) | gut metagenome | biome: gut; feature: normal infant; material: stool | place: China | collected...
TGAATCAGGAGAGCAGATTACCCCCTGGATCTGATTTCAGGCGTTGGGTGTGGATCACTATTGCACCGTTCGTGACACTACCATCCATTGGAGGCCATCCTTCCTGACCATTTCCATCATCCCAGTCGAACTCACAAACAACACCATATGCATTTAAGTCTTTCGAAATTGCTATAAGCAGAGCATGTTGCGCCAGCATGATTAATACAGCATTTAATACAGAGCCGTGTTTATTGAGTCGGTATTCAGAGTCTGACCAGAAATTATTAATCTGGTGAAGTTTTTCCTCTGTCATTACGTCATGGTCGATTTCAATTTCTATTGATGCTTTCCAGTCGTAATCAATGATGTATTTTTTGATGTTTGACATCTATTCATATCCTCATAGATAAAAAATCGCCCTCACATTAGAGGGCAAAGAAGATTTCCAATAATCAGAACAAGTCGGCTCCTGTTTAGTTACGAGCGACATTGCTCCGTGTATTCACTCGTTGGAATGAATACACAGTGCTTATTCGTACTAATAAAACACCCAATTTTCTGTTTCTTGGTTGTGTCCAAAGTTATATTCAATATCTGGTGTTGATGTATCAATATTCTTCATCCCATCAACAAGAGTTGATACAACAGCCAAATCTTGTTTGATTCTCATCAAATGGTATTTCTTTCGGCGCAATAAACTTTCAATGGCAAGTTTCTTCGTCGGGAATGCAAAAGATCTTTCTGCATTTTTTGCTACTTTCTTAATTGCATATCTATTTCTCCTTTGTTTCCATTCCTGTAACCACTGATTTGGTGCTGGTTTAAAATTAACAATCCAATGCGCAGGAACCAACCATGCATAATGCTCTGTCTGATGAAAAGCTATATATTGAAGTGCGAATATTTTGATCCCATCTTCTTCAACTGTCGCCTGGAATCTCCAGAAAACAGGCATTCCATCATGTTCAGTTTCTGATTCAGGAAAAGGTACGCTCCATGATTTTGTCATATCTCACCTCAAATAAGTGGTTTGCTGACCACTACAGCCTAATTTCATTTTCTGGCGACCAACACAAGTCATCTTGCTGTCAGTTGTTTGGATTTCCGGTAGCCTGCCGCGTAAAGAGCTACGTTCGGAAGACAAGTTGAGCCTTCATATTTTCTGGTCAACGTTGTCAGTGTTATTACTTCTGCTCTCATTGCTGGTTTGCGCTTGCATTGCAAGACCACTCGAGAGGGGGTTGGTCTGTGTAGCTTGTCGGAGCTAATCGCCTCCTGACTTTGCAGGTTTGCGCGACGAGCTCTACGACGAGAAGCTGAGGTGCCTTTAAATTCTGTTTTTCTGGACATAGATTCCTCCCGAATAAACTTTGGTGATGCAATCTCGAAGCTCCTCCTGAGACGGTTGCTTCGGCATTGCATCCCACAGCTCATGTGGTTGGGTGATCTGGCTTTTCAGCCACGTAGTCGAGAGTTCGACGTTGTTTAAAGAGCCTGCCAGTCTGTTCCGTTTGGCTTCCAGCGTCCTGCTGACGGTTAAATAGTACGATATGTACTTTATTGGGTCAATACGACTTGTTCTAAAATAGGGTGATTTTTTATAACACTTTGTATTTAATAGTGTTGTTTTTTAGCGTGGGTGTATCGCCTCGGCGATGTAAGGAGAGATCAGAATTGCGTGGTTTAGTGAGTTGTATCTATTTATTTTTCAATAAATACATTTGGTTATGTGTCTTTAGGTGGGGGCGTGAGGCAAAGAAAACCCGGCGCTGAGGCCGGGGTATGCATTTATGGTTTTTTTTGGTCGTGCTTTGCTAGGGCTTTATGAGTTTTCTTAATGCTGCTTCTAACTTTCTGAATTTTTTCTTGGGAAAGTTTTATGTTTTCAGGGGCTGTTCCAGTGTTAGAAATCATTACATTGCGAACAGATCTCCCTACGGTCTCAGCAGCATTCTCTAGTTGAGACTGTCCCTTCAGGTTCTGGTTTCTGATTCTTGCTTCTGTCTGTGTAATTCTGAATATATTGGCCGCGAGCTCTTCGCTTCCCATGAAGTCAAGCATCGTTCCATCTTTTTTAGTTAGGCCTTTTCGAGCTTTCAACTGTGAGAGATTCATATTGTACATCCCACGGTAGCCCGCATTTTGAAATAGACCATAGTCGACTACTCCGTGTTTATGGGCTACATGACTGAGAGTTTTCTCTCTAGATGTAATCTCGCCACGCAAATAAACTCGATTAACTGCGTCATGGTTATGATATGTAGTGTGTATTTCTGCTGCGAGCCCAGCAAAATAAGCTTGTGCATTTGCAACTTTTTGATTGCTGATGTCACCATTCATTACAATCAGATAACAAGCGAAACGAGTTAATTTAAAGTCATTTTTCGCATTTTCTGAAGGCATCTGGATGAAGTTATCGTATACAGGGATATCGAGGCTCACACATACAGATGTAGCTTTGTTAATGGCTTTCAATATCTGATCCATGCCATTATATCCAAGCATCATCGCTAAATCAGATGCAAACCAATAGGTAACACCGTTTTCTCTAGCGAAATCATCAAATGTTAACTGTGATGTGTCATCGAAAACAGTAATTTGCCTACTCATATCACACCCGAACTTACTCATCGATTTTCCCTTATATTAATATAATGTGGATAGTTTGTCGCCAACTCGCTAAAGTTATTCATTATGAGGTTTGCCATCCATCACCCAAACGTCTCTTCAGGCCACTGACTAGCGATAACTTTCCCCACAACGGAACAACTCTCATTGCATGGGATCATTGGGTATTGTGGATTTAGTGGCTGTAGAAACACCTGACCGCTATCCCTGATCAGTTTCTTGAAGGTAAATTCATCACCACCAAGTCTGGCTATGCAGAAATCGCCGGGCTCAACAGCTTGCTCTGGGTCAACCAGAATTAACATCCCGTCAGGAAAACTAGGTTTGGAACCTGTTGGGGCGGTCATTGAGTTACCTTCAACCTCAAGCCAGAATGCAGAGTCACTGGCTTTTTTGGTTGTGCTTACCAATCTCTCCGCATCGCCTTTGGTAAAGGTTCTGAGTTCTGGAGAGAACATCCCAGCCTGAACATGAGAAAAAACAGGGTACTCATATTGTTTTTTAACTGGGGCCGATGAGTATTCGCCAACAGGTGAAAATGTCCCGTCGTGGTTGAATGATATGTTATCAATACCAAGGTATTTAAACACCACACCAATATCACTAAGAGATGGATGACGAGATCCGCGCAACCAGTGTCCAATCCCACCCTGCGTCATACCTAGCTCTTCGGCTAACTTCTCTTGAGTTATGCCGAGCTCTTTCATTCTGGATCTAGCCAGTTCATACCATTTCATTTTCATGTCCTTATTATTACGCTCTGTATTGCAACCATCCATGCACAATGTGTATTTTTGCTTGCATTCAAAAAGTACATATTGTATTTTTTTCTTCATGGTTACTATGGAGGGCATATGAGCAACCTACGAAAATATCGAGAGTCACTGAATATCTCTCAAACAACACTTGCTAAGGCAGTTGGATGCACACAGGGAGCTATCGGACATTGGGAATCTGGTCGTCGCTTCCCAGACCTTAAAACATGCCGTGCTCTTGTTGCGTGTCTAAACAAGTTAGGCGCAAAAGTAAGTCTTGATGACGTGTTCCCGCCGGAGCACAAAGCCGCTTAATAAGCGGAGCCGCTCTTTGTAACAACGGACATTCGTCCTACGTCGCTGAAAAGCGAGCCCCAAGATATCTGACCAACTAAGGCCATATGCGTTTCCACGCATACCTTTCAACTAACTATTCACTATTGGAAATCTTAAGAAATGGAACAAACAAGTTACAGCAAACTATCACAGCGTGACGTTGATCGCGCAGAAACAGATTTACTCATCAACCTGTCAACGCTTACCCAGCGTGGTCTGGCAAAGATGATTGGCTGTCATGAATCGAAGATAAGCAGAACGGACTGGCGGTTTATTGCTTCGGTCTTGTGTGCTTTCGGAATGGCATCAGACATCAGTCCAATTAGCAGGGCTTTTAAGTATGCGCTTGATGGAATCACAAAGAAAAAACGCCCGGCGGCAACCGAGCGTTCTGAACAAATCCAGATGGAGTTCTGAGGTCATTACTGGATCTATCAACAGGAGTCATTATGACAAATACAGCAAAAATACTCAACTTCGGCAGAGGTAACTTTGCCGGACAGGAGCGTAATGTGGCAGATCTCGATGATGGTTACGCCAGACTATCAAATATGCTGCTTGAGGCTTATTCAGGCGCAGATCTGACCAAGCGACAGTTTAAAGTGCTGCTTGCCATTCTGCGTAAAACCTATGGGTGGAATAAACCAATGGACAGAATCACCGATTCTCAACTTAGCGAGATTACAAAGTTACCCGTCAAACGGTGCAATGAAGCCAAGTTAGAACTCGTCAGAATGAATATTATCAAGCAGCAAGGCGGCATGTTTGGACCAAATAAAAACATCTCAGAATGGTGTATCCCTCAAAACGAGGGAAAATCCCCTAAAACGAGGGATAAAACATCCCTCAAATTGGGGGATTGCTATCCCTCAAAACAGGGGGACACAAAAGACACTATTACAAAAGAAAAAAGAAAAGATTATTCGTCCGAGAATTCTGGCGAATCCTCTGACCAGCCAGAAAACGATCTTTCTGTGGTTAAACCGGATGCTGCAATTCAGAGCGGCAGCAAGTGGGGAACAGCAGAAGACCTGACCGCCGCAGAGTGGATGTTTGACATGGTGAAGACCATCGCGCCATCAGCCAGAAAACCGAATTTTGCTGGGTGGGCTAACGATATCCGCCTGATGCGTGAACGTGACGGACGTAACCACCGCGATATGTGTGTGCTTTTCCGCTGGGCCTGCCAGGACAACTTCTGGTCCGGTAACGTGCTGAGTCCGGCCAAACTCCGCGACAAGTGGACCCAGCTCGAAATCAACCGTAACAAGCAACAGGCAGGCGTGACAGCCAGCAAACCAAAACTCGACCTGACAAACACTGACTGGATTTACGGGGTGGATTTATGAAAAACATCGCCGCACAGATGGTTAACTTTGACCGTGAGCAGATGCGTCGGATCGCCAACAACATGCCGGAACAGTACGACGAAAAGCCGCAGGTACAACAGGTAGCGCAGATCATCAACGGTGTGTTCAGCCAGTTACTGGCAACTTTCCCGGCGAGCCTGGCTAACCGTGACCAGAACGAACTGAACGAAATCCGCCGCCAGTGGGTTCTGGCTTTCCGGGAAAACGGGATCACCACAATGGAACAGGTTAACGCAGGAATGCGCGTAGCCCGTCGGCAGAATCGACCATTTCTGCCATCACCCGGGCAGTTTGTTGCATGGTGCCGGGAAGAAGCATCCGTTATCGCCGGACTGCCAAACGTCAGCGAGCTGGTTGATATGGTTTACGAGTATTGCCGGAAGCGAGGCCTGTATCCGGATGCGGAGTCTTATCCGTGGAAATCAAACGCGCACTACTGGCTGGTTACCAACCTGTATCAGAACATGCGGGCCAATGCGCTTACTGATGCGGAATTACGCCGTAAGGCCGCAGATGAGCTTGTCCATATGACTGCGAGAATTAACCGTGGTGAGTCGATCCCTGAACCAGTAAAACAACTTCCTGTCATGGGCGGTAGACCTCTAAATCGTGCACAGGCTCTGGCGAAGATCGCAGAACTCAAAGCTAAGTTCGGACTGAAAGGAGCAAGTGTATGACGGGCAAAGAGGCAATTATTCATTACCTGGGGACGCATAATAGCTTCTGTGCGCCGGACGTTGCCGCGCTAACAGGCGCAACAGTAACCAGCATAAATCAGGCCGCGGCTAAAATGGCACGGGCAGGTCTTCTGGTTATCGAAGGTAAGGTCTGGCGAACGGTGTATTACCGGTTTGCTACCAAGGAAGAACGGGAAGGAAAGATGAGCACGAACCTAATTTTTAAGGAGTGTCGCCAGAGTGCCGCGATGAAACGGGTATTGGCGGTATATGGAGTTAAAAGATGACCATCTACATCACTGAGCTAATAACAGGCCTGCTGGTAATCGCAGGCCTTTTTATTTGGGGGAGAGTAAATCGTGGCTGACTGGCAAATACCAATCATCATTCTTGCCGGAGCTTCGCTGGTTGCTGGCTTTATCCTGCTGAAGAAGCATAAAGACCGTGATCAAAAAGTCGAAGTTCTCTATGGGTATCCGGCGAACAGCACAACATGGCTGACTATTTACCACTACCGAAAATCAGGCCGTTGGGTATTCGAATGGGATGATCTGTTTGCTGAAAAGCGACCAAAGTCATGGGGAGACATCAGCGAATGCATGATGTTTGAAGAAAGAAAATCCGGCGCAACCCGAGAAGAGTTTAACGAAGCGTGGAGGCGATTAAGTGAGAGGGGGTATCAATGAGCAGAATTAAGTCGAGGTAACAATGAAGCAAATATACATGCTTCGCAACGAAGCAATCAGAAACAACGCCATAGACGCAATACTCTCACTTCCGATCGACGACAAGTCACCTCACGAAGTCCACATTAAAGAACCCAGGCGGAGCAATCCTCAAAACCGCCTTATGTGGGCGTTATTGCAGGACGTATCACGTCAGGTGCTTTGGCATGGAAAGAGACTTGCGCCGGAGGACTGGAAAGATCTGTTCACTGCCCTGTGGCTTAAGACCAAAAAACTGGAGCAACGAAGTGCGCCTGGTATCGACGGTGGCGTTGTCATGCTTGGCGTGCGTACCAGCAAAATGCGAAAGGCCAGCATGACTGAGCTTATCGAAATCATGTTCTGGTTCGGCTCAGAGCGCAACGTGCGGTGGAGTGATGACTCCCGGCGAGAGTATGAATGGTCACAACGAAAAGGTAGGGCTGCATGACTATCAAATCAAATACGCCAGCACACGACAAGGACTGCTGGCAAACGCCGCTTTGGCTTTTTGATGCACTGGATATTGAGTTTGGATTCTGGCTGGATTCGGCAGCGAGCGACAAAAATGCTCTGTGCGCTCACTGGCTAACTGAGGCTGACGACGCGCTAAATTCTGAGTGGGTAAGCCACGGTGCAATCTGGAATAACCCACCGTACAGCAATATCAGGCCGTGGGTGGAAAAAGCCGCTGAGCAGTGTATACAACAACGACAGACGGTAGTGATGCTTGTGCCAGAGGATATGTCAGTCGGATGGTTCAGCAAGGCTCTGGAGAGTGTCGACGAAGTTCGTATTATCACTGATGGACGGATTAATTTTGTCGAACCATCGACAGGACTGGAGAAGAAGGGAAACAGCAAAGGTTCCATGCTGCTGATTTGGCGACCGTTCATCAGTTCTCGACGGATGTTTACTACTGTATCCAAAGCGGCATTGATGGCGATCGGGCAGGGCGTCAGGAGGGCAGCATGAGACGACAGCGACGAAGTTTCACCGACATCATCTGCGAAAACTGCAAATACCTTCCAACGAAACGCTACAGAAATAAACGCAAGCCAATCCCAAAAGAATCTGACGTAAAAACCTTCAACTACACGGCTCACCTGTGGGATATCCGGTGGCTAAGACATTGTGCGAGGAAAACAAGGTGATTGACCAAAATCGAAGTTACGAACAAGAAAGCGTCGAGCGAGCTTTAACGTGCGCTAACTGCGGTCAGAAGCTGCATGTGCTGGAAGTTCACGTGTGTGAGCACTGTTGCGCAGAACTTATGAGCGATCCGAATAGCTCGATGCACGAGGAAGAAGATGATGGCTAAACCAGCGCGAAGACGATGTAAAAACGATGAATGTCGGGAATGGTTTCACCCTGCATTCGCTAATCAGTGGTGGTGCTCTCCAGAGTGTGGAACCAAGATAGCACTCGAACGACGAAGCAAAGAACGCGAAAAAGCGGAAAAGGCAGAAAAGGCAGCAGAGAAGAAACGACGACGAGAGGAGCAGAAACAGAAAGATAAACTTAAGATTCAAAAACTCGCCTTAAAGCCCCGCAGTTACTGGATTAAACAAGCCCAACAAGCCGTAAACGCCTTCATCAGAGAAAGAGACCGCGACTTACCATGTATCTCGTGCGGAACGCTCACGTCTGCTCAGTGGGATGCCGGGCATTACCGGACAACTGCTGCGGCACCTCAACTCCGATTTGATGAACGCAATATTCACAAGCAATGTGTGGTGTGCAACCAGCACAAAAGCGGAAATCTCGTTCCGTATCGCGTCGAACTGATTAGCCGCATCGGGCAGGAAGCAGTAGACGAAATCGAATCAAACCATAACCGCCATCGCTGGACTATCGAAGAGTGCAGGACCATCAAGGCGGAGTATCAACAGAAACTTAAAAAACTGCGAAACAGCAGAAGTGAGGCTGCATGAATATCTACGAAAGAATTGATGGCAGCAAATACCGAAATACTTGGGTAGTTGGCGATCTGCACGGATGCTACACGAACCTGATGAACAAACTGGATACGATTGGATTCGACAACAAAAAAGACCTGCTTATCTCGGTGGGCGATTTGGTTGATCGTGGTGCAGAGAACGTTGAATGCCTGGAATTAATCACATTCCCCTGGTTCAGAGCTGTACGTGGAAACCATGAGCAAATGATGATTGATGGCTTATCAGAGCGTGGAAACGTCAATCACTGGCTGCTTAATGGCGGTGGCTGGTTCTTTAATCTCGATTACGACAAAGAAATTCTGGCTAAAGCTCTTGCCCATAAAGCAGATGAACTTCCGTTAATCATCGAACTGGTGAGTAAAGGAAAAAAATATGTCATCTGCCACGCCGATTATCCTTGTGATAAATACGAGTTTGGAAAGCCAGTTGATCATCAGCAGGTAATCTGGAACCGCGAACGAATCAGCAACTCACAAGACGGGATCGTGAAAGAAATCAAAGGCGCGGACACGTTCATCTTTGGTCATACGCCAGCAGTGAAACCACTCAAATTTGCCAACCAGATGTATATCGATACTGGCGCAGTGTTCTGCGGAAACCTCACATTGATTCAGGTACAGGGAGAAGGCGCATGAGACTCGAAAGCATAGCTAAATTTCATTCGCCAAAAAGCCCGATGATGAGCGACTCACCACGGGCCACGGCTTCTGACTCTCTTTCCGGTACTGATGTGATGGCTGCTATGGGGATGGCGCAATCACAAGCCGGATTCGGAATGGCTGTATTCTGTGGTAAGCACGAACTCAGCCAGAACGACAAACAAAAGGCTATCAACTATCTGATGCAATTTGCACACAAGGTATCGGGGAAATACCGTGGCGTGGCAAAGCTTGAAGGAAATACTAAGGCAAAGGTACTGCAAGTGCTCGCAACATTCGCTTATGCGGATTATTGCCGTAGTGCCGCTACGCCGGGCGCAAGATGCAGAGATTGCCACGGTACAGGCCGTGCGGTTGATATAGCCAAAACAGAGCTGTGGGGGAGAGTTGCTGAGAAAGAGTGCGGAAGATGTAAAGGCGTCGGTTATTCAAGAATGCCAGCAAGCGCCGCATATCGCGCTGTGACGATGCTAATCCCAAACCTTACCCAACCCACCTGGTCACGCACTGTTAAGCCGCTGTATGACGCTCTGGTTGTGCAATGCCACAAGGAAGAGTCAATCGCAGACAACATTTTGAATGCGATCACACGTTAGCGCCATGATTGCCACGGATGGCAACATATTAACGGCATAATATTGACTTTTTGAATAACTTTGGGGAAACTTGACACCAATAATGGGCGTTTTTTACATGTCATTGATGAGTCTCAATAACCTGCCGCCGAGTAGTTTTTATGCTCTGAATTGTATTTGTGTAGTAAACATGCTGACTGCAATGTAATAGAGTTTTTTAGCCTGTAACCTCTTGACGGCATTGAATTGCTTTTGTTATGAGTTGTAAGCCAATGTTATCATCTTGTATTGGGGTGGTTATGAAGGATGGTGCGCTGCTCAGGAGTTCTTCACTTTTTATTGCCTACATGGGATGCCTTGGATGGGGGAGTGCTTATTTCTATGGATGGGGTACTTCTTTTTACTACGGCTTCCCATGGTGGATTGTAGGTGCAGGTGTTGATGATGTTGCCAGAAGTTTATTTTTTGCAGTTATCGTCATTGCTATATTTCTTATCGGTTGGGGTATTGGTGTTGTATTCTTTTTCGCAGTGAAAAGAAAACATTCTATGCAAGAGCTAAATGTATTTCGCCTTTATTTTGCTGTGGAATTATTGTTTGTGCCGGCAATTATTGAGTTTTCTATATTGAGACAGAAGATTCAGGTACCTCTTTTGCTACTGTCAGCAGCGATTGCGCTGGCGGTTACAATTTCGATAAGATCTTATGGGCGATTTTTATCGGTATCATGCTTCTATGATAAGCCATTTATAAAAAAACATTTTTTTGAGATTGTGATGATTGCTTTTGTGGCATATTTCTGGCTTTTTTCATTTCTGACAGGATATTACAAACCGCAGTTTAAGAAAGAATATGAAATGATTAATTATAATGATGGTTGGTATTATGTTCTTGCTCGTTATGATAATTGTCTGGTTTTGTCTACTTCTTTCAATGCAGGTAGTAAAAGGTTTGTCATTTATCAATCAGCACAAGATAAGAATCTTCAGGTTGATATTGTAAGGACCAGAATTTAATTGGCTGCATAAATAATATTTTAAGTTGCAAGTTGGCTATTCGTAGGAATAGAACCTTAGGCATGCTGAATGCGTTTTCTGAACATTGTTTTATAAACTGTGTCTGCTTGCTGTTGTGATCCTGCTTTTAGTGATGGTGATGATGGATTTCACCAGCAGGATAATGTTGGTACTGACTGATGGCGCTCTGGTCTGCGGCATTGTGGTATTGCTGTGGCCGATGATGAAAGAACAGAATGAATAATTCTTGACTTTTTTGTTTACTGTTTATTAAAAAATCAACCGCATGGTGAATCCTCCTTGGAGGGGCTAAATGATCGAGTTTTAAGGGCACGTAGCGAGTTCTGTTTGATCATTGCAGAACTTAGCGGGAGGCGCCATGCGTACATCACTAATGTTATTTCCTTCTATCATTTTCCTTGTGAGTTCTGGCTGCGCATGGCGCGGCCTTTTTTTTATGACCTGCCACTGGCAGATGGTCATCCTGTGATTTGATTCCGGTTCCGGCTTTTTAACTCTGTTCCTGTACACGGGAGAAATTCTATGTCGATTAATCGTTATGATATTGGTTACAAGAAGTACCACGTATTGTTTTGAGATAGAAAGCATGGTGCCAGAGGTAAATGCAGCAGCATAATAAAAAAGAGCCAGCGCAGAAGAGAACGGGTAAAAGAGTCTGCGCTGGCGTGGGGATATTCCCCGTGGAGAAATGATATGTAACACACATCGGGAACCTTTCTATATAAACATTATCATTATTGTCAATCATAACAGTCAGGTATTATGACGTTTATGCATCAGGGCCATCAGGAATTAACTGGTGGCTTTTTATTGTTGTCAGCTTCCGGATAACGGGAGACGGGGTATGTACCAGATGGAAAAAATAACAACAGGTGTGTCATACACCACGTCAGCGGTGGGGACGGGATACTGGCTACTGCAGTTGCTGGACAAAGTCTCCCCATCCCAGTGGGTGGCAATAGGCGTATTGGGTAGCCTGGTGTTTGGCTTGCTGACGTATCTGACAAACCTTTATTTCAAGATTAAAGAAGATAAGCGTAAGGCTGCGAGAGGTGAATAATGTCGCCATCATTACGCAAGGCTGTTGCTGCTGCTATTGGTGGTGGGGCTGTTGCCATAGCGTCTGTGCTCATCACTGGTCCGAGTGGTGACGATGGCCTGGAAGGTGTCAGCTACATACCATACGAAGATATCGTTGGCGTATGGACTGTATGTCACGGACACACCGGAAAAGACATCATTCCCGGTAAAACGTATACCGAAGCAGAATGCAAAGCCCTCCTGAATAAAGACCTTGCCACGGTCGCCAGACAAATTAACCCGTACATCAAAGTCGATATACCGGAAACAACGCGCGGCGCTCTTTACTCGTTCGTTTACAACGTGGGCGCTGGTAATTTCAGAACATCGACGCTTCTTCGCAAAATAAACCAGGGTGATATCAAAGGCGCATGTGACCAGCTACGTCGCTGGACATACGCTGGCGGTAAGCAATGGAAAGGGCTGATGACCCGTCGTGATATTGAGCGTGAAGTCTGTTTGTGGGGGCAGCAATGAGCAGGGTAACCGCGATTATCTCCGCTCTGGTTATTTGCATCATCCTCTGCCTGTCATGGGCTGTTAATCATTACCGTGATAACGCCATCGCCTACAAAGACCAGCGCGACAAAGCCACATCCATCATCGCTGACATGCAGAAGCGTCAACGTGATGTAGCAGAACTCGACGCCAGATACACAAAGGAGCTTGCTGATGCTAATGCGACTATCGAAAGTCTCCGTGCTGATGTTTCTGCTGGGCGTAAGCGCCTGCAAGTCTCCGCCACCTGTGCAAAGTCAACGACCGGAGCCAGCAGCATGGGCGATGGAGAAAGCCCAGGACTTACAGCAGATGCTGAACTCAATTATTACCGTCTCCGAGGTGGAATCGACAAGATAACCGCGCAGGTTAACTACCTGCAGGAATACATCAGGACGCAGTGCTTAAAATAATTTTAATTTCACTGAAATTTAACAAGTGACTTTCAGGAAAATGCCTCGCAGATGCGGGGCATTTTTGTACCGGTATTTCACCGCGCACCGCAGCGCACAATAAACACCGAACCTGACCCTTTGGAATGGGCCTTTGAGGATACCAGTTAGTGCTGGCGAGCCTCGGTGGGCTGGTTTCCTGTGCGGCAAAGGTTCATTTCAAAGAAGCAGGCAACGCCATGAATGAATTAATTGCGAATCATGACTTCGACTTTCGCCAGTTAGTTACCGCAGCAGAAGGTCAACCGGTAACTGACACCTTCCAGATTGCCAGGGCATTTGGTAAACGCCATCAGCATGTGATTAGGGCTATTAAATGTTTGAGATGTTCTGAGGAATTCTCGACAACCCATTTTTGGGCCGTCGAGAAAATCAATGACTTAGGGATTTTTGACAAGAAACAGATTTACTACCGCATGGACTTTAGTGGCTTCGTTATGCTGGTTATGGGATTTAACGGGGCAAAAGCCGATGCTGTTAAAGAAGCCTATATCAATGCGTTTAACTGGATGTCAGCAGAACTCCGTAAGTACAGCGAAAGTTATGAAGCAGAACGTAACGCCGTAATGCTGGAGTACATGAAAGAGAAGGATGTCGCCAGCATGTCAGGCCGTCTGCTCAATCGCTGGGGGAGAACGAAAAAACCTCAATTGCTTGCAAAGCTGGAACGTCTGGAGAGACAGGGACAGTTTTTATTACCGGGATTCGATAAAGGTATTCAAGCCTGACACATTATGCGCTGTATCGTCGCCGTATTCCCGCATTAACCATGACCGTAGCCCGACGGGGAATTCCTTCTGCGCGAGTGTGCGGGAATAATCAAAACGATGCACACCGGGTTTTTACCGCGCTAATGATTCGCGGGTTTGTCCCTCATGCTCGCCAGTCTTGTGCGAGGGTGGAAGAAACAGGGCATGTATTCAGGAGCGTGCGACCGTGGTCGCACGACGCTGGTCTGTCAGACATTGAATTCATTGCGAATAAACCAGAACGCTTGCGGGTCCTTTCCGGCGATCCGGCAGGCTACGGGGCGGCGACCTCGCGGGTTTTCGCTATTTATGAAAATTTTCCGGTTTAAGGCGTTTCCGTTCTTCTTCGTCGTAACTTAGTGTTTTTATTTAAAATACCCCCTGAAAAGAAAGGAAACGACAGGTGCTGAAAGCGAGCTTTTTGGCCTCTGTCGTTTCCTTTCTCTGTTTTTGTCCGTGGAATGAACAATGGAAGTCAACAAAAAGCAGCTGGCTGACATTTTCGGTGCGAGTATCCGTACCATTCAGAACTGGCAGGAGCAGGGAATGCCCGTTCTGCGAGGCGGTGGGAAGGGTAATGAGGTGCTTTATGACTCTGCCGCCGTCATAAAATGGTATGCCGAAAGGGATGCTGAAATTGAGAACGAAAAGCTGCGCCGGGAAGTTGAAGAACTGCGGCAGGCCAGCGAGACAGATCTCCAGCCAGGGACTATTGAGTACGAACGCCATCGACTTACGCGTGCGCAGGCCGACGCACAGGAGCTGAAGAATGCCAGAGACTCCGCTGAAGTGGTGGAAACCGCATTCTGTACTTTCGTGCTGTCGCGGATCGCAGGTGAAATTGCCAGTATTCTCGACGGGATCCCCCTGTCGGTGCAGCGGCGTTTTCCGGAACTGGAAAACCGACATATTGATTTCCTGAAACGGGATATCATCAAAGCCATGAACAAAGCAGCCGCGCTGGATGAACTGATACCGGGGTTGCTGAGTGAATATATCGAACAGTCAGGTTAACAGGCTGCGGCATTTTGTCCGCGCCGGGCTTCGCTCACTGTTCAGGCCGGAGCCACAGACCGCCGTTGAATGGGCGGATGCCAATTACTATCTCCCGAAAGAATCCGCATACCAGGAAGGGCGCTGGGAAACACTGCCCTTTCAGCGGGCCATCATGAATGCGATGGGCAGCGACTACATCCGCGAGGTGAATGTGGTGAAGTCTGCCCGTGTTGGTTATTCCAAAATGCTGTTGGGTGTTTATGCCTACTTCATAGAGCATAAGCAGCGCAACACACTTATCTGGTTGCCGACGGATGGTGATGCCGAGAACTTTATGAAAACTCACGTTGAGCCGACCATCCGTGATATTCCTTCGCTGCTGGCGCTGGCCCCGTGGTATGGCAAAAAGCACCGGGATAACACGCTCACCATGAAGCGTTTCACCAATGGGCGTGGCTTCTGGTGCCTGGGCGGTAAAGCGGCAAAAAACTACCGTGAAAAGTCAGTGGATGTGGCGGGTTATGATGAACTTGCTGCCTTTGATGAGGATATTGAACAGGAAGGCTCTCCGACGTTCCTGGGCGATAAGCGTATTGAAGGCTCGGTCTGGCCAAAGTCCATCCGTGGCTCCACGCCCAAAGTGAGAGGCACCTGCCAGATTGAGCGTGCAGCCAGTGAATCCCCGCATTTTATGCGTTTTCATGTTGCCTGCCCGCACTGCGGGAAGGAGCAGTACCTTAAATTTGGCGACAAAGAGACGCCGTTTGGCCTCAAATGGATGCCGGATGATCCCTCCAGCGTGTTTTATCTCTGTGAGCATAATGCCTGCGTCATCCGTCAGCAGGAGCTGGACTTTACTGATGCCCGTTATATCTGCGAAAAGACCGGGATCTGGACCCGTGATGGCATTCTCTGGTTTTCGTCATCCGGTGAAGAGATTGAACCGCCTGACAGTGTGACCTTTCACATCTGGACGGCGTACAGTCCGTTCACCACCTGGGTGCAGATTGTCAAAGACTGGATGAAGACGAAAGGGGATACGGGAAAACGTAAAACCTTCGTGAACACCACGCTCGGTGAGACGTGGGAAGCGAAAATCGGTGAACGTCCGGATGCTGAAGTGATGGCAGAACGGAAAGAGCATTATTCAGCGCCCGTTCCTGACCGTGTGGCTTACCTGACCGCCGGTATCGACTCCCAGCTGGACCGCTACGAAATGCGCGTATGGGGATGGGGGCCGGGTGAGGAAAGCTGGCTGATTGACCGGCAGATTATTATGGGCCGCCACGACGACGAGCAGACGCTGCTGCGTGTGGATGAGGCCATCAATAAAACCTACACCCGCCGGAATGGTGCAGAAATGTCGGTATCCCGTATCTGCTGGGATACTGGCGGGATTGACCCGACCATTGTGTATGAACGCTCGAAAAAACATGGGCTGTTCCGGGTGATCCCCATTAAAGGGGCATCCGTCTACGGAAAGCCGGTGGCCAGCATGCCACGTAAGCGAAACAAAAACGGGGTTTACCTTACCGAAATCGGTACGGATACCGCGAAAGAGCAGATTTATAACCGCTTCACACTGACGCCGGAAGGGGATGAACCGCTTCCCGGTGCCGTTCACTTCCCGAATAACCCGGATATTTTTGATCTGACCGAAGCGCAGCAGCTGACGGCTGAAGAGCAGGTCGAAAAATGGGTGGATGGCAGGAAAAAAATACTGTGGGACAGCAAAAAGCGACGCAATGAGGCGCTCGACTGCTTCGTTTATGCGCTGGCGGCGCTGCGCATCAGTATTTCCCGCTGGCAGCTGGATCTCAGTGCGCTGCTGGCGAGCCTGCAGGAAGAGGATGGTGCAGCAACCAACAAGAAAACACTGGCAGATTACGCCCGTGCCTTATCCGGAGAGGATGAATGACGCGACAGGAAGAACTTGCCGCTGCCCGTGCGGCACTGCATGACCTGATGACAGGAAAACGGGTGGCAACGGTACAGAAAGACGGACGGAGAGTGGAGTTTACGGCCACTTCCGTGTCTGACCTGAAAAAATACATTGCAGAGCTGGAAGTGCAGACCGGCATGACACAGCGACGCAGGGGACCTGCAGGATTTTATGTATGAAAACGCCCACCATTCCCACCCTTCTGGGGCCGGACGGCATGACATCGCTGCGCGAATATGCCGGTTATCACGGCGGTGGCAGCGGATTTGGTGGGCAGTTGCGGGCGTGGAACCCACCGGGTGAAAGTGTGGATGCAGCCCTGCTGCCCAACTTTACCCGTGGCAATGCCCGCGCAGACGATCTGGTACGCAATAACGGCTATGCCGCCAACGCCATCCAGCTGCATCAGGATCATATCGTCGGGTCTTTTTTCCGGCTCAGTCATCGCCCAAGCTGGCGCTATCTGGGCATCGGGGAGGAAGAAGCCCGTGCCTTTTCCCGCGAGGTTGAAGCGGCATGGAAAGAGTTTGCCGAGGATGACTGCTGCTGCATTGACGTTGAGCGAAAACGCACGTTTACCATGATGATTCGGGAAGGTGTGGCCATGCACGCCTTTAATGGTGAACTGTTCGTTCAGGCCACCTGGGATACCAGTTCGTCGCGGCTTTTCCGGACACAGTTCCGGATGGTCAGCCCGAAGCGCATCAGCAATCCGAACAATACCGGCGACAGCCGGAACTGCCGTGCCGGTGTGCAGATTAATGACAGCGGTGCGGCGCTGGGATATTACGTCAGCGAGGACGGCTATCCTGGCTGGATGCCGCAGAAATGGACATGGATACCCCGTGAGTTACCCGGCGGGCGCGCCTCGTTCATTCACGTTTTTGAACCCGTGGAGGACGGGCAGACCCGCGGTGCAAATGTGTTTTACAGCGTGATGGAGCAGATGAAGATGCTCGACACGCTGCAGAACACGCAGCTGCAGAGCGCCATTGTGAAGGCGATGTATGCCGCCACCATCGAGAGTGAGCTGGATACGCAGTCAGCGATGGATTTTATTCTGGGCGCGAACAGTCAGGAGCAGCGGGACAGGCTGACCGGCTGGATTGGTGAAATTGCCGCGTATTACGCCGCAGCACCGGTCCGGCTGGGAGGCGCAAAAGTGCCGCACCTGATGCCGGGGGACTCACTGAACCTGCAGACGGCTCAGGACACGGATAACGGCTACTCCGTGTTTGAGCAGTCACTGTTGCGGTATATCGCTGCCGGGCTGGGTGTCTCGTATGAGCAGCTTTCCCGGAATTACGCCCAGATGAGCTACTCCACGGCACGGGCCAGTGCGAACGAGTCGTGGGCGTACTTTATGGGGCGGCGAAAATTCGTCGCATCCCGTCAGGCGAGCCAGATGTTTCTGTGCTGGCTGGAAGAGGCCATCGTTCGCCGCGTGGTGACGTTACCTTCAAAAGCGCGTTTCAGCTTTCAGGAAGCCCGCAGCGCCTGGGGGAACTGTGACTGGATAGGCTCCGGTCGTATGGCCATCGATGGTCTGAAAGAAGTACAGGAAGCGGTGATGCTGATAGAAGCCGGACTGAGCACCTACGAGAAAGAGTGCGCGAAACGCGGTGACGACTATCAGGAAATTTTTGCCCAGCAGGTCCGTGAAACGATGGAGCGCCGCGCGGCTGGTCTTAAACCGCCCGCCTGGGCGGCTGCGGCATTTGAATCCGGGCTGCGACAATCAACAGAGGAGGAGAAGAGTGACAGCAGAGCTGCGTAATCTCCCGCATATTGCCAGTATGGCCTTTAATGAGCCGCTGATGCTTGAACCCGCCTATGCGCGGGTTTTCTTTTGTGCGCTTGCAGGCCAGCTTGGGATCAGCCGCCTGACGGATGCGGTGTCCGGCGACAGCCTGACTGCCGGAGAGGCACCCGCGACGCTGGCGTTATCCGGTGATGATGGCGGGCCACGACAGGCCCGCAGTTATCAGGTCATGAACGGCATCGCCGTGCTGCCGGTGTCCGGCACGCTGGTCAGCCGGACGCGGGCGCTGCAGCCGTATTCGGGGATGACCGGTTACAACGGCATTATCGCCCGTCTGCAACAGGCTGCCAGCGATCCGATGGTGGACGGCATTCTGCTCGATATGGACACACCGGGCGGGATGGTGGCGGGAGCATTTGACTGTGCTGACATCATCGCCCGTGTGCGTGACATAAAGCCGGTATGGGCGCTGGCCAACGACATGAACTGCAGTGCAGGTCAGCTGCTTGCCAGCGCCGCCTCCCGGCGTCTGGTCACGCAGACCGCCCGGACAGGCTCCATCGGCGTCATGATGGCTCACAGTAATTACGGTGCTGCGCTGGAGAAACAGGGTGTGGAAATCACGCTGATTTACAGCGGCAGCCATAAGGTGGATGGCAACCCCTACAGCCATCTTCCGGATGACGTCCGGGAGACACTGCAGTCCCGGATGGATGCAACCCGCCGGATGTTTGCACAGAAGGTGTCGGCATATACCGGCCTGTCCGTGCAGGCTGTGCTGGATACCGAGGCTGCAGTGTACAGCGGTCAGGAGGCCATTGATGCCGGACTGGCTGATGAACTTGTTAACAGTACCGATGCGATCACCGTCATGCGTGATGCACTGGATACACGTAAATCCCGTCTCTCAGGAGGGCGAATGACCAAAGAGACTCAATCAACAACTGTTTCAGCCACTGCTTCGCAGGCTGACGTTACTGGCGTGGTGCAAGCGACGGAGGGCGAGAACGCCAGCGCGGCGCAGCCGGACGTGAACGCGCAGATCACCGCAGCGGTTGCGGCAGAAAACAGTCGCATTATGGGGATCCTCAACTGTGAGGAGGCTCACGGACGCGAAGAACAGGCACGCGTGCTGGCCGAAACCCCCGGTATGACCGTGGAAACGGCCCGCCGCATTCTGGCAGCTGCACCACAGAGTGCACAGGCGCGCAGTGACACTGCGCTGGATCGTCTGATGCAGGGGGCACCGGCACCGCTGGCTGCAGGTAACCCGGCATCTGATGCCGTTAACGATTTGCTGAACACACCAGTGTAAGGGATGTTTATGACGAGCAAAGAAACCTTTACCCATTACCAGCCGCTGGGCAACAGTGACCCGGCACATACGGCAACCGCGCCCGGCGGATTGAGTGCGAAAGCGCCTGCAATGACCCCGCTGATGCTGGATACCTCCACCCGTAAGCTGGTTGCGTGGGATGGCACCACCGACGGTGCTGCCGTTGGCATTCTGGCGGTTGATGCTGACCAGACCAGCACCACGCTGACGTTCTACAAGTCCGGCTCGTTCCGTTATGAGGATGTGCTCTGGCCGGAGGCTGCCAGCGACGAGACGAAAAAACGGACCGCGTTTGCCGGAACGGCAATCAGCATCGTTTAACCTTACCCTTCATCACTAAAGGCCGCCTGTGCGGCTTTTTTTACGGGATTTTTTTATGTCGATGTACACAACCGCCCAGCTGCTGGCGGCAAATGAGCAGAAATTTAAGTTTGATCCGCTGTTTCTGCGTCTCTTTTTCCGTGAGAGCTATCCCTTCACCACGGAGAAAGTCTATCTCTCACAAATTCCGGGACTGGTAAACATGGCGCTGTACGTTTCGCCGATTGTTTCCGGTGAGGTTATCCGCTCCCGTGGCGGCTCCACCTCTGAATTTACGCCGGGATATGTCAAACCCAAGCATGAAGTGAATCCGCAGATGACCCTGCGTCGCCTGCCGGATGAAGATCCGCAGAATCTGGCGGACCCGGCTTACCGTCGCCGTCGCATCATCATGCAGAACATGCGTGACGAAGAGCTGGCCATTGCCCAGGTGGAAGAGATGCAGGCAGTTTCTGCCGTGCTTAAGGGCAAATACACCATGACCGGTGAAGCCTTCGATCCGGTTGAGGTGGATATGGGTCGCAGTGCGGCGAATAACATCACGCAGTCCGGCGGCACGGAGTGGAGTAAGCGTGATAAGTCCACGTATGACCCGACCGACGATATCGAAGCCTACGCGCTGAACGCCAGCGGTGTGGTGAATATCATCGTGTTTGATCCGAAAGGCTGGGCGCTGTTCCGTTCCTTCAAAGCCGTCAGGGAGAAGCTGGATACCCGTCGCGGCTCTCATTCCGAACTGGAGACAGCGGTAAAAGACCTGGGCAAAGCGGTGTCTTATAAGGGAATGTATGGCGATGTGGCCATCGTCGTGTATTCCGGACAGTACGTGGAAAATGGTGTCAAAAAGAACTTCCTGCCGGACAACACGATGGTGCTGGGCAACACTCAGGCACGCGGTCTGCGCACCTATGGCTGCATTCAGGATGCGGACGCACAGCGCGAAGGCATTAACGCCTCTGCCCGTTACCCGAAAAACTGGGTGACCACCGGCGATCCGGCGCGTGAGTTCACCATGATTCAGTCAGCACCGCTGATGCTGCTGGCTGACCCTGATGAGTTCGTGTCCGTACAACTGGCGTAATCATGGCCCTTCGGGGCCATTGTCTCTCTGTGGAGAAGTCCATGACGAAAGATGAACTGATTGCCCGTCTCCGCTCGCTGGGTGAACAACTGAACCGTGATGTCAGCCTGACGGGGACGAAAGAAGAACTGGCGCTCCGTGTGGCAGAGCTGGAAGAAGAGCTTGATGACACGGATGACACTGCCGGTCAGGACACCCCTCTCAGCCAGGAAAATGTGCTGACCGGGCATGAAAATGAGGTGGTATCAGCGCAGCCGGATACCGTGACTGATACGGCTGCTCTGGTCACGGTCGTGGCACTGGTGACGCTGCACACTGTTGCACTTCACGCCACGCGGGATGAACCAGTGGCATTCGTACTGCCGGGAACGGCGTTCCGTGTCTCTGCCAGTGTGGCAGCCGAAATGACAGAACATGGCCTGGCCAGAATGCAATAACGGGAGGCGCTGTGGCTGATTTCGATAACCTGTTCGATGCTGCCATTGCCCGCGCCGATGAAACGATACGCGGGTACATGGGAACGTCAGCCACCATGACATCCGGTGAGCAGTCCGGTGCTGTGATACGTGGTGTTTTTGATGACCCTGAAAATATCAGCTATGCCGGACAGGGCGTGCGCGTTGAAGGCTCCAGCCCGTCCCTGTTTGTCCGGACTGATGATGTGCGGCAGCTGCGGCGTGGAGACACGCTGACCATCGGTGAGGAAAACTTCTGGGTAGATCGGGTTACGCCGGATGATGGCGGAAGCTGTCATCTCTGGCTTGGGCGGGGGAGACCGCCTGCCGTTAACCGTCGCCGCTGAAAGGGGGATGTATGGCCATAAAAGGTCTTGAGCAGGCCGTTGAAAACCTCAGCCGTATCAGCAAAACGGCGGTGCCCGGTGCCGCCGCAATGGCCATTAACCGCGTTGCTTCATCCGCGATATCGCAGTCGGCGTCACAGGTTGCCCGTGAGACAAAGGTACGCCGGAAACTGGTAAAGGAAAGGGCCAGGCTGAAAAGGGCCACGGTCAAAAATCCGCAGGCCAGAATCAAGGTTAACCGGGGGGATTTGCCCGTAATCAGGCTGGGTAATGCGCGGGTTGTCCTGTCCCGCCGCAGGCGTCGTAAAAAGGGGCAGCGTTCATCCCTGAAAGGTGGCGGCAGCGTGCTTGTGGTGGGAAACCGTCGTATTTCCGGCGCGTTTATTCAGCAACTGAAAAATGGCCGGTGGCATGTTATGCAGCGTGTGGCCGGGAAAAACCGTTACCCCATTGATGTGGTGAAAATCCCGATGGCGGTGCCACTGACCACGGCGTTTAAACAGAATATTGAGCGGATACGGCGTGAGCGTCTTCCGAAAGAGCTGGGCTATGCGCTGCAGCATCAACTGAGAATGGTAATAAAGCGATGAAACATACTGAACTCCGTGCAGCCGTACTGGATGCACTGGAGAAGCATGACACCGGGGCGACGCTTTTTGATGGTCGCCCCGCTGTTTTTGATGAGGCGGATTTTCCGGCAATTGCCGTTTATCTCACCGGCGCTGAATACACGGGCGAAGAGCTGGACAGCGATACCTGGCAGGCGGAGCTGCATATTGAAGTTTTCCTGCCTGCTCAGGTGCCGGATTCAGAGCTGGATTCGTGGATGGAGTCCCGGATTTATCCGGTGATGAGCGATATCCCGGCACTGTCAGATTTGATCACCAGTATGGTGGCCAGTGGCTATGACTACCGACGCGACGATGATGCGGGCCTGTGGAGTTCAGCCGATCTGACTTATGTCATTACCTATGAAATGTGAGGACGCTATGCCTGTACCAAATCCAACAATGCCGGTGAAAGGTGCCGGGACCACACTGTGGGTTTATAAGGGGAACGGTGACCCTTATGCGAACCCGCTTTCAGACGTTGACTGGTCGCGTCTGGCAAAAGTTAAAGACCTGACGCCCGGCGAACTGACCGCTGAGTCCTATGACGACAGCTATCTCGATGATGAAGATGCAGACTGGACTGCGACCGGGCAGGGGCAGAAATCTGCCGGAGATACCAGCTTCACGCTGGCGTGGATGCCCGGAGAGCAGGGGCAGCAGGCGCTGCTGGCGTGGTTTAATGAAGGTGATACCCGTGCCTATAAAATCCGCTTCCCGAACGGCACGGTCGATGTGTTCCGTGGCTGGGTCAGCAGTATCGGTAAGGCGGTGACGGCGAAGGAAGTGATCACCCGCACGGTGAAGGTCACCAATGTGGGACGCCCGTCGATGGCTGAAGATCGCAGTACGGTGACGGCGGCAACCGGCATGACGGTAACGCCAGCCAGTGCGTCCGTAGTGAAAGGGCAGAGCACCACGCTGACCGTGGCATTCCAGCCGGAAGGCGCAACCGACAAGAGCTTCCGTGCGGTGTCTGCGGATAAAACAAAAGCCACCGTGTCGGTCAGTGGTATGACCATCACCGTGAAAGGTGTTGCTGCAGGCAAGGTCAACATTCCGGTCGTATCCGGTAATGGTGAACTTGCTGCGGTTGCAGAAATCAACGTCACCGCCAGTTAATCCGGAGAGTCAGCGATGTTCCTGAAAACCGAATCATTTGAACATAACGGCGTGACCGTCACGCTTTCTGAACTTTCAGCCCTGCAGCGTATTGAGCATCTCGCCCTGATGAAACGGCAGGCAGAACAGGCGGAGTCAGACAGCAACCGGAAGTTTACAGTGGAAGACGCCATCAGAACCGGTGCTTTTGTGGTGGCGATGTCCCTGTGGCATAACCATCCGCAGAAGACAAAGCAGCCTTCCATGAATGAAGCCGTTAAACAGATTGAGCAGGAAGTGCTTACCACCTGGCCCACAGAGGCAATTTCTCATGCTGAAAACGTGGTGTACCGGCTGTCCGGTATGTATGAGTTTGTGGTGAATGATGCCCCTGAACAGGCAGAGGACGCCGGGCCTGCAGAGCCTGTTTCTGCGGGAAAGTGTTCGACGGTGAGCTGAGTTTTGCCCTGAAACTGGCGCGTGAGATGGGGCGACCCGACTGGCGCGCCATGCTTGCCGGGATGTCATCCACGGAGTATGCCGACTGGCACCGTTTTTACAGTACCCATTATTTTCATGATGTTCTGCTGGATATGCACTTTTCCGGGCTGACGTACACCGTGCTCAGCCTGTTTTTCAGCGATCCGGATATGCATCCGCTGGATTTCAGTCTGCTGAATCGGTGTGAGGCTGACGAAGAGCCTGAAGATGATGTGCTGATGCAGAAAGCGGCAGGGCTTGCCGGAGGTGTCCGCTTTGTCCCGGACGGGAATGAAGTTATCCCCGCCTCCCCGGATGTGGCGGACATGACGGAGGATGACGTAATGCTGATGACAGTATCAGAAGGGATCGCAGGAGGAGTCCGGTATGGCTGAACCGGTAGGCGATCTGGTCGTTGATTTAAGTCTGGATGCGGCCAGATTTGACGAGCAGATGGCCAGAGTCAGGCGTCATTTTTCCGGTACGGAAAGTGATGCGAAAAAAACAGCGGCAGTCGTTGAACAGTCAATGAACCGACAGGCGCTGGCTGCACAGAAAGCGGGGATTTCCGTCGGGCAGTATAAAGCTGCCATGCGTATGCTGCCTGCGCAGTTCACCGACGTGGCCACGCAGCTTGCAGGCGGGCAAAGTCCGTGGCTGATCCTGCTGCAACAGGGCGGTCAGGTGAAGGACTCCTTCGGCGGGATGATCCCCATGTTCAGGGGACTTGCCGGTGCGATCACCCTGCCGATGGTTGGTATCACTTCGCTAGCGGTGGCGACCGGTGCGCTGGCGTATGCCTGGTATCAGGGTGACTCAACCCTGTCTAATTTCAACAAAACGCTGGTCCTTTCCGGTAATCAGGCGGGACTGACGGCAGATCGTATGCTGGTCCTGTCCAGATCCGGGCAGGCGGCAGGGCTGACGTTTAACCAGACCAGCGAGTCACTGACGGCGCTGGTGAATGCCGGTGTGCGTGGTGGTGAGCAGTTTGAGGCAATCAGCCAGAGTGTGGCGCGTTTCTCCTCTGCATCCGGCGTGGAGGTGAACAAGGTCGCTGAAGCCTTCGGGAAGCTGACCACAGACCCGACGTCGGGGCTGACGGCGATGGCGCGCCAGTTCCATAACGTGACGGCGGAGCAGATTGCGTATGTTGCTCAGTTGCAGCGTTCCGGCGATGGGGCCGGGGCGTTGCAGGCGGCGAACGAGGCCGCAACGAAAGGGTTTGATGACCAGACCCGCCGCCTGAAAGATAACATGGGTACGCTGGAGACCTGGGCTGACAAGACTGCACAGGCATTCAAATCCATGTGGGATGCGGTGCTGGATATTGGCCGCCCGGACTCCTCTGCAGATATGCTCGCCAAAGCTGAAAAGGCTTTTGATGAAGCGGATAAAAAATGGCAGTGGTATCAGAGCCGAAGCCACCGGCGCGGTAAAACCTCAGCATTTCTTGCCAATCTCCGTGGAGCATGGGAGGACAGAGCGAATGCGCAACTTGGGCTTTCAGCCGCCACGTTGCAGGCCGATCTTGAAAAGGCCAGAGAGATGGCAGCAAAGGACTGGGCCGACTCTGAGGCATCACGGCTGAAATATACCGAAGAGGCGCAGAAGGCTTACGAACGCCTGCAGACGCCGCTGGAGAAATATACCGCCCGTCAGGAAGAACTGAACAAGGCACTGAAGGACGGGAAAATCCTGCAGGCAGATTACAACACGCTGATGGCGGCGGCGAAAAAGGACTATGAAGCGACGCTGAAAAAGCCGAAGCACTCCGGCGTGAAGGTGTCTGCGGGCGATCGTCAGGAAGACAGTGCTCATGCTGCCCTGCTGACGCTTCAGGCTGAACTCCGGACGCTGGAGAAGCATGCCGGAGCAAATGAGAAAATCAGCCAGCAGCGCCGGGATTTGTGGAAGGCGGAGAGTCAGTTCGCGGTACTGGAGGAGGCGGCGCAACGTCGCCAGCTGTCCGCACAGGAGAAATCCCTGCTGGCGCATAAAGATGAGACGCTGGAGTACAAACGCCAGCTGGCTGCACTTGGCGACAAGGTTACGTATCAGGAGCGCCTGAACGCGCTGGCGCAGCAGGCGGATAAATTCGCACAGCAGCAACGGGCAAAACGGGCCGCCATTGATGCGAAAAGCCGGGGGCTGACTGACCGGCAGGCAGAACGGGAAGCCACGGAACAGCGCCTGAAGGAACAGTATGGCGATAATCCGCTGGCGCTGAATAACGTCATGTCAGAGCAGAAAAAGACCTGGGCGGCTGAAGACCAGCTTCGCGGGAGCTGGATGGCAGGCCTCAGGTCCGGCTGGAGCGAGTGGAAAGAGAGCGCCACGGACAGTATGTCGCAGGTTAAAAGTGCAGCCACGCAGACCTTTGATGGTATTGCACAGAATATGGCGGCGATGCTGACCGGCAGTGAGCAGAACTGGCGCAGCTTCACCCGTTCCGTGCTGTCCATGATGACAGAAATTCTGCTTAAGCAGGCAATGGTGGGGATTGTCGGGAGTATCGGCAGCGCCATTGGCGGGGCTGTTGGTGGCGGCGCATCCGCGTCAGGCGGTAGAGCCATTCAGGCAGCTGCGGCGAAATTCCATTTTGCGACCGGGGGATTTACGGGAACCGGCGGCAAATATGAGCCAGCGGGGATTGTTCACCGTGGTGAATTTGTCTTCACGAAGGAGGCAACCAGCCGGATTGGTGTCGGCAACCTGTACCGCCTGATGCGGGGCTATGCGGAAGGTGGTTATGTGGGCGGTGCCGGAAGTCCGGCGCAGATGCGGCGGGCTGAAGGCATTAATTTTAATCAGAACAACAACGTGGTGATTCAGAACGACGGTACGAATGGTCTGCCAGGTCCACAGATGATGAAGGCAGTGTATGACATGGCCCGCAAGGGTGCCCGTGATGAAATTCAGACACAGATGCGTGATGGTGGCCTGTTCTCCGGAGGTGGACGATGAAAACCTTCCGCTGGAAAGTGAAACCCGGGATGGATGTGACATCGGCTCCTTCCGTCAGGGAGGTGCGCTTTGGTGATGGCTATTCCCAGCGTGCGCCTGCCGGGCTGAACGCTGACCTGAAAACGTACAGCGTGACGCTGTCTGTCTCCCGTGAGGAGGCCACGGCGCTGGAGTCGTTTCTGGCTGAGCACGGGGGCTGGAAGGCCTTTCTGTGGACGCCGCCTTATGGTTACAGGCAGATAAAGGTGACCTGCGCAAAATGGTCGTCGCGGGTCAGTATGTTGCGTGTTGAGTTCAGCGCAGAGTTTGAACAGGTGGTGAACTGATGCAGGATATCCGGCAGGAAACACTGAATGAATGCACCCGTGCGGAGCAGTCGGCCAGCGTGGTGCTCTGGGAAATCGATCTGACAGAGGTCGGTGGTGAACGTTATTTTTTCTGTAATGAGCAGAACGAAAAAGGTGAGCCGGTCACCTGGCAGGGGCGACAGTATCAGGCGTATCCCATTCAGGGGAGTGGTTTTGAACTGAATGGCAAAGGCACCAGTACGCGCCCCACGCTGACGGTTTCTAACCTGTACGGTATGGTCACCGGGATGGCGGAGGATTTGCAGAGTCTGGTCGGCGGAACGGTGGTCAGGCGTAAGGTTTATGCCCGTTTTCTGGATGCGGTGAACTTCGTCAACGGAAACAGCGAAGCCGATCCGGAGCAGGAGGTGATCAGCCGCTGGCGCATCGAGCAGTGCAGCGAACTGAGCGCGGTCAGCGCGACCTTTGTGCTGGCCACACCGACTGAAACGGATGGCGCTGTTTTTCCGGGGCGTATCATGCTGGCCAACACCTGTACCTGGACCTATCGCGGTGATGAGTGCGGTTATAGCGGTCCGGCTGTCGCGGATGAATATGACCAGCCAACGTCCGATATCACGAAGGATAAATGCAGCAAATGCCTGAGCGGCTGTAAGTTTCGCAATAACGTCGGCAACTTTGGCGGCTTCCTTTCCATTAACAAACTTTCGCAGTGAATCCCATGACAGAGACAGAATCAGCGATTCTGGCGCACGCCCGGCGATGTGCGCCAGCGGAGTCGTGCGGCTTCGTGGTAAGCACGCCGGAGGGGGAAAGATATTTCCCCTGCGTGAATATCTCCGGTGAGCCGGAGGCGTATTTCCGTATGTCGCCGGAAGACTGGCTGCAGGCAGAAATGCAGGGTGAGATTGTGGCGCTGGTCCACAGCCACCCCGGTGGTCTGCCCTGGCTGAGTGAGGCCGACCGGCGGTTGCAGGTGCAGAGTGATTTGCCGTGGTGGCTGGTCTGCCGGGGGACGATTCATAAGTTCCGCTGTGTGCCGCATCTCACCGGGCGGCGCTTTGAGCACGGGGTGACGGACTGTTACACGCTGTTCCGGGATGCTTATCATCTGGCGGGGATTGAGATGCCGGATTTTCATCGCGAGGATGACTGGTGGCGTCACGGTCAGAATCTCTATCTGGATAATCTGGAGGCCACAGGGCTGTATCAGGTGCCGTTGTCATCAGCACAACCGGGCGATGTGCTGCTGTGCTGTTTTGGTTCATCGGTGCCGAATCATGCCGCCATTTACTGTGGTGATGGCGAGCTGCTGCACCATATTCCTGAACAACTGAGCAAACGAGAGAGGTATACCGACAAATGGCAGCGACGCACACACTCCCTCTGGCGTCACCGGGCATGGCACGCATCTGCCTTTACGGGGATTTGCAACGATTTGGCCGCCGCATCGATCTTCGTGTGAAAACGGGGGCTGAAGCTATCCGGGCGCTGGCCACACAGCTCCCGGCGTTTCGTCAGAAACTGAGCGACGGCTGGTATCAGGTACGGATTGCCGGGCGGGATGTCAGCACGTCCGGATTAACGGCGCAGTTACATGAGACTCTGCCTGATGGCGCTGTGATTCATATTGTTCCCAGAGTCGCCGGGGCCAAGTCAGGTGGTGTATTCCAGATTGTCCTGGGAGCTGCCGCCATTGCCGGATCATTCTTTACTGCCGGAGCCACCCTTGCAGCATGGGGGGCAGCCATTGGGGCCGGTGGTATGACCGGCATCCTGTTTTCTCTCGGTGCCAGTATGGTGCTCGGTGGTGTGGCGCAGATGCTGGCACCGAAAGCCAGAACTCCCCGCACACAGACAACGGATAACGGCAAACAGAACACCTATTTTTCCTCACTGGATAACATGGTTGCTCAGGGCAATGTTTTGCCTGTTCTGTACGGTGAAATGCGTGTGGGGTCGCGGGTGGTTTCTCAGGAGATCAGCACGGCAGACGAAGGGGATGGTGGTCAGGTTGTGGTGATTGGTCGCTGATGCAAAATGTTTTATGTGAAACCGCCTGCGGGCGGTTTTGTCGTTTCTGGAGCGTGAGGAATGGGTAAAGGCAGCAGTAAGGGGCATACCCCGCGCGAAGCGAAGGACAACCTGAAATCATCCCAGATACTGAGCGTGATAGACGCCATCAGTGAAGGGCCGGTTGAAGGTCCGGTGGACGGATTAAAAAGCGTGCTGCTGAACAGTACACCGGTGCTGGACAGTGAGGGGAATACCAACATCTCCGGTGTCACGGTGGTGTTCCGGGCAGGTGAGCAGGAGCAGACACCGCCGGAGGGATTTGAATCCTCCGGTTCCGAGACGGTACTGGGTACGGAAGTGAAATACGACACGCCGATCACCCGGACCATCACGTCTGCAAACATCGACCGTCTGCGCTTTACCTTCGGTGTGCAGGCACTGGTGGAAACCACCTCAAAGGGTGACCGGAATCCGTCGGAAGTCCGCCTGCTGGTTCAGATACAACGTAACGGTGGCTGGGTGACAGAAAAAGACATCACCATTAAGGGCAAAACCACGTCGCAGTATCTGGCCTCGGTGGTGGTGGATAACCTGCCGCCGCGACCGTTCAATATCCGGATGCGCAGGATGACACCGGACAGCACCACAGACCAGCTGCAGAACAAAACGCTCTGGTCGTCATACACCGAAATCATCGATGTGAAACAGTGCTACCCGAACACGGCACTGGTCGGCGTGCAGGTGGATTCGGAGCAGTTCGGCAGCCAGCAGGTGAGCCGTAATTATCATCTTCGCGGGCGCATTCTGCAGGTGCCGTCGAACTATAACCCGCAGACGCGGCAATACAGCGGTATCTGGGACGGGACGTTTAAACCGGCATACAGCAACAACATGGCCTGGTGTCTGTGGGATATGCTGACCCATCCGCGCTACGGCATGGGGAAGCGTCTCGGTGCGGCGGATGTGGACAAATGGGCGCTGTATGTCATCGGCCAGAATTGCGACCAGTCAGTGCCGGACGGCTTTGGCGGCACGGAGCCGCGCATCACCTGTAATGCGTACCTGACCACACAGCGCAAGGCGTGGGATGTGCTCAGTGATTTTTGCTCGGCGATGCGCTGTATGCCGGTATGGAACGGGCAGACGCTGACATTCGTGCAGGACCGACCGTCGGATAAGGTGTGGACCTATAACCGCAGTAATGTGGTGATGCCGGATGATGGCGCGCCGTTCCGCTACAGTTTCAGCGCCCTGAAGGACCGCCATAATGCCGTTGAGGTGAACTGGATTGACCCGGATAACGGCTGGGAAACGGCAACAGAGCTTGTGGAGGACACGCAGGCCATTGCCCGTTACGGTCGTAACGTCACGAAGATGGATGCCTTTGGCTGTACCAGCCGGGGGCAGGCACACCGCGCCGGGCTGTGGCTGATTAAAACGGAGCTGCTGGAAACGCAGACCGTGGACTTCAGCGTGGGCGCAGAAGGGCTTCGCCATGTACCGGGCGATGTCATTGAAATCTGCGATGATGACTATGCGGGTATCAGCATCGGCGGGCGCGTGCTGGCGGTGAACAGCCAGGCGCGGACACTGACGCTCGACCGTGAAATCATGCTGCCATCCTCCGGCACCACGCTGATAAGCCTGGTTGACGGAAATGGCAATCCGGTCAGCGTGGAGGTCCAGTCCGTCACCGACGGCGTGAAGGTGAAAGTGAGCCGTGTTCCTGACGGCGTTGCCGGATACAGCGTGTGGGGGCTGAAGCTGCCGACGCTGCGCCAGCGCCTGTTCCGCTGTGTGAGTATCCGTGAGAACGATGACGGTACGTATGCCATCACTGCCGTGCAGCATGTGCCGGAAAAAGAGGCCATCGTGGATAACGGGGCGTACTTTGACGGCGACCAGAGCGGAACGGTGAACGGTGTCACGCCGCCCGCGGTGCAGCACCTGACTGCAGAAGTCACTGCAGACAGCGGGGAATATCAGGTGCTGGCGCGCTGGGATACGCCGAAGGTGGTGAAGGGTGTGAGCTTTATGCTTCGCCTGACTGTGGCAGCGGATGACGGCAGTGAGCGGCTGGTCAGCACGGCCAGGACGACGGAAACCACATACCGCTTCAGGCAACTGGCGCTGGGGAACTACAGGCTGACAGTCCGGGCGGTAAATGCGTGGGGGCAGCAGGGCGATCCGGCGTCGGTATCGTTCCGGATTGCCGCACCGGCAGCACCGTCGAGGATTGAGCTGACGCCGGGCTATTTTCAGATAACCGCCACGCCGCATCTTGCCGTTTATGATCCGACGGTACAGTTTGAGTTCTGGTTCTCGGAAAAGCGGATTGCGGATATCAGGCAGGTTGAAACCACAGCCCGCTATCTTGGCACGGCGCTGTACTGGATAGCTGCCAGTATCAATATTAAGCCGGGCCATGATTATTATTTTTATATCCGCAGTGTGAATACTGTTGGCAAATCGGCATTCGTGGAGGCTGTCGGTCAGGCGAGCGATGATGCTTCCGGCTATCTGGATTTTTTCAAAGGCCAGATAACTGAATCCCATCTCGGCAAGGAGCTGCTGGAAAAAGTCGAGCTGACGGAGGATAACGCCAGCAAACTGGAGGAGTTTTCGAAAGAGTGGAAAGATGCCAGTGATAAATGGAATGCCATGTGGGGCGTCAAAATTGAGCAGACCGAAGACGGCAGGCATTATGTCACGGGGCTTGGCCTCAGCATGGAGGATACGGAGGAAGGTAAACTGAGCCAGTTTCTGGTTGCCGCTAACCGTATCGCGTTTATTGACCCGGCAAACGGGAATGAAACGCCGATGTTTGTGGCGCAGGGCAACCAGATATTCATGAACGACGTGTTCCTGAAGCGCCTGACAGCCCCCACCATTACCAGCGGTGGCAGTCCTCCGGTATTTTCCCTGACATCAGACGGAAAGCTGACCGCTAAAAATGCGGATATCAGTGGCAGTGTGAATGCGAACTCAGGGACGCTCAACAACGTCACGATTAATGAGAACTGTCAGATTAAGGGGAAACTGTCAGCCAACCAGATTGAAGGTGATATTGTCAAAACGGTCAGCAAGTCTTTCCCCCGCACGAGCACTTATGCCAGCGGCACCATCACGGTAAGAATCAGTGATGATCAGAAGTTTGACCGGCAGGTCATGATACCTCCAGTGTTATTCCGCGGTGGTAAGCATGAGAATTTCAACAGTAATAACCAACAGTCATACTGGTATTCAACCTGCCGGTTAAGAGTGACCCGCAATGGTCAGGAGATTTTTAATCAGTCCACGACGGATGCTCAGGGCGTATTTTCCTCAGTTATAGATATGCCTGCCGGACAGGGGACGCTGACACTGACATTCACCGTATCTTCATCAGGAGCGAATAACTGGACACCAACAACCAGTATCAGCGATCTGCTGGTTGTGGTGATGAAAAAATCCACAGCAGGTATCAGTATCAGCTGAATTTTATAACCCAGAACGGGCGTCAGAAATGACGCCTTTTTTATTGCAGAAAAGCGAGAGGTAATTATGCGTAAACTTTATGCCGCCATTTTGTCCGCAGCCATTTGTCTGGCCGTATCCGGTGCGCCTGCATGGGCGTCTGAACATCAGTCCACGCTGAGCGCGGGGTATCTTCATGCCCGGACGAACGTTCCCGGCAGCGATGATCTGAACGGGATTAACGTGAAATACCGTTATGAGTTTACGGACACACTGGGGATGGTGACGTCTTTCAGCTATGCAGGAGACAAGAATCGCCAGCTGACCCATTACAGCGATACCCGCTGGCATGAAGATTCCGTGCGTAACCGCTGGTTCAGCGTAATGGCGGGGCCGTCTGTGCGCGTGAATGAATGGTTCAGCGCGTATGCGATGGCGGGTGTGGCTTACAGCCGTGTGTCGACTTTCTCCGGGGATTATCTCCGCGTAACTGACAACAAGGGGAAAACGCACGACGTGCTGACCGGAAGTGATGACGGTCGCCACAGCAACACGTCTCTGGCGTGGGGAGCTGGCGTGCAGTTTAACCCGACCGAATCCGTGGCCATTGATATTGCTTATGAAGGCTCCGGCAGTGGCGACTGGCGCACTGACGGTTTCATCGTGGGTGTCGGTTATAAATTCTGATTAGCCAGGTAACACAGTGTTATGACAGCCCGCTGGTTCAGGCGGGCTTTTTTGTGGGGTGAATATGGCAGTAAAGATTTCAGGTGTACTGAAAGACGGTGCAGGTAAACCGGTACAGAACTGCACAATCCAGCTGAAAGCAAAACGTAACAGCACCACGGTGGTGGTGAACACGGTGGCATCTGAAAATCCGGATGAAGCAGGGCGTTACAGCATGGACGTTGAGCACGGCCAGTACAGCGTTATTCTGTTGGTGGAGGGATTCCCGCCGTCACATGCCGGGACCATCACCGTGTATGAAGATTCTCAACCCGGTACGCTGAATGATTTTCTCGGTGCCATGACGGAGGATGATGCCCGTCCGGAGGCACTGCGCCGTTTTGAACTGATGGTGGAAGAGGTGGCGCGTAACGCGTCCGCAGTGGCACAGGACACGGCAGCCGCGAAGAAGTCAGCCAGCGATGCCGGCACATCAGCCCGTGAGGCGGCAACCCGTGCGACTGATGCTGCAGGCTCAGCACGCGCAGCCAGCACGTCAGCCGGACAGGCCGCGTCGTCGGCTCAGTCAGCGTCTTCCAGCGCAGGAACGGCATCAGCAAAGGCCACTGAAGCATCAAAAAGTGCTGCCGCTGCAGAGTCCTCAAAAAGCGCGGCGGCTACCAGTGCCGGTGCGGCGAAAACGTCAGAAACGAATGCGGCAGCGTCACAACAATCAGCAGCCACTTCTGCATCCACCGCGACCACGAAAGCGTCAGAAGCAGCCACTTCAGCACGGGATGCGTCGGCTTCAAAAGAGGCAGCGAAATCATCAGAAACGAACGCATCCTCGAGCGCCAGTAGTTCCGCTTCCTCGGCAACGGCGGCAGCAAATTCCGCGAAGGCGGCAAAAACGTCCGAGACGAACGCCAGGTCTTCTGAAACGGCAGCGGGACAGAGTGCCTCAGCTGCGGCAGGCTCAAAAACAGCGGCTGCATCATCTGCCAGTGCCGCGTCAACAAGTGCCGGGCAGGCCTCAGCCAGTGCCACCGCCGCCGGAAAATCGGCAGAAAGTGCTGCATCGTCTGCTTCAACAGCCACAACGAATGCTGGCGAAGCCGCTGTACAGGCCAGCGCAGCAGCGAGGTCTGCTTCCGCAGCGAAGACATCCGAGACGAACGCGAAAGCGTCGGAAACCAGCGCAGAATCCTCAAAAACGGCTGCCGCATCGTCCGCCAGTTCGGCGGCGTCATCGGCATCATCTGCGTCTGCTTCAAAAGATGAGGCGACCAGACAGGCGTCAGCAGCAAAGGGCAGCGCCACGACGGCATCCACGAAGGCGACAGAGGCAGCTGGCAGTGCGACGGCGGCAGCTCAGAGCAAAAGTACG
>ENA-OWOC01000124-OWOC01000124.1-gut-metagenome-genome-assembly--contig:-NODE-124-length-33877-cov-5.787367_pt1 | contig 33877 bp, 32 predicted proteins | sample MGYA00248245_ERZ651791 | MGnify/ENA primary metagenome ERZ651791 (study PRJEB26908, sample SAMEA4031703) | gut metagenome | biome: gut; feature: normal infant; material: stool | place: China | collected 2015...
CCCCTTTTTTTTTTTAATGATACGGCGACCACCGATATCTACACTCTTTCCCTACACGACGCTCTTCCGATCTTGATACGGAAATAAAAGAAAATTTGTCCCCCTGGAGGCTTGGGGGCAAAGCACAATATCTATGTATTTTTTTAAAAGAGAACATAGATATTGTGCTTTTTGTTTCTATCTGCTATAATGGATTTCGTGGCGTTCTCGTTTGGCGAGAAACCTTGACTAAGACCGGCAGGGGTGCGAAAGGAGTATATTTGGGATGATTGAAGTTGTAAAGCGTGATGGAGAGATCGCGGAGTTTAATCTGTCCAAAATCACGGAAGCAATTAAGAAAGCGTTTAAGGCAACGGCAAAGGAATATAATCATGAGATTCTGGAGCTTTTATCTTTGAGAGTAACCGCGGATTTCCAGAATAAAATGAAGGATGGAAAGATTTCCGTGGAGGAAATTCAAGACAGCGTAGAGCATGTTCTGGAGCAGACCGGCTACACAGAAGTGGCTAAGGCCTATATTCTCTACCGCAAACAGCGGGAGAAGATCCGTAATATGAACAGCTCTATTTTGGATTATAAAGATCTGGTAAACGGATATGTGAAGGTGGAAGATTGGCGGGTAAAGGAGAATTCTACCGTTACCTATTCTGTTGGAGGACTGATTTTAAGCAATTCCGGCGCGGTGACAGCCAACTACTGGCTCAGCGAGATTTATGACCAGGAGATCGCGGATGCTCACAGAAATGCGGACATTCATCTTCATGATCTGTCTATGCTTACCGGCTATTGCGCAGGCTGGTCACTGAAACAGCTCCTTTTAGAGGGCCTGGGAGGAATTCCCGGAAAGATTACCTCCTCTCCGGCAAAGCATTTGTCCGTACTCTGCAATCAGATGGTTAATTTCCTGGGAATTATGCAGAATGAGTGGGCCGGAGCTCAAGCGTTTTCCTCCTTTGATACATACTTGGCTCCTTTTGTAAAAGCAGACCATCTGACCTATCCGGAGGTGAAGAAATGCATTGAGTCTTTCATTTATGGAGTGAATACTCCCAGCCGCTGGGGAACCCAGGCTCCGTTTTCCAATATTACCCTGGACTGGACGGTTCCTGAGGATATGGCGGAATTAAACGCGATTGTAGGCGGTAAGGAGATGGATTTCAAGTATAAGGACTGTAAGGCAGAAATGGACATGGTCAATAAGGCCTTTATTGAAACCATGATTGAAGGAGATGCTAATGGAAGAGGCTTTCAGTATCCGATTCCCACTTATTCCATTACCAAAGACTTTGACTGGTCCGATACGGAGAACAACCGCCTTCTTTTTGAGATGACCTCCAAATACGGCACCCCTTATTTTTCAAATTATATTAACAGCGATATGAAACCCAGCGATGTGCGCAGCATGTGCTGCCGCCTGCGTCTGGATCTGCGTGAACTGCGCCGTAAGACCGGCGGATTCTTCGGCTCAGGAGAGAGCACCGGCTCGGTGGGAGTGGTGACCATCAATATGCCGAGGATTGCCTATCTGGCAAAAGACGAGGCGGATTTCTACAAGCGCCTGGATCATATGATGGATATTGCTGCCAGGTCTTTAAAGACTAAGAGGGAAGTAATTACCAAGCTTCTGAATCAGGGACTGTATCCCTATACGAAGCGGTATCTGGGAACCTTTGAGAACCATTTTTCCACCATCGGACTGGTAGGAATGAACGAGGCGGGCTTAAACGCCAAATGGATTCGCCAGGATATGACCCATCCGTCCTGCCAGAAGTTTACCAAGGAAGTGCTGGAGCATATGAGAAGCCGCCTGTCCGATTACCAGGAGATGTATGGAGACCTTTACAATCTGGAGGCGACTCCGGCTGAGTCTACCAGCTACCGTTTGGCAAAGCACGATAAAAAGCGCTACCCGGATATTATAACGGCCGGAGGAGAGGGAGATACTCCTTACTACACCAACAGCTCTCACCTGCCGGTGGGATACACGGAGGATATTTTTGAGGCGCTGGATATTCAGGATGATCTTCAGACTCTTTACACCTCCGGAACGGTGTTCCACGCTTTCCTTGGAGAGAAGATGCCGGATTGGAAGGCGGCAGCAGGCCTGGTTCGGACCATTGCGGAGAACTACAAGCTTCCTTATTATACTTTGTCGCCGACCTATTCGATCTGTAAGACCCACGGCTATCTGGCAGGAGAGCATTTCATCTGTCCGGAGTGCGGGGCCAAGGCAGAGGTCTACAGCCGGATTACCGGATACTACCGGCCGGTTCAGAACTGGAATGAAGGAAAGCTTCAGGAATATAAGAACCGGACCACATACAATGTAGGCGCTTCCAGGCTAACTCATGGACTTTCCAGAATCCAGGCTGTCAGCGAGGCCAGGGCTCAGGCCCAGGCGGAGCGGCAGGTCCAGACAGAACGTCAGGCTCAGGCGGAGCCGGCGGCTAAGGAGTCAGCAAAAGAGCAGCAGGCATTTGGGGCAAATACGCCCGTAAGCCTTTACCTTTTCACCACCAAAACCTGTCCCAACTGCCGGACGGCCATGGGATTTTTGAAGGGAATGGACTATCAAGTGGTGGATGCGGAGGAGCATCCGGAGCTGGCGGAGAAGTATGGAATCTTCCAGGCCCCCACGCTGGTAGCGGTGGCGGACGGCATCATGCAGAAGTTCTCCGGAGCGTCCAATATCCGGAAGTTTGCGGAGCAGAATAGGGAAGCGGCTTATGAAAGACAGTGACTGGAGGATTCTCTGCGAACTGTACCAGACGCCCAATATTACCAAGGTGGCGGAGAAGCTGTTTATGACCCAGCGGCTTATCTGGTTTCTTCCAGGCCGCTGTCCATGGCGGAGCTTTTAACGGTCTGCCGGGTAGACTGCTTTATGAGCGAAGCCAGTAAAAAGCTTCTGGACCGCTGGTGGAAAGACAATTTCCAGGAGATTCCAAAGAGTGGGGTCCATGTAGGCTTTGTGGATATGGCGCTGCATATGGTATGCCAGGGTTTGGGGTACATGGTTGGATTTTTCAGCGAGAAGGAGTTAGACCAATTAGGAATATGGCATCAGCCAATCCTGAACCGGGATGGAACACCGGTGGAGAGGGACACTTTTCTGGTTTATCCGGAAAACGCGGAGAAATCTCCGATTGTGCAGGATTTCATTGCCATGGTGGAAAAGGAGTTTGAAGAGTAAGACAAATTCATAAACGAAAGGAAAGCGGCATCCCGGCCAACGGAAGGGATGCCGCTTTTTGCAGATGCCCGGAGGCTGTTATTCAATTTCGGAATCTCATCATGAAATACCTCTATTTTACTAAGGCGGATAAAAAATTTATAATAGAGAACATCAGAAAGCGCGCTTGGGAAATGATGGACAATACGAGGAGGAAGAAGATGAGTTTGGAAGTTGCGATTGGATTGGTCTTGATTGTAGCCTTTGTGGTGACGATTTTTAAACGATGGTTCAGCCCTTATGCGGCTCTGGTGTTTGTGCCGCTGGTATGCGGGCTGGTCTACTGCGCGATGAGCGGGCAGTCCCTGCTGACCGTATTTGACTGGATTTATGACGGCGTATTTTACGCAGTGAACGAGGAGGGAGGCGTGACGCCGGGAACCACCCGTTCCGCCCTGATGGTGCTGTTCGCCTGCACCTACTTTACCATTATGATGAATGTGGGACTCTTTGACCCGCTGATTACGGGAACCATCCGTCTGGTAAAAGGGGACCCTCTGAAGATTGTAGTGGCCTCTACCCTGGTGGCGGCGGCTGTTTCACTGGATGGAGACGGCACGTCTACGGTGCTGATTACGACGGCCGCCTTTATGCCTTTGTATAAACAGTTTGGGATTAAAGGGGCTTATTTAGCGCTTTTGATTGCGCTGCCGACATCGGTTTTCAATATGACGCCCTGGGGAGGTCCATTGGCCAGGTGCCTTTCGGGATTAAATCTGGATGTATCTCAGCTGTTCCCTAAACTTCTTCCCGGTATGGCGGTTGTGATGGTATATGACGTATTCCTGGCGTATATGATTGGCCGCAAGGAGAGAGCACGTCTTGGTTACAGCCCGAAGAACGCTTCCAGTATTCCCCAGGAGAAGATAGAGGCGATGGTGCAGGCGGTGAAGGATAACAACGCGGAATTAAAGAGACCGAAGCTGGCCTTATATAATTTGATTGTAACTTTGGTGATTATGTATATGCTGGTCACAGGAATGGCAAATTCCGCTCTGCTTTTTATGGCGGGCATTGCAGCTGCCCTTTTTGTCAATTACGGATTTAATTTCAAGACCCAAAAGGACCGGCTGACGGAAGCTTTGGCAGAGGGAATGCCGGCATGCAGTATGATTATCGCTTCCGGATTTTTTATGGGTATTTTAAATGGCAGCGGAATGACAACGGGAATCGCCGGATTTTTGGGACAGATTGTTCCTGCAAGTTCCTCCAATCTGCTTCCTCTCTTTGCGGCGGTGGTCGGTATCCCCGGTCTGATTTTCCTGGGGCCGGATGCTTACTATTTTGGGGTACTGCCGGTATTGGCAACCCTGGCGGCGGAATATGGAATCAGCGCGGTTACCATGGGCGTAGCCGGTATGATGCCTCTTGCCACCTTCTACGCAACCCCTCTGACCGCATGGCTGTTTATTTTGTGCGAACGCTGTGAAGTGGAATTCGGCGATTATCAGAAACAGTTTTTAAAGATTTCCTTCCCTGCCTTTTTGATTTATGCAGTTGTATTTGCGCTGACAGGCTCGCTCCCGCTGTTCTGATTGAGGTGAACTGCAGCTGGCGAGGATTGTTACGGTAAAACGAAAAAGAGGTGAGGAAGAGATGAAAATTTGGAAAGATTTAAAAGTTTCTCCGGAAGAGGAGAAACTGGTTGAGGAAATCCGGGCAGGAGGAATTGGAAAGAGCCTTCCGGAGGAGGCGCTGAAAGAGTTTCAGGTAGACTGGGAAGAAGATATTGAGATTGATACAAGGGCCGGAACGGCGCTGGTCCATATGTACTGGCCCAAAATGCAGGAGGGAGAGAAGATTCCGCTGCTGATTAATATCCACGGCGGGGGCTTTGTAAAGGGAAGGAGGGACCAGGATATTGTATACTGCCGCAATATAGGCGGACGTTTTGGCGGGGCGGTTGCGGATATTGACTATGTTCCCGCCCCTGTTATGCGGTATCCGGGCCAGGTCTATGCCTGTTATGATGTCCTGCAATACTTTGGAAACCATGGAGAAGAAATGGGAATCGATGTAAAGCGGATTGCCATGGGAGGACATTCAGCCGGAGGGACCCTGACGGCGGCAAGCATTTTGATGGCTATTGACCAGGGCGGTTTCCTTCCTGCTTTACAGATATTGGACTATGCGGGGCTGGATTTAAAAACGCCTGCTGCTGAAAAGAGAAATGCCGGCAGCAATCCCAGGATTCCTTTATGGAAATCAGAATTTTATAACAAAATGTACGCTGACCCGGAGGATACGGGGGAGGTGTACTGCAGTCCGCTGCTGGCCTCAGACGAACAGCTGGCAAAAATGCCCCCCACATTGATTATATGCTGTGAAAACGATGTGTTTTGCGATGAAAACATCCGGTTTCAGAATCGTCTGATGAAGCAGGGGGTTCCGGTTTATGGAAAGTGTTTTCTTCACAGCAGCCACGGCTTTACCGTTCAGCGCCGGGATGAATATGCAGAGGCGGAGCAGATGATTTTAAATGCCTTGAACATGATGATGCAGACGGATTGAGGGAAAAGGGACGTTTGGTGCTCATAGCAAGACAGCCAAAAAGGGATACCGCAGCAATGACGGCATCCCTTTTCGGCGTAAAAAGGAGAGTGTATTCGGACTGGAGTCAGATTTTAGCTTTCTCGAGAGCCCGCTCAATGGCTCCCAGCAGAGCGGTGGAGGTATAGTGGGACTGGCTGGAATAGGTAAGATTTTCCAGGGACTGGGTGCTGATGATTTGGTCGGAGAGCTCCTCCAGGGCCGGTTCCATCAGCGGATACATGGTGGTGACGGCTTCATTTAAGGGAACCAGGGAAATCGAGGTGATGGCGTTGGAGTCCACGGCCACCTGCACATTGACATCCTGGCTGCCAAGATTCAGAGAAGCGGTATAAACACCGGGTATGTAGCTTGCGGCCTGGGTTTCCTCGTCCTTTTTGGGACGGAACATAATCAGGCACAGTGCGATTAAGAGGACGGCCAGCCCAAGGAAAATACCCGTATAAATGATTTCCTTCATCCGAAGTACAATAATTTTTGTTTTCGAGCTCATAGGCAGAACCTCAAGGGGGATTTGTTAAAGCTTATGTAAGAACAGGGGAAAATATACCAGGCGGCCATGGAAGCTTTCTCGTAGATGTGAAGGTACCGAACAGTTACATTCGGGATAAAAAAGGAGGAGGCCGGAAAGTTATCTTCCCGGCCAGAGTATTATGAAAAAAAGTCTTGTAAGCATTAGCTCTTTACATGTTTTATTGTATGGGGAAAATATGAGGAGAGTTTTAGAAAACTGTAACGGTTTTATGAACAGAGTGTAAATTTACTGTGATGAGTAATGAAAGGGGACTTTTGGCAGCGGAATACAGGAAAATCAGTTGTTAGTTTTTGGTTGGTTGTTATAATAAAAGTGTTAGGGTTTATATAATGAGGGAGAGGTGGCATGTAAATGAAGGTGGAAAATCTGAATAAAATAACGAAAATGTCACGGTTTGAGGACGATTGGAATGGAACAGGAGGAAAGGCGTTTTCTCCAAATGCAATTTCTCTTTTCAGTATGGTTATTGAGATGCTGGAAAAACAACCCGAGATTGCGCCAACTGGGCGTAATAGTCTATTGCTGCAGTATGAATTTAGAGGATAAAAGTTTGCTGGCCTTTGAACTTAGCGAAGATAAAGCTGAAAAAGTATATATACCTATGGGAGACTATTCTTTAGTTCAAACGGAAGAAATTACAGAGGATATAGGTAAAAGGATAAAGGAGAACGTAGAGAAATTTTATGGACTTAGATAATATTGTAAAAACATTACCCTGTAAAAAAGGAGGGGCCGGCAGGGGGGACTGCCGGCTTGAGTATGAAAAGCTTTATGTTGAAAAGGCCATCGCCTTGTACGATTATTAGTATAGCGGGAGAATATGACCAAAGTTTGAGCGCGGAATAAAGAAATCATAAAAAAGTTAAAGAAATTTCTAATTTTCCGTTACGGATTTGGGAATTACAAATTCCACTGCGCCCATGTAGCCAGGGGCTACCTCATACTCGTCAAAGACGATGACCAGCTCCCCATTGGAATTGAAGTAAAAATTTTCCTGCCCGGTCAGTCCCTTAAAATCGAAATCCGGCATGTCGCTGTCCAGAAAATAGGAAATCTGGGAATCCGCTGCCATCTGAGCGCGCATCTGCTCCTTGATATTGTTGCTGACTGCATCCAGCCTGCCGGAATCATTTCCCAGAACATCCAAAAGGGAGAGAATTTCTCCGGTCTTCCGGTCAATGGTAAAAATTTTCACATACTGCGCGCCGCTGGCCATGGTTACGGTGGTATTGATTCGGATGGACAGATACCGGTCCGTATCCGCCACTACCTCGTAAGAGGAATCCATGGAATAATGGCCTTCCTGCCCATGACTTGCTGCCACTTCCTTTTCATAGAGGGCGATCAGCTCCTGGGCATATTCTTCAATGGAACGGTTGACGGCTTCCTGTCCGGCGCCGCCGTCCGTTACCTGGGGAATGGAAATATTAGCCTGATAGCCGTTTTGTTCATCTTCAAAGGTCCGGAAGGTCACCACTTTCGCAATAGAGCTTATGACAGGAATTTGCTCCATGGCCTGGGCAGTGACGGGACTGACATTTGCTAAAATGGTAATGGCCGCTGCCGCTGCCGCCGCGGTGGCTGCGGTGGGGCGGAGAATGCGCAGCAGACGCCTGTGCGCTGTCTTCGGCTTTTCCTTTGTCCCCTCTCCGGCGGAAGCCTCATGGGCCTGCCTGATTCCCTGGCGGATGCGTTCCTTCGCCTCCGGGGGAACGGGGATGCTTTTATATTCTTTTTTCAAACTTTCCAATGTGGAGAAATCGTATTCTTTCATTTCGCATAGCTCCTTTCCTGAATTCAGCCTGCCAGGTCCAGACGCAGCTTCTTGAGAGCGCGGTATAGACGGGCTTTGATAGTATTTAAATTTTCGCCGCAAATCTGGGCAATTTCTTCCAGCTTCCTGTCCTCAAAATATCGGAGAATCAGAACGGTTCGGCTTTTTTCATCCAGGGCCATTACCAGGCTGATCAGATCTGGGTCCGAATAGCGGTCCTCCCAGACCGGGTCCGGAAGGGAATCAGTGGTTTCTTCGCGGCGGTATTTCCGGATAAAATCCAGAGCGGTGTTGATGACAATCCGGTACAGCCAGGTGGACAGATATTCCGGATTTTTTACGGAGCCGCACTCCGTAATGGCCCGGCAGGCACTTTCCTGAACAATGTCCAGAGCGTCTGACTCATTGCGCACATAGGAGTAGGCCAGCCGGTAATAAGATTCATAATTTTCCAACAGCAGCTTTTCAGCCGCGGCCTGTATATTGGAATTCATTCTGGGGGGGCCTCCTTTATCTTTACTTCTATCTATTAGACGTCCCATAAGAAGAAAAAGTTGCAGAGGGACGGATTGTTTTTTGAAGTAATCAATGGTATAGTGTGTATAAATCAGCTTACTTAAGAGAATATGCGAAAAGGTGACAGACCATGAGAGAAGAGAGAAATACCAGCGTGAATTTGGAACAGGATAGCGAGCCCGGGGCTGCGCAAACTCTTCAGACACCCGGAAGAAGCGATGGAACCAGAGGCCGGGGAATTTCCAGAAGCCGGAAAGCGTCCAGAGGCCGAAGAACATCGGAAATCCGGGAAAACGCTGAAAAACGGGATAACTCCGTCAGCAGGGAAGGCGCAAAAAGACGTTCCGGGAGAAGAAGAATATCCATACCGGTTATACTTCTGGCCCTGGCAGTAGGGTTTGGAGCCGGTTTTGGAACGGGATGGCTGAAGTGGGAATATGAGCGGCCCTATACAGTAGACCTGAAAGCGGTGGAAGTGCCTGCCTGGGTGGAGCAGGATTTCATCCGAAAAAATATTTTTTCCAGACCGGATGTAAGCTTGAAAAGGGTGAACAGCATTGTAATTCACTATGTAGCCAATCCTGGCTCAACCGCCCAGGCCAACCGGGATTATTTTGATGGTTTGGCGGATCAGGACCCGGAGGCAGGCGGCACTTCCGCCAGCGCCCATTTCGTGGTTGGGCTGGAAGGCGAGGTGATCCAGTGCATTCCGGTAACAGAGATGGCCTATGCCGCCGCTCCCAGAAATGACGACACCATCTCCATTGAAAACTGCCACCCGGACGACAGCGGCTCCTTTAATCAGGCCACCTATGATTCCCTGGTAAAGCTGACTGCATGTCTTTGCAGCCAGCTGCACCTGACGGAGAAGGATGTGATTCGTCATTATGATGTAAGCGGCAAGGAATGCCCGAAGTACTATGTGGAGCATAAGGATGAATGGCGGCAGTTTCAGGAGGATGTAAAAAACGCAATGAAGGAAAAATCCTGGCTGCAGGAGGCCTGACTTTCCCTAAAGGGGAAGAAACTCCGGCTTCCGCTCATGAAATACGGCGTAATGGGTGAAGCCGCATTCCAGAAGAATCTGGCGGCAGCGGTCAAAGTCGTAGCCTAAACGAGCCGGCTGATGCGCGTCAGAGCCGATGGTAATGATTTCTCCGCCCAGCTCACGATATCGGGACAGAACCTGCCGGCAGGGATTGGGCTCAGGAAGGCCGTAGGCCAGGCCGCCGCTGTTGCACTCGATGCCCTTCCCATGTTCAATCAGGCATTTGAGCATCTCGTCGATGATCGGAGCGTACCGGTTATAGTCGTAGAAGCGGTGAGGGCATGGGGCGTAGCGGATGACGTAGTCCAGATGACCGTACACGTCAAAACAGGACCAGAGACTGCGGATTCGCTCCAGGGAAACAGTAAAAAATCGCTCCAAAGCCTTATCTGTGGTGGTTCTCTGCCAGAAAGAGGCGTCGTATGGATCCATCCGGTCCACATAATGGCTGGAGCCAATGACAAAGTCAAAGCAGGAGCCATACTGAGCGATAAACTCCTTTAAATAGCCCTGAATATGATTTTGAAGGCCAAGTTCCAGGCCGATATTCAGCCGGATGCGGTCCTGGTATTCTTCCTTCAGTTCATTCAAAGTTTTTAAATAAGAAGGAACGTCTAAATTGAAGTCAATACCGCTGAAATCGGAATCGTAGTCATGGTGATCGGTGATGCACATTTCCTTCATTCCCAAGCGGATGGCCTGTTCGATCTGACCACGAACCGGCGCCTCGGAATCCCCGGAAAATTCAGTGTGTAAATGAAAATCGCAGATCATAACAATCTCCCTTGTGTTTGTTTTGAATCACTATATGCCAACTATATCACAACCGGCATAAAAACGGAAGTCCCCGGAATCAGAATCTGAAAGGAAATGGTTCCGGGGATTTTTGCGCCTGTTTTAAGAAAAGACTGCAATGGAAAAGGCTCTTAAATCTATTTGAAGAATATGTGTGATTGCAGGAAAAGAATGGTATGAATGCAGAAAAAACACAAAACAGTTTGGCAAATAAAATAGCGGGATTTCCCTGCTTTTTACCAAAAAATATAGTCGAAATGACGGGAAAAATGTCGAAATTACAAGGTCTAAAATTTGATTGTGAAAAAAATAACGAAATCGTTTAAAAATTGAAAAAAGGGCTTGCCAATTACTTGGAAAGTGGTTACAATATAGTAAGGTTGATGAATATTTAACAAATTGGTAACAACTGTTTCAAAAGGCGGAGGGATGAGACCAGAAGCTGCTTGGGACAGACACCAATAATAACAAACTAGGAGGAATCAATCATGGCAGTAAAAGTAGCGATTAACGGTTTTGGACGTATTGGACGTCTGGCATTCCGTCAGATGTTCGGAGCTGAGGGCTACGAGGTTGTTGCGATCAACGATCTGACCGATCCCAAGATGCTGGCTCATCTGTTAAAGTATGATACCGCTCAGGGCGGATATGCCGGACACATCGGCGAGAACAAGCACACCGTAGAGGCTGGCGAGGACTGCATTATCGTAGACGGCAAGAAGATCACCATTTACAAGGAGCCCAAGGCTGCTGACCTTCCCTGGGGAGAGATCGGCGTAGACGTAGTTCTGGAGTGTACCGGATTCTACTGCTCCAAGGAGAAATCTCAGGCTCACATCGATGCCGGCGCTAAGAAGGTTGTTATTTCTGCTCCTGCCGGAAACGATCTGAAGACCATCGTTTACAGCGTAAACGAGAAGACCCTGACCGCTGAGGACAAGATCATCTCCGCAGCTTCCTGCACCACCAACTGCCTGGCTCCTATGGCAAAGGCTCTGAACGACTACGCTCCCATCCAGAGCGGAATCATGAGCACTATCCATGCATATACCGGCGACCAGATGATTCTGGACGGACCCCACAGAAAGGGTGATTTGAGAAGAGCAAGAGCTGGCGCTGCCAACATTGTTCCCAACTCCACCGGAGCTGCCAAGGCGATCGGCCTGGTTATCCCCGAGCTGAACGGCAAGCTGATCGGCTCCGCACAGCGTGTACCGGTTCCCACCGGCTCCACCACCATCTTAACCGCTGTTGTTAAGAAAGAGGGTGTTGATAAGGATAGCTTAAAGGCTGGAATCAACGAGGCTATGAAGGCCGCTGCTTCCGAGTCCTTCGGATACAACGAGGATCCCATCGTATCCTCCGATGTAATTGGTATGAGATACGGCTCCCTGTTCGATGCAACCCAGACCATGGTTTCCCATATCGACGGAGATCTGTACGAGGTTCAGGTTGTTTCCTGGTACGACAATGAGAATTCCTACACCAGCCAGATGGTTCGCACCATTAAGTACTTCGCTGAGCTGGGCTAATTGAGACAAACTGACGAATTGATGTAAGATCCATGGCGGGTCCGGTCGTTTGGACCGGGCCCGTTAATTTTGCGACAGCAAACACTGCCATTGTAAAAAGGAGATAAGCGACTATGTTAAACAAAAAGACAGTTGACGATTTGAAGGATTTAAAGGGCCAGAAGGTACTGGTTCGCTGCGATTTCAACGTACCTTTAAAGGACGGCGTGATTCAGAACTACAACCGGATTGACGGCGCAATTCCCACGATCAAGAAGCTGCTGGATCAGGGCGCAAAGGTTATCCTGTGCTCTCATCTTGGAAAACCCAAGGGGCAGCCTCTTCCGGAAATGAGCTTGGCTCCTGTAGCTCCCGCCCTTAGCGAGAGACTGGGCGTAGAGGTGAAGTTTGTGGATGATCCTCAGGTAACCGGACCGGAGACCCAGAAGGTTGCGGCTGAGTTAAAGGACGGCGAGGTTCTTCTGCTCCAGAACACCCGTTATCGCGTGGAGGAAACCAAGTTTAAAGACGGCGACGAGGCTACTGAGAAATACTCCAAGGAGCTGGCTGACCTGTGCGACGACGGAATCTTCGTTGACGACGCGTTTGGAACCGCCCACAGAGCCCACTGCTCCAACGTAGGCGTTACCAGATTCACGAAGGTAAATGTCGTTGGATATCTGATGCAGAAGGAAATCAAGTTCCTGGGACAGGCCGTTGAGAACCCTGTTCGTCCCTTCGTTGCCATCCTGGGCGGCGCTAAGGTTTCCGACAAGATTAACGTAATCAACAACCTGCTGGACAAGGTTGACACTTTGATTATCGGCGGCGGCATGGCTTATACCTTTGCCAAGGCGCAGGGCCAGGAAATCGGAAACTCCATGTGCGAGGAGGATAAGCTGGACTACGCGCTGGATATGATTAAGAAGGCTCAGGAGAAGGGCGTGAAGCTGCTGCTTCCCGTTGACCATGTGGAGGGCAAGGAGTTCTCTAATGATACCGAGCACAAGGTAGTGGAGACCATCGATGCCGGCTGGGCCGGATATGACATCGGACCCAAGACCATTGCCCTGTACAAAGAGGCTCTGCAGGGCGCCAAGACCGTTGTTTGGAACGGACCCATGGGCGTATTTGAGTTCTCCAACTTTGCAGAGGGTACTCTGGAGATCTGCCGCGCGGTAGCAGCTCTGGAGGATGCAACTACCGTAATCGGCGGCGGCGACTCCGTAAACGCAGTAAAGAGACTGGGCTTCGCAGACAAGATGACCCACATCTCCACCGGCGGCGGCGCTTCCCTTGAATTCCTGGAAGGCAAGGAGCTGCCCGGCGTAGCTGCTGCGGATAATGCTTAATCCTGAACTGTTACCTGTTTTTCTGGCGGGGCTCTCCTGACATCAGGAGGGCCTTACAAAATTAAAGTGAAGGAGAATTTTCATGATGGCAAGAAAGAAAATTATTGCAGGAAACTGGAAAATGAATATGACCCCCACCGAGGCGGTTGCCCTGGTGAATCAGTTAAAGCCCCTGGTGGTAAATGACGAGGTGGACGTGGTGTTCTGCGTTCCGGCTATTGACATTATCCCCGCAATGGAAGCGGCCAAGGGAAGTAATATCCGGATTGGCGCCGAGAATATGTATTTTGAGGAGAAGGGCGCTTACACCGGAGAGATTTCTCCCAACATGCTGGTAGATGCCGGCGTAAAATATGTTATCATCGGACATTCCGAGCGCCGTGAGTATTTTGCGGAGACCGACGAGACGGTGAATAAGAAAGTGCTGAAGGCCTTTGAACACGGAATTACCCCCATTATCTGCTGCGGCGAGTCCCTGACACAGAGAGAGCAGGGAATCACCATCGACTGGATCCGCCAGCAGGTGAAGATCGCGTTCCTGAACGTAACTGCTGACCAGGCTAAGACCGCTGTGATCGCTTACGAGCCCATCTGGGCTATCGGCACCGGCAAGGTGGCAACCACAGAGCAGGCCCAGGAGGTTTGCGCAGCCATCCGTGCCTGCATCGGCGAGATTTACGACGAGGCCACTGCCGAAGCTATCCGTATCCAGTACGGCGGTTCCGTATCCGCTGCTTCTGCTCCGGAGCTGTTCGCCCAGCCGGATATCGACGGCGGTCTGGTAGGCGGCGCTTCCTTGAAGCCGGACTTTGGAGCTATTGTCAATTACAACAAGTAAATTACAATAAGTAAAGGAGCATTTAAGTTATGAGCAAGAAACCGACCGTTTTAATGATTCTGGACGGTTATGGACTGAATAAGAACTGCGAGCACAATGCGGTCTGCGAGGGTAAGACCCCCATCATGGATCAGCTTATGAGTCAGTGCCCCTTTGTAGAAGGACAGGCCAGCGGCATGTTTGTGGGACTTCCTGACGGGCAGATGGGAAACTCCGAGGTGGGCCATATGAATATGGGCGCAGGCCGGGTGGTTTACCAGGAGCTGACCAGAATTACTAAGTCCATCCAGGACGGGGACTTTTTCCGGATTCCCGAGTTTCTGACTGCTGTGGAAAACTGCAAAAAGCATGATTCCGCTCTGCACCTGTTCGGACTGGTGTCCGACGGCGGTGTTCACAGCCATCTGACCCACATCTTCGGACTGCTGGAGCTGGCCAAGAGAAACGGACTGGAAAAGGTATACGTTCACTGCTTCCTGGACGGCCGTGACACCCCGCCGGAGTCCGGAAAGGGATATGTGGAGCAGCTGGAAGCGAAGATGAAAGAGATTGGCGTAGGTGAGGTGGCTTCCGTTATGGGCCGCTACTATGCCATGGACCGGGATAAGCGCTGGGACCGCGTGGAACAGGCTTACAAAGCCCTCGCCAGGGGCGAGGGCAAGGAGGCGGAGAGCGCCACAGCCGGCATTCAGGCCTCCTACGACGACGGCAAGGCCGATGAATTTGTGATTCCCTTTGTGGTGAAGAAGGATGGAAAACCTGTGGCGGTGATTTCCGACCATGATTCCGTGATTTTCTTCAACTTCCGTCCGGATCGTGCCAGAGAAATTACCCATGCTTTCCTAGATGATACCTTCGATGGATTTGCCAGAGAGAAGAAGCTGGATCTGGTTTACGTGTGCTTTACGGATTACGATGAGACCATTGAGCACAAGCTGGTGGCCTTTAAGAAGGAGACCATTACCAATACGTTCGGCGAATATCTGGCGGCTCACGGCAAGAAGCAGCTGCGTCTGGCCGAGACGGAGAAATACGCCCATGTGACATTTTTCTTCAACGGCGGCGTGGAAGAGCCCAACGAAGGCGAGGACCGGATTCTGGTTCCCTCCCCCAAAGAGGTTGCCACCTACGACTTAAAGCCGGAGATGAGCGCTCCCATGGTCTGCGACAAGCTGGTGGAGGCTATCAAGTCCGGCAAGTACGATGTGATTATCGTGAATTTCGCCAACCCTGACATGGTGGGACATACTGGTGTGGAGAGCGCTGCCATCAAGGCCATCGAGACCGTGGACGCTTGCGTGGGCCGCGCGGTGGACGCCATCAAGGAAGTGGACGGCGTGATGTTCATCTGCGCCGACCACGGAAACGCGGAGCAGCTGGTGGACTATGAGACCGGAGAGCCTTACACCGCCCACACCACCAATCCCGTTCCCTTCATCCTGGTGAACGCGGAGCCTTCCCAGGGACTGAGAGAAGGCGGAGCGCTGTGCGACATCGTTCCTACTTTGATTGATTTGATGGGGATGGAGCAGCCGAAGGAGATGACCGGGAAGTCTTTGTTGGTGAGAAAGTAAAGAACAGCTGAACAGATTTCAGAATAGGTAATAAGCCGCAGCTGGAAGTGTATCTTCTGGCTGCGGCTTGCTTTTGTAGTGCCAGCTTGTTCCGGCAGCATATTTTGCTTTCATTTTTGCTCAAAATAAGGTTGAATAGGCTCAAACACTGTTTGAAGAAGGAATGGAAAAGACAGAGAAAGGACATTGCAAATGGGAATCACCATATCATTCACTATGGAACCCAGAAAGACCCTTATGGGTGCTAAGGCATGGGATGGGGAGAAGACGGCTGAGTTTGCAAGAGGGCTGGGAAAGGAGCTGGGATATCATTGCGATATCATTTCCGGCTATGTGATCTACCAGCTCTGCCCGGAAGGTTTTTTGTGGATGAACTGGAGGGGAAAACAGCTGGTGGGAGACTCCCAGACGAATATTGTAGGGCCGGGTTTTCATGGAGCGGTGATTCATTTTCTGGAGCTGTTTGCGGCCAGGGGAGATTTGAAGCTGAATGTGAAAGATCCTACGGGCTATTATGCGGATCGGAATTTTGAACGAATGACCAGGGAGTTTTTTTATCCCTGGTTTAAAGGACTTTTATCCAGCATTGTGACCAGCCAGCGCATCCAGGAGGGAGAACCGGTCTGCTGGCCTTCAGATTACTTTGTGCCGGAGAAACGTCCGGGAATGGTGATGACCCACATCCGTTGTTTTTCTTTGCGCGAGCTTTCCGGAATTTTGCGTTCTGGCCTTTCTTCCGCCTTTGCCAGGGAGTTTTTTATTTGGAATGAAGAGGAGAAGGACGCCTGGTATTTCCGTAATTGCGCGCTGGTGCTTTTGAATCAGCAGTGTTACTTTAAGCCATCTTCCAGAAGCCAGGAGGACCGTTTGGTGAATCAGGAGGTGATTAGGCTTCTGGAAAAGGCCCTGGAGATGGATCCTTCAATCCCCTTCCCCAAGGAGGAGTATCTGGAGGTATGCAGACTGGATGAACATCAGCCGGTGGATCTGTCCGGAGCGGAAGAGATGATTAAGGAAGGGCGGATCGGCTGCCGCCGGGGGCTCCTGTACCGGACCATTGGCTTGATGAGATTTGCGGTTCCAGGAAGCTTTCTTTACGATATGAGGGCGGGAGGAAATTCAGAGCGGTATTATGATGGAGAAAAGACCGGATGGCATGAATACTATATCTGTGGCGTGAGGACAGAAGGGCAAAAGGCGGTGATCCGTCAGGAACCTTTTGGAAAGGAAACAGTAGAACGGACAGAGGAATTTTCAAGAGGTGAAATGCAGATAAAAATTGCCTATTATCGTCCTTCCAGGGGAGAAGGCTGCGGCGTACCCCGGGTGGACCGGACGGTGCTTGTAGGCGAGCAGGTGGCTTGGGAGCCGTCGAGTCCGCAGCTGAGGAAGGAGCAAAAACGGCAGGAGGATTGGGTGTACACAATTGCTGCGCAGATCGCCTATCGGGATCAGCTGACTATTGTAAGTATCAGTTTCGGAGGGAAAAAAGATGAGAATTGGGCGCGGGGACTGATTTTAAAGGTGGAGCCTGTACAGCAGTGAAAAGGAGTAAGGAGAAGTTGATGAAAACAGCGATTGTTACAGACAGCAACAGCGGGATTACGCAGAAACAGGGAGAGGAGCTGGGCATTTTTGTGCTTCCTATGCCCTTTATGATTGACGGACAGACCTATTTCGAGGATATTGATTTGACTCATGAAGAGTTTTACAGCCGTCTGGAAAAGGGGGCGGATATTTCTACTTCCCAGCCGTCTCCTGCGGATGTGACCGAGCTTTGGGACCGGATTTTAAAGGAGTACGACGAGATTGTTCATATTCCCATGTCCAGCGGTCTCAGCAGTTCCTGCCAGACGGCCCGTCTTCTGGCGGAGGATTATGAGGACAAAGTTTACGTAGTGGACAACCACCGGATTTCAGTGACCCAGCGGCAGGCGGCAGTGGACGCCAGAGATTTGGCGGCGAAAGGCTGGAGCGGAAATCAGATAAAAACCATTCTGGAGGAGGCCGCCCGGGATTCCATGATTTATATTACGGTGGATACCCTGAAATACCTGAAGAAAGGCGGGCGTATCACCACGGCGGCTGCGGCCCTTGGTACAATTCTCAGAATTAAGCCTATTTTAGCTATAGACGGGGGAAAACTGGATGCATTTTCTAAAGCAAGGACTATGAATCAGGCCAGATCGACCATGTTGAAGGCGTTGGAGCGAGATTTGGCAGAGCGCATGGAAGATGCGGGAGCAGAAAAAACTTATCTGGAAATTGCTCATACCAGCAACGAAGAGATGGCGAGAGAGTTTGAAGAGCAGATCCGTGAAATTTATCCTCGGGCGGAAATTTATACGGACCGTCTGTCGCTGAGCATCGCCTGTCATATCGGACCGGGCTCTTTGGCCTGCGCCTGCACAAAGAAGCTTAAGGAGTTAGAGTAAGTGAAAGGGTTTAAATGGATGGAGCGGCTGAGCTCCTATGGATTCAGCATGAAGGTCGTTTTGATTGTGCTGATGCTTGTCTTTGGAGCAGTGCCTCTGCTGATTCAAAGCCAGGTTCTTCTGGGTTCCTTTCGGCAGACTCAGCTGGACTCCAGGAGTATTGAACTTCAAAGCCAGTGTCAGATTCTTAGCAATAAGATGACCCGTGCAGGGTATATGGAGGCGGAGTTTGAGGGAGCCGTTACGATTGACACGGAGATGCAGGCGATTGCGGATACGTATAATGGGCGGATTGTTTTGGTTAATCAGAATTATCGGGTGATTAAAGATACCTTTAATCTTTCTGTGGGGAGATTTTACCTGTCGGAAGAGGTGATCCGATGCTTCAGGGGAGAGAACAGCAGTAACTACAACCGGCGCCAGCAGTATTTTTCCCAGACAATCCCTGTTTATAACCGAAATAATGAAAATGTCATCGATGGCGTGATGGTAATTACTGCATCAGCGGAAAACATTATGAGCCTGATGGACGAGGTGCAGGGAAAGGCGGAATTCTTTCTTATGGTGGCTGTGGTAGTGCTGGCAGTGGCGGCTCTGGGCGCAGCAACCGTATTTATGGGACCTGTGCGCCGGCTGCAGCGTTCTCTGAATCAGGTAGCCCAGGGGGACCTGGAGGCAGATATTATGGAAGACAGCTTCAGGGAAACCAGACAGCTGTCTGCGGCGGTAAATAAATCACTAAGCAAGCTGCGGGCAGTGGACCAGTCCCGCCAGGAATTCGTTTCCAATGTGTCCCACGAATTAAAGACCCCCATTACTTCCATCCGGGTCCTGGCAGATTCTCTTATGGGGATGGAGGATGCCCCGGTGGAGCTGTACCGGGAGTTTATGTCCGATATTTCTGATGAAATTGACCGGGAGACCAAGATAATCGACGATCTTTTAACGTTGGTTAAGATGGACAAGTCTGCGGCGAACCAGATGAATATTTCTCAGGTTAACATCAACGCTCAGCTGGAGATGATTTTAAAGAGACTCAGGCCGATTGCCAAGAAAGGCAATGTGGAGTTGATTCTGGAGAGCATGCGGGAAGTGACGGCCGATGTGGATGAAATGAAAATGTCACTGGCTATCACGAATCTGGTGGAAAATGCGATTAAGTACAATGTGGATTCCGGCTGGGTTCGGGTGACGTTGGATGCAGATCATAAATATTTTTATTTGAAAGTGATGGATTCCGGGATTGGCATACCAGAGGAAGATGTGGATCACATTTTCGACCGATTCTTCCGGGTAGACAAGGCGCGGTCCAGGGAAGTTGGGGGAACAGGACTGGGATTGGCTATTACGAAGAGTATTGTCCAGATGCATGGAGGCATTATCGATGTTGAGAGCGTTCTGGGAGAGGGGACTACCTTCGCTATGCGTATTCCGCTGAATTATATTCCAAGACAGGAGGCGAGAGCGTGATGGACACAGAAAAGTCAGGACTTCGCTTCCCGCTATTGAAATGGTTGGCGCTGGGGACTCTTTTGATTCTTTTTGCCGCAGCGGCGGCTGGCTGCAGCCGGTCTCAGGAAGAGCAGCCGAAACTGGAGGCGGGAGAGTACTGGATTTACTATTTGAATTCTTCTTCCACCAGACTGGTTCCATATGCTTACCGCCCCCAGGCCACAGACCCGGAAGAATTGATTGCGGAACTGATGGATCAGATCCGGACGGTTCCTGCGGATCTGGACTGTCAGCCGCCTTTATCAGAGCGGGTGGTTTACCAGAACTGCCGTTGGGAGGATCAGGTTCTGTATTTGTATTTTGACGCAAACTATACTTCCATGAAAGCGGATCAGGAGATTTTGTGCCGGGCGGCCCTGACCTTGATGCTGACGCAGGTGAACGGAGTGGAGTATATTAACATTTATTGCGGAGACCAGCCTTTGATGGACCGGAATCAGAATCCGGTGGGAATGCTGGCGGCCAGTGATTTTATTATGGGTACCAGTAATGTGAATTCCTACGAAAAGGTGGAGATGACTCTGTACTTTGCCGATGAAAGCGGAAGCAGTCTTGTGCCGGAGCGGAGGGAGGTAATCCACGATATGAATACCTCTTCCATGGAACAGTTGATTGTGGAGCAGCTGATCGCCGGTCCGGAGCAGGAGGGTCTTCGCCCTGTCCTTCCGGAGGGGCTGAAGGTTCTGAACCTCAGTGTAAACGACAGCGTATGTTACATTAATTTCGATGCTACCTTCCTGGAAGGTGTAACAGATGTCAGCGAGTATCTGCCAATTTATGCCATTGTTAATTCGCTGACGGAGCTGACAACGGTAACCAGGGTGAGAATTCTGGTAAACGGTTCCCAAGATGTGATGTTTCGGGATGTAGTGTCACTCAATACAGCTTTTGAGCGTAACGAGCAGTATATGGAGGAAGAACAGCCTTAATTTTTGCGAAAGGAGAATATTTGATTAAACGGCCCATTTTTGCAATTGCAGGGAGTTTCGTACTTGGAGAGGTATTGGCTCTGCTGAATGTGGCTGATATAAGCAGAATTTACGGGGGATTGGGAGCAGCGCTTCTGGGCTGCTCTTTGACCCTGGGAAAATGGCGGAGCAGAAGCGGAGATTCGTTTCTGCTCTTTTTGCGCTGCAGCCTGGGGAAGATTTGCCTCTTTCTCTGTATGGCCGCCGCATTTGGCATGGGATATGGACGGGCGGAAAGGGAAACAGCCCGATTTCATAGAGAAGCGGAAGGGGCGCGCCGGTTGGCAGATGTACGTTCGCTGGTTCGTGGAAAGGTGGTTCAGATTCAGGAAAAAGAAAATGGAACCAATTTAATTTTGGAACATGCCTCCGCCAGAACCGGGTGGACCGAGGTGTATTTTCGTAGGATTTCCGTATTTGTGGAAGAAGGAGATTTGCCGCAGATCGGATGGACGGTAGAACTGAGGGGCAGACTGGAAGAAACAGAGAGAGCCCGGAATCCGGGGGAATTTGACTTTGGGATTTACAGCCGGTCTCAGGGATATTGCTGTCAGGTTTACGGCGAGGAGCTTCGAGTGATTGAGACCTCCACGATTCCCTATCGTGAAGGGATCCGAAGATTCCATCATTGGTGTAAAAAAATTTTAATGAGGGTATGCAAAGAGGAAGATCTGGGCGTTTTCCAGGCGGTGGTCCTGGGAGATCAGTCGTTTATGGATCCGGAAATTAAGGAAATGTATCAGCGCCATGGAATTTCTCATATTCTGGCGGTTAGCGGTCAGCATCTGACCATTGTAGGAGGCAGCCTTTATTTGATTTTGCGCAGACTGGGGCTCAGACAGGCGGGGGCGGGGATTGCAGGAGGAATTCTGGTGATGGCTTATGGAATTCTTACCGGAAGTTCGGGTTCTGCTATGCGGGCGGTAGTTATGATTCTCTGCCTTTGGCTGGCGGCTGCAGCGGGCAGAAGCTATGACAGCCTTTCGGCTCTTGGATTGGCGGCGGTTCTGCTTTTATGGCAGAGACCTTATCTGGCCTTTCACAGCGGCTTCCAGCTGTCCTTTGGAGCAGTCTGGGCTATTGGAGGACTGGGGCCCTGTTTATGCGAAAAACTGGGGGCGGTCCGCAGCTGGCAAAAAACATGGGTGATCAGTCTCTGTGTTCAGATAGTTCTTACGCCGATTGTGGTATGGCACTATTTCCGTCATCCTCTTTACGGTATATTTTTAAACCTTCTGGTGATGCCTTTGGGAGCGGGGCTTATTTATTCAGCGATAGGAGCTATTGCTCTGGGCGCGGTTTCCACGAATCTGGGCAGAATGGCGGCAGGAACCGGACATTTTATCTTAAAGGGATATGAGGGCGTCTGCGGAATTTTTGAGCACCTGCCAGGATACAGCCTGCTTTTGGGAAGGCCCGAGCCTGGACAGCTGGCCGCGTATATGGCTGTTTTATTTGGTCTGCTGCTGCTTCCGCTTTGGGGATGGAAGAAACTCAGGGAGATAAGGGAGGGCAAGGAGGGAGAAAAGGAGAAATCTTTTGACTGGAAAGGATTCCTATGGTGTTTTGGCGCGTATTTTTTATGTCTCATTTTTCTGTGGCCACGGCAGACGGCAGGCCTTCGGATTACCTGTCTGGATGTGGGACAGGGAGATGGTATTGTGGTGGAATGGAAGGACGGGGTACTTTTGATTGACGGAGGAAGCAGCAGCCGTTCAGGTCTGGGAGAGGAATGTTTGGAACCTTTTTTGGAAAGCCGGGGAATTTCTGAAATTTGGTGTGCTCTGGTCAGCCATGGGGATAACGATCATATCAGCGGTCTGGTGGAACTGCTGGGAACAGAGGCGGAGATAAAAATTCACAATCTTATATTGCCTGGGGTAGGGAAAGGAGAGGAGATTTATCAGAAGTTGGAGTCTCTGGCTCAAGAAAAAGGCGCGGATGTTTTTTATATGGAAAGCGGAGACCGGATTTCCAGGGGGGGATTGGAGCTTCACTGTCTTTTTGGAGGAGATCCTATTGGGGGAACGACGGACCGGAATAAGCAGTCTTTAGCGGTAAAGATGTCTTTTGAAGGATTTCATATGCTTTTTACCGGGGATATGGATCAGGAGTGTGAGAGTCAGCTGCTTGAGAGGACGCAGCCGGAGACTTTGCCTCCGATTCATCTGCTGAAGGTAGCTCACCATGGCTCCGATACTTCCAGCAGCCAGGAGTTTTTGGATGCAGTGTCCCCCCGGGAGGCCGTTATATCTTATGGTATTGGAAATTCCTATGGGCATCCCTCGCCTCATGTTCTGGAACGGCTTAGGCAAAGGGACGTTCGGGTGTGGGAGACGGGAAAAACCGGGGCAGTGATTATACAGATGGATGAGGGAGTTCTGCAAATCCAGGGATACCTGAGAGAAGGAGCGGAGAATGGGAGTGAGGGGCAGGAATAAAGAGGGCTTGGACAGATCGGTTTTTTTTGATATAATTCATACATTGACTTCAGGAGTCAGGGATGAATTCGCAGATATGGGCATAGTCCTGGCTCTGACATAGAGAAAAACTGATCAGGAGAGAATTAGATGAAAAAGGGAGATGTATTTGAAGGGACCGTATTGAGAATGGATTTTCCAAACAAGGGAATTCTGGAAATCGAACAGCAGAGGATTGAAGTAAAGAACGCCCTTCCAGGACAGAAAATCCGGGGGGTGGTGACCAAAAAACGCAATGGAAAATGCGAAGGGAAGCTGATGGAGGTTCTTGAACATTCAAAGGAGGAGCGGCCTGAAGAGGCGTGCGTTCACAGCGGCCTGTGCGGAGGCTGCCTTTATCAGGGTCTTCCTTATGAGGAACAGCTGAAAATTAAGAGGGAACAGGTAAAACGTCTATTAGACCAGGTGACGGATCCGGACACCTATGAATTCCAGGGGATTGAGGGGAGTCCCATTTCTGCGGGATATCGAAATAAGATGGAGTTTTCCTTTGGAGATGAGACAAAAGGAGGTCCCCTGGCTTTGGGGATGCACAAGAGGGGGAGCTTTTATGATATTGTGACGACGCCGGAATGCCAGATTGTTCACCGTGATTTTTGTCGGATTTTGGAGGCCACGCGGGAATTTTTTGAGAATGCGGGAGTTCCTTTTTACCGGAAGCTGCAGCATATGGGCTATCTGCGTCATTTGCTGGTACGCCGCGCGGTAAAGACCGGGGAGATACTGGTAGTACTAGTTACAACGTCTCAGAAGGAGTGTTTTGGAGGAGAAGCAGGGGAAAGGCAGGCTCTGGAGACTTGGAAAGAGCGTGTCCTGCAGCTCTCTCTGGAGGGCAAGATGGCGGGGATTCTTCATACCTGCAATGATTCCCTGGCAGATGTGGTTCGGAGCGACCGGACGGAAATTTTGTATGGCGGCGATTGGTTTTATGAGGAACTTCTGGGGCTGCGCTTTAAAATTACGCCCTTCTCCTTTTTCCAGACCAACTCCCTGGGAGCGGAGGTCCTTTATGAGAAGGTTAGGAGTTATATTGGCGATACGAAGGATAAGGTGGTTTTTGACCTTTACAGCGGAACAGGAACTATCGCTCAGATTTTGGCCCCTGTAGCAAAACAGGTAGTAGGTGTGGAGATTGTGGAGGAGGCGGTGGAGGCTGCCCGGGAAAACGCGAAACTCAACGGCCTGGACAATTGCCAGTTTCTGGCCGGCGATGTGCTGAAGGTGGTAGATGAGCTGAAAGAGAAGCCGGATCTAATTGTACTGGATCCCCCCAGGGATGGAATTCATCCCAAGGCTCTGGGCAAGATTATCGATTTTGGAGTGGAACGGATGGTCTATGTGTCCTGTAAACCCACCAGTTTGGTAAGGGATTTGATCGTGCTTCAGGAGAGAGGGTACCGGGTGGAGAAGGTTTGCTGTGTAGACATGTTTCCGGAGACAGGGAATTGTGAGACGGTTGTCTTGCTTTCCAAGGGAGAAATCGACTCGAAGAAGGTGCGTGTGGAGTTTTCTCTGGAGGACATGGATATGTCCGGGTTCCAGAAGGGGGCGACTTATGAGCAAATCAAGGCGTATGTGCTGGAGCATACCGGCGTGAAGGTATCTTCTTTGTATATCTCGCAGGTCAAGCGGAAGTGCGGGTTGGATGTGGGGCAGAATTATAACTTGTCAAAGAAAGAAAACGCTAAAGTGCCAAAATGCCCGCCGGAAAAGGAGAAGGCAATTATGGAGGCGTTGAAGCATTTTCAAATGATTTAACAAAAGCAATTCATCTACGTCATTCCCTCTGATAGACGTCAGGGGGATCCCCTCAATTGTAATCCGAGATTCCATACCTGCTATCCCGGATAAGTGTGAAAAGTGAATAGTTATTGATGCAAAAGAAAGGTATGGATTTTCTTTTACAAACGAAAGGAGACTGACTGGATAGTTGGTCTCTTTTCTGTTATGCTTTGGTTTCTGGCGGCGAGAAAGGAGCCACCATGTCAAAGTTTTTATCCTATGAAGATCGAATGATCATTGCACAGCGCCTTCAGGAGAATGCCTCTTTTGGTGCTATCGGAAAAGAGTTGGGGAGGACCGTACAACGATTGCCAAGGAGATTAAAAAGTATTCCTATGACAAGAAAAGCGGACGTCCCGGATATCCGTATAATCCTTGCAAATTCCGCATTACATGCAAAGCAAAAAAACTGTGCGGAACGAGTTGTACCCATCAGTCAGCGTATAAATGCAGTTTGTGCTCTGAGTGCACGCTTCACTGTCCGGATTTTATAGAGGACGTTTGTTCTGTCAAAAATAAACCGCCTTATGTTTGTAATGGATGCGGTTAGCTTCCGAAATGCACACTGCTGAAGCGTATTTATGATCCGGCAGACGCACATGAAAGGGCACATCATGCGATTTCAGAAGCCCGGACAGGAATTCTATCTAATGAAGACGATATAGCCAGAATCAATCGGATTATCAGTCCTCTGGTCAAAAACGGGCAGTCACTTCATCAAATCTATCTGGATCATGTTGATGAGCTGATGTGCAGTGAGAAGACTTTGTATAACTATGTCGATGCCCAGCTTTTTGACATCAGGAACATTGATCTGCCTCGTAAGGTTAAATACCGTCCCCGTTATAAGCAACCCGAATTCAAAGTAGACAAGGGCTGCCGCATTGGACGAAATTATGCTGCTTTCCAGAAGTTTCTGGAAAGCAATCCGGAAACTACCATTGTGCAGATGGATAGTGTGATTGGCAGGGTAGGTGGAAAGTGTCTGCTTCCAATACAGTTTGTGGAAACCAGCTTTATGTTAGCATTTTTACGGGATGCCAATACATCAGCTTCTGTAATACAGATTATAAACCTGTTGGACCAAACCCTGGGAAGCAAAACATTTGACCGTTTGTTCCCTGTTATCCTGACAGACAATGGAAGTGAATTTTCTAATCCGAAAGCAATCGAGCAACGTATTATAACATATCCATGTGTGAATGAAAATCCGGGAATCTCACTTACAAAACGGGATTTTAAATTACAATAAAAGATTCTTAGATTACAAACGGGATTCTCGGCTTGCTATTTACCCTCCAGAAATTCGTTTTCTTCCTTCAGGCGGCGGATTTCTTTATCCTGCTCCTTCACCCGCTTACGCAGCATGGTAATTTCTTCTGACAGGCTCATTGCACTGGCAGGGGTATGGGAACCTTCCCCAACATCCAGCTTACAGCCATGTATGGATGGTCCCTTCAGGGATTCCTAATTCTTTAGCAGCCTTAGCGCCTCCGATTTCTTTGGCAAGTTTTACTGCCTGTACTTTGTATTCATGGTCATATTTACGTGCCACTTTGAATACCTCCTTATTCTCTTGGTTTTATTATGAAATCCTTGAGAATAAGCTGTCAACTTTTTTATACCACACCACGAAATATAATGCGGCGTTTGACCGCTGTGTTGATGTGATGGCGCGGCTGTTGCAGAAGTACGGGCCTCAGCTATTGGGGCAGATGCAGGAGACTGCGAAGGATGGCTGCACACGTTCTGCGGCATCGGGAAAGCAACCCGTTTCTGTGTATCAGGAATTTGAAAAAGCCGCTTGATATAAATTGATTTTACACGTTGCGTATTTGCTTGGCGTACGCTATAATAAATACGCAACGTGTATTTTTGCTTTATGGAGTAAATGAAATGGACTGCAAAACCAAAATAAAAGAACTGCGGGAAAGCACCGGCATGAACCGCAAGGAATTTTGTAAATATTTTCAGATTCCCTATCGGACTGTGACAGAATGGGAACTGGATCATCGTCATGCGCCGGAGTATGTACTTCGTCTTTTAGAGTACTATATCCAGCACGAGATTATTAAAAAGGAGAATATGGTAGATGAATCAGTCTAACATCATCATGTATACAACCGAGGATGGATTGACAAAAATAGAGGTCACTTTTGATGAAGATACCGTATGGTTGTCCTTGGATCAGATGGCGGAGTTATTTCAGCGTGACAAGTCAACCATATCACGACACATAAAAAATATCTTTACAGAGGGCGAACTTCGGCCGGAAGCAACTGTTGCAAAATTTGCAACAGTTCAAACGGAAGGAAACCGCCAGGTAACCAGAGATATTGATTATTACAATTTGGATGTTATTATCTCGGTCGGCTATCGGGTAAAGTCGCTGCGCGGTACACAATTCCGTATCTGGGCTAGCTCTGTTCTGAAAGAATATATGAAAAAAGGGTTTGCTTTAGATGATGATCGTTTGAAGCGCCTGGGCGGCGGAAACTATTTTGACGAATTGCTTGCCCGTATCCGAGACATTCGGTCTTCAGAAAAGGTGTTTTGGAGAAAAGTACTTGAGATTTATGCAACCAGCATTGATTATGATCCAAGCGCGGAAGCCTCTGTTCAGTTCTTTAAGCAGGTACAAAATAAAATGCACTGGGCAGCACATCGGCATACAGCGGCTGAAATCGTATATCAGCGCGCTGATGCGGAGAAAGAAAATATGGGGCTGACCTCCTGGGAAGGAAAGCGAATAAAGCGATCCGATACTGAGATTGCAAAGAATTATTTGACACAGACAGAACTGGATGCGCTAAATAAAATTGTATCGGCTTATCTTGATATTGCAGAGGTGCGTGCTCTGGCACATGAACCGATGTATATGAAAGATTGGTTAGAGACGATTGACGATTACCTGAAAATGACCAGACGGGATATTTTAACAACAAAGGGCCGTGTAACTCATAAACAGGCAATTGATAAAGCGCACGCAGAATATGAAAAATATCGAAAAAAGCAGGATGAAATACTTTCCTCTGTTGAGCGTCATTTTATCGAGAGCATTAAGGAATTGGAGGAATTGGAGTAATTAAAAAAACGAACAAAATGCTATCTTTAATACATGGGTATCTACTTCCATGCAGGTGGATGGATACAGTCTGGACGCTCAGCGAGACAAGCTGCGGAAATACGCTGAATACGAAGATATGGTAGTGGCCGGTGAATATTCTGACGAAGGCTTTTCCGGCAAGAATATTTAGGGCAGACATGAATTTCAGAGGATGCTGCAAGACATTCAGGACTGCAAAGACGGCGTGGAATATGTGTTGGTATTCAAACTGTCCCGATTCGGGAGAAACGCCGCTGATGTGCTGAATTCCTTGTAGCTAATGCAGGATTTCGGTGTCAATCTGATTTGTGTGGAAGACGGCATTGACAGTTCCAAAGATTCCGGCAAGCTGATGATTTCTGCCCTTTCTGCGGTGGCGGAGGTAGAGCGCGAGAATATTCGGACACAGACGATGGCCGGACGGGAGCAGAAAGCCCGTGAAGGAAAATGGAACGGCGGCATTGCCCCTTATGGATACCGTCTTGAAAAAGGTGAACTGCTGATTGCTGAGGATGAAATGGATGTGATCCGAACCATTTTTGACCGCTATATTCACACCAACGATGGTGTCAGCGGTGTGGCGAAGTATCTGGACCGGTAGGGCTTTGTGAAGAAGCTGCGGCAGAACGGCACCACTCCCGGTTTTTCCGCCAGCTTTGTGAAAAGTATCATTGATAATTTGGTATATATGGGGAAAATCGCCTATGGCAGACGCCGGGCAGAGAAGAAGATCGGCACACGGAATGAGATGCGCGTAGTTGAGCAATCGGAGTTCCCCGTGTATGAAGGGAAGCATGAGGCTATCATTTCAGAAAAAGATTGGAACCTCGCGCAGGAAAAACGGAAAATCAATGCTTACCGGCGTGAGAAAGTCAATGACCCTACCCACGCACATATCCTGTCCGGTATTCTGAAATGCCCCTGTTGCGGCAAAAGCCTGTACGGGAATATTGCGAAAGCCCACAGCAAGGACAAAAGACCCGCTATTACTATTACTGCAAGAATACCGTTACACCGACCGGTCATGAGTGTACTTTCCGGCTGAATATAGAGCAGACGGAGATGAACCGCATGGTAGCGTCAATTATCTCCGATATGGTCAGTGACCCACGGTTTGCGGATGCAATCAAGGCGAAAATCGGCTCCGCTGTCGATACGAACGATTTGGAGAAGCAGCTGGAAGCATTACAGGTGCAGCTTCGGCAGACGTTAGGCACAAAAGCCCGTCTGGAACGGCAAATGGACGGTTTGGATATAAGCGATCCCTATTATGACCGAAAGATATCTGATTTGCAGCGCCGCTATGATGAGCAATATGGCGCAATAGATGAGAGTGAATCCGTATTATAACGGAAGAAAAAAGTGATTGAAATTGCACTTGAAGACATCTGCATGAAAAAAGATATGACATATATTCTTCATTCAACTACAGTTCGGTTTGATGCAAGCAAGTGCCATTGTTTGGTCGAATCGATAAGGGGTTATAAAATGGATATAAGCATATTCGCTTAAATGCAAATTATTTAATCAAAATGGAAAAATTGAATGGGTAGCAGATGTTGATTCGTTGAATGAGTAGTTGATAAACTAACAAATGAATACAAAAAATATAGGATGAAAGACACTTGGCGAGGTTGGGTAAGATTATTTTGGTGCAATAAAAAGGCTGGAAGGAAAGGCGAATAAGGAAAAAGTTTGTTTTGGTAGTGTTTAAAACAGTATTTTCGCCAAGACCCAAGCTGTCATTAACGCTATTGCTATGGTTTACAATGATTTTACCTGAGAGATTCCTCCGGTATTTGAAATATTTAATGATCGTATAGTTATGACATCTTACGGAGGGCTTATACCTGGACAAAGTATAGAGGATTTCTTTAGTTTGAGTATTCCGGGCGGTTTTACACCTCTATTCCAGAGATTGGAAACCGGCGTTTTGATATGAAGGAAACCGCAGCTTCTTTCCTTATAATATGTTTATGCGTCGCTTGACGTAAATACATTTTAGGAGGTCGGCTGTAATGAACAAATACCGTGAGATTATCAGACTTGTCAGTCTGAATCTCAGCCAAACAAACATCGCGCTTAGCTGCGGTGTATCTAAGAAAACGGTCAATACTTTCGGAAAAGAAAATAGGCATTGCATGTCCGGAAAACATATGCTATGATGGACAAGTCAAACAACAGAAAGAATATGAACGGAGCATAACAAGGAAGTTGCGCTGATTTCCGAGTTATGCTCCTTTTGTTTTTGCTTAAGGTCTGCAGGCTTACAGGGCTGTCAGGCAAGGTGCGTAGGAGAAAAATATGGAAGAATCAGTGAACAGTGTAGGAATTGATATTGGTACATCTACTACTCAGGTTGTATTCAGTCGTCTTGTCATGAAGCAGGAGCAGGGGTTTGGCCGGGCACCAAAGATAAAGATTGGTAAGTAGGTAATCATCCGTACCTACAAATTCATCTCCGCATTTGATAAGATAGTCTCAAATGATGGAGGTGATCCCAATTAATACGAATGAACATGCAGCATTAAAAGCGGATCTTTGGGCAGAGCGGATCCGTGCCTTCCAGGAAAGCGGTTTATCCCGCAAAGACTGGTGCCAGCAAAACGAGATCCCACAGTCCACGCTGAGCTACTGGATCCGAAAGATCCGGGCAGCGGATACCGGGACGGAATGCTTTGCGGAACCGGTGTTTGCAAAATTGCCTTCCGAACAGAACCTGCAGGTGAATGCCATCGCGGGGAATCCGCCTGTGGCAATTCTTTTTCCGGACAATATCCGGATTGAAGTTGCCGCGGACTGCCCGGCCCGGCTAATCACTGCCCTTCTCCAGGTCCTGAAGAACTATGCTTGATTTTTCCGGAAGCACAACTGTCTATCTGGCGTGCGGAGTGACCGATCTGCGCAAGAGCTATACCGGTTTGGCCGCAATCATCAAATTGAAATTCCATCTCGACCCGTACTCCCGCTGTATGTTCGCGTTCTGCAATCGCAGACGCACATTGATCAAGATTCTCCAATGGGACGGGTCCGGATTCTGGATCCTAATGAAACGGCTGGAGAGGGATGCCTTCCACTGGCCAGATACACCGGACGAACTGTGCAAAGTTACCCTGAAAGAGATCCACTGGCTATGCGATGGATTGTCGTTGAATCCCAGCGGCGCGTTTGCGGAGCGCCACCCGAAGATCATCATCTGAGCCGAATCCTGTCAATCCGCAAAAAGCAGAAATTTCCCCGATTTGACGCGGATTTTCCTCTGTTTGCGGAGGTCATTTCCGATAGGAACCGAATCCTTTTTATGGTATACTCTCCAGTAAAGATTGCAGAAAGGTGAGGCTGTGTGATGGACCCGATTTTTACAGAAGAACAACTGAACCGGATGAGCAGGGAGGATATGTGCTCCCTGTTAAAACTCATGCAGCAGCACCAGCAAAAGCAGGAAGAAGCGCTGCAGAGACAGGAAGAAAGGCTGCAGAATCAGGAAACAAAGATCCGGATGCTGGAAGAGCAGAAAAAAGAGCTGGAATTCCTGAACGCGATGCTCTCGGACCGCCTGACGCTTGCCCGGAGGAAGCGGTTTGGTGCGTCCAGCGAAAAATACGCGGACGGCTATACCCAGCTGAATCTTTTTAATGAAGCGGAGAAGGAAGCGGACGCGGATGCCCCGGAGCCGGACCTGGAAGAGGTCCATCCGTCTCCTTACCGGAGGAAGAAACGTCCCGGCAAAAAAGAAGAAGACCTTTCCTCCTTTGAAACAACCGAAGTGGTGGAATACAAGCTGGAGGGCGCGGACCAATACTGTCCGGACTGCAGCACCAAATATAAAGTGGTCACAAAGGAAACCGTAAAGCGCCTGAAATTCATCCCTGCGCGGTTTGAAGTGGCGGAGGAAGTCACCTTTGTTTACTGCTGCCCGAAATGCGGGGCGATGAAGCGGCCGGAAAAAGCGCCGTCCCTTCTGAAAGGCAGCGCGGCAACCCCGTCACTGGTGGCAGGCATTATGAACGCCAAGTATGTAAACGGGATGCCGCTTGCGCGTCAGGAGAGGGAATTCGCCAGGTATAACCTGAACCTTTCCACAAAGACCATGGCAAACTGGATTATCCTGTGCGCTGACCGGTATCTGCAGCCGCTTTATGATCTGATGAAAGAGGAGCTGCTCCGAAGCAAATATTTACACGGGGACGAAACCAGGATTCAGGTGATCGGTGAGCCGGACCAGGAGGGTTCCACCCAGAACTGGATGTGGGTGTATCTGACGGATGAACACAGCGGCTCACCGCGGATGGTTCTTTTCCAGTACGAGAGGACCCGTGCCGGATACCATCCGAAGGAATTCCTTGGTAATCCGTTCGAGGGATATTTCACCTGCGATGGGTACCAGGCATACCACAGCCTTCCGGAAAGGATCACTGTGACGGGATGCATGGCCCATGTGAGACGCAAGTTCGATGAAGCCCTGACCGTATTAAAAAAGGATTTCACAAAAGAGCAGCTGAAAAAGACAACGGCATATCAGGCAATGGAACGGATCGGGATGCTCTATAAGATAGAGGAGATGATCCGTGACAAGTCACCGGAAGAAAGGTATGAAGAGCGTCAAAAGCAGGCAAAACCGCTTTTAGAGGCTTTCTTTGAGTGGCTCCATACCCTGGAGGATGCCGTAGACCGTTCTTCGCTGATCGGGAAGGCAGTCCTGTACGCCATGAATCAGGAGGTTTATCTGAAACGCTATCTGGAAGACGGGCATTTAAGTATCGATAATCTGGCGGCTGAGCGGGCGCTGAAGAACTTTGCGATAGGGAGGCGGAACTGGCTGTTTGCAAAGAGCATCCGAGGGGCTCAGGCCAGCGCAACCGTATACAGCATTACGGAAACAGCCATGCTAAATGGCCTAAAGCCATACCATTATCTCACCTATGTGCTGGAGAAGATGAAAGACCTGGGGCCATTTCCAGAAAAAGAAGCCATGCAGGAACTTCTCCCTTGGTCTGCCAGCCTTCCGGCCGATTGCCATAGCAAGCTGAAAAAGTAAGGAACGTTCTTCCCCTGGTAAGTACCGGGGGATTTTCTTATTTTGTCAAGGTACGGATGATTACCTACTTACAAAGATTGTGGACAAGCAGGTAATCAGCAGAGGGAAGATTTACGAGACTCCGTTAAAAGCAGACGGCGGTATTGACGCAGAGGGCATTCGGGGGATTTTAAAGAAGGAATTTGAACGGGTGGGCTGCGGACCTGAGGAAATCAGCATAGGAGCGGTAATTATCACAGGGGAGAGCTCGAAAAAGAAAAATGCCCGATATCTGGTGCAGGAACTGACAGAGATGTCCGGTGATTTTGTTGTCGCGGAGGCGGGACCCGATTTGGAGGCAGTTCTTGCAGGAAAAGGTGCTGGGGCAGACCTGATTTCACTTCAGGAAGGAAAGATTACAGCGAATCTGGATATCGGGGGAGGGACAACCAATATCTGTGTGTTCCGGAACGGGGAACCGGTGGATACGGCTTGTTATGACATCGGAGGGAAAATGATTAAGACCCGGGATGGAAGAGTCACTGGCCGGTCAGAGGCAGGGAAGCAGGTTTGCGAGGCCTTTGGAATTGGTCTGGAACCGGGACAGAGGGCAAATCCGGTTCAGGCAGAGCGTTTCTGCGGCAGATTGGCAGAACTTCTGGCTGCTGCCGTGGGAGTAGAAGAAGGAGGCAAAGAAATTCAGAGGCTGCTAAAGAAACTGATAACCAGCAGGGAACTGTCCGGAACGTGGCAACCAGAGCTCTTAACATTTTCAGGAGGAGATCGGAAGAGCACACGTCTGAACTCCAGTCACTCATTCATCTCGTATGCCGTCTTCTGCTTGAAAAAAAA
>ENA-OWOC01000125-OWOC01000125.1-gut-metagenome-genome-assembly--contig:-NODE-125-length-33706-cov-17.198400_pt1 | contig 33706 bp, 32 predicted proteins | sample MGYA00248245_ERZ651791 | MGnify/ENA primary metagenome ERZ651791 (study PRJEB26908, sample SAMEA4031703) | gut metagenome | biome: gut; feature: normal infant; material: stool | place: China | collected...
ATGTTCAGAAAATAATCCATGGAAAATTGTCCGGAGCGCTTACTATTTTAATGGATTGTTAGTCTTTGCATGAGCAAACGGACTGATACATTTCTCTTTGTTCTCATTCAGAAAATCTCATCAGTTGGCGTTCTGCCCGATGTTGTGCTTTATGGGTGCGTTACGCTCATGATGACGTCATTTGACGTTCAACAGCATCACGGGGCCGCACGACATTTCACGTCAGTCAGCGCTATAGCTCAGAAACAAATTTTCCCGAATTGGGATATGCCCGCAAATTGCTGGTGATGTGGGGAGAATCTGGTTGAGTTCGGTAGAATTGATTTGGCGGCAGGACGCTTAAATCGTGGCGTCCTGAAACGAAAAACGGACCTCCGTGGAGGTCCGTTTATATGAATTTGGTGCCGGACTCGGAATCGAAGATTTCTTCTATCATGTTGATATTGGTTTGTTTTGTTTGGTTTGGTGAAAAATGTACCCTCTTTTGTACCCTCAGTCCCTTTTGCTGTGAAAAAGGAATCAAACCCGGGAGCTGGAAGATGGGGTGAAAGGGGGGACGCATAAATGGATTCACCTTAACAGCGTACTGCTGTTAAGGTGGGGGACCATCTCATTATTCCCACTGGTCCCATCTCACCAGGTTGTTGATGATAATTTTATTACTAAATTTGCAGGGCGACCTGGTTTTGTAATCCCGGCTCAGTCCTCTGAAGACGTTGATCTCCCCCCGCTCAAACAGCTCATCCTTATTCTGGTGCAGTTGTTTTAATGTGCTCAGAATGTTCGCTTCGCTGATTTCCGGAAAATTATCATATTCCAGTGACCTGTACCATGTATCACGTGCCTGTGCATCCATTAAGGAAAGCATCCCGGAACGCTGCATCAGGTTACGCCAGATTTCGCGGTCAATGGCTTTCATTGCTGTTTCTGGTTTCTCCATCAGCCAGCAACCACAGCGAAAATTCTGTTTCATCGCCCAGTCCGGGGCGGCTTTACCGCCAATACTTTCCGTCAGTGCTGAGATTTCTGTCAGTTGCCGGATAAGCGTGTCGATTTGCAGCAGTGTACTCTTTCGTACAGCCAGGATGTGTCTGATACTTGTGGAACAGATAACGGCTGTATGCTCGTTGACCGCGTTCGGGTGGGGGATTGTGATATCTGACATTATGAGGTTTCCTTTCTGTTTATAAACGAAAACGCCAGCTCTGTTCAGGCTGGCGTCAGGAGAATGAAGTCTGGTGAGTGAGATTCACCGGTTCTGGTGCAGAAGTTGCAGTTGGTGCAGGGTACGGATATCCTCCCTGGCCTGTTCAATACAGGGCAGCAGTGCTGCCGAATCCGTTTTATCCTCATCGTTGTCGAAAATAATTCCGGACCCGCAGTCGATATTGTCCTGCAGCCACGCAATGAGGATATCCTGCGCTGTTTCAGTGGTTAATGGCATCACGCTCTGTATCACTGTATTGTCTTCCGGCAACTGATGAGAGCTGGCAGAAGTCGCCGATGTTTCGGTAGCGTCACGTTCATCCACCACGCGGAGTGAATAACCGTTTTCAGCGACTTTGTTAATCAGTTCAGCGAGATTAACACCATCGACGTCAACGACAATTCGCCCCATGTTCAGTGCCTGTACGTTAACGCTGTCGGCTTCCAGCGTCAGGGCCAGTTTCATCGTTTCGCCTCCGGATGCTTACCCAGAGTAATGTTATTTACTGTTCTGTAATTGTCGCGGGTCATCAGGCCTGTTGCCCGGCGTGCCCGGAGGATATCGATGCTGTTGATTAACTGAGAGCGGGTACAGGCGCTGAATCCCGGCTGGTCGGTACGTACCAGTGCGTATTTTTCCACGAGAAAGTTCACCGCATCACACAGTGAAATACCCGCTTCAATATGCTGTTCAATCACACGTTCATCGGCGAACGGTGTGTCATTCAGCGTAAGGCTGTAATGCTGGTCCAGTAACCGGGTGAGCAGTGTCTGCCAGATGGTGACGGGAGACGGGCAGCACGATGCCTCCCGTACATGCGTGTCGGGTAATGTTTTCATAATGAAGATTTTCCTGATATGAGCGATTAAATTTTGAGGAGAATGGTGCTGTGGTGCACCGGGCAGTAGCAGAGGTTTATTCTGGTGGTTTATGTTTTCGTTCCGGGTGTCGGATAAATGGCGATATACACGTAACCACAACTGCCCAGGGTATCGGCATCGCAGGTCAGCCCTTTTGCATACAGCGTGACGGTATGCTGATGGCGGGGATTCAGTTCACCGCTGGTGAGCATTAATTCCAGTTGTTTCATCAGCAGCGGAAAGGCCTGGTCCAGATGGTACGCATCCGCATCTCTGAACCGGCCTCTGATACCGGCACGGTCGGCAAGGTAATGCAACCGGTTACCCTCCTGCACCAGACGTGCCCCGAAACAGGGCGTCACGGTGCAGGGGAGTCCCCACCAGATCCGGTCGTTATGGTCGTCGGGATAATTTGTCTCATGGAGCTTGTCTGACACGATAAAGTCCTCACTGAGAATCGGTTAAGAATGGTTTAACGATGACAGGTCAGCTGGTGCGCAGACCGGCTTCGGTGAAGGTATATGCATTGATGTGAATGGCCTCATCTACAGCGGCGTCTGAGGTCAGCCAGTCGTACTCGTTTTCCAGCTGACGGTACAACCAGAAGGCCAGGTCGCGCAGGGCTTCGCTGACTGCGGCTTCCGCATCGGTTGTCATTGCCTGACTGACAGGGCTGTTCCGGGTGACGGTGATATCCATGCTGTACGGATGGCAGTAGCGTCCCCGGTGGTGGATTTCAGCCTGCAGTTGCCAGAAGTTACGCTTCTGCACTGCCTGCAGGGCATCCGCGATACGATGAAGTTCACGGTCTTGCGGGACATACACCCGGACTCTCCTGGCTGTTGCTGACTGCCAGTGCCAGCGTCCTTCAAAACAGGCTCCGTCCCCCTGGCTGCAGAATCCGCTGAACCAGATGCACGGCTCTTCCATAAACCTGCCGCTGCTGAGCCGGATAACACGCTGGCGGAGGTCAATCCCGAAAATGTCACAGACCTCCCTGAAGTCCTCATACACGTTTTCATACCAGTTGCTGTCAGCATGATGCTGACGGTACCAGTCGCGGGCTTTTTCCTGTGCGGTGGAGGATAGCTCATTCAGTGTATACACGGTGGTGGTGATAATTCTGCTCATCAGAATGCCCTTACTGACTCAGTTCAGGGTGACGCTCATCAGCCGGACATACGGGCCAAAACTGTCCTTTCGGCGTTCGGCAAACACAGCCAGCACACCGGGAATATCCTGCACTTCACGACCGGTATACGCTTCAGCGCTGCCGTGCCAGCGGTACTTACCGGTACAGAACGGAAAAAGACGGGATGTCGGATGTTGTTGGTGAATACGCATGGCTTCACCACGGGTGATAATTTTCATGATGGGATACCTCTGAAGACAGAAGATAAAAGTGAAAACAGGCGTGATGTGGTGACAACGGGTTAAAGCAGACCGTGTTCCGCAAAGGAGAAAACCTGGTTGCCACCGACTATCAGATGGTCCGGCACCCGGATATCCACCAGGGCCAGTGCCTGTACCAGACGTTCGGTGATAAGCCGGTCTGCCTTGCTGGGTGTGACTTCACCGGACGGGTGATTGTGTGCCAGTACCACGGCAGCGGCATTGTGGTACAGGGCGCGTTTAATCACTTCCCGGGGATGGACTTCCGTGCGGTTGATGGTGCCGGTGAAGAGGGTTTCACCGGCAATCAGCTGATTCTGGTTGTTCAGATACAGCACCCGGAACTCTTCACGCTCCAGTCCCGCCATGTTCAGAATCAGCCATTCCCGTGCTGCACGGGTGGAGGTGAAGGCCACGCCGGGTTCATGAAGATGGCGGTCCAGGGTTTTCAGGGCCCGTTGAATGAGGCTGCGCTCGCCGGGCGTCATCTCTCCGGGCAGAAAGGAAAGTTGTTGCATTGTCCCTGCCTCCATTCAGTCGATGATGCGCATAATGGCACTGCATTCCGGATGCTGCAGGGCGTAATCCCGCAGACGGTAATAGTGGACCGTCATGGCATAACACTCCGTACGGCAGGTGTGATGGCTGTACGTCATCAGGCAGGTAGCAATGCCGGCGGCTTCCGGGCTCATTTCAGCGCGGTTACCGTTCATGGCATTGAACAGTACCCATGTTTCGTCATCATCGTCATCCGGTTCGGGTGCCATAAATGCCCCGCCGTTGTTCAGGGTGTACAGATTCCAGATACCACCGCAGTAGTTTTCGCACAGACGGTCCATCCAGCCGAAGATACGGGGCTCCAGGGTCACCCACTGTGGAATGAGGCCAAAGTGCTGCGGCCAGAAGCTGATGCGCTGTTCATCAGGGACTATGGTGGCAACCAGTTGTTGCAGGTCAGTCTCCGGTGCTGAGACCGAAGAGGTGGTGTTCTGAGACAATGTTTTCATATGTGAAATCCTTGTAATGTGAATAAATGAGAGGGAGTAAAGGTCGGGAGCTGGCAACATCACGTTCATCACTGACCGTGAGACCCGGTAATATCAGGGATGAATGATATTCGGCTGAAATTCCGGACAGCCGTACGCGTAACCGTTCCGGTCACAGACGGATGGCCAGATGCCATTGCCTGTACTCAGTCTGCACAGACTGATTTCTCCGGGACGGTAAAGCAGACGGGGACACCAGGCGCACAGGTCATCATCAGAAATGGAACGACACTCCGGCAGCGCCTCCGGGGCGCCGGGTGATTCTGGTACCTGAATCACGCCCTCAGGGATATGTTTCATCCGCGCATGCTCTCCAGCAGCGTTTCTGCCATTACCCACAATGCGCGGTTGAGCTTAATATCGGTGTCGATGCTGTGAATGGCACGGGTGTGGATACGTTTTCCTTTTGCACTGCGACCGGAAATCCCGCCTTTCAGCATATTCTCCTGGATGGTCTGATAAGCACTCCACAGGTCCTTACCGTAATCCTCCCGTCGTCGTGGTGTCAGAATGTCGGCAGTGGTGACGGGCTGATGTTCGTCACCATAACGGTAAGTCAGTGCCGCCTGTGCCAGCGCCTGGCGTGCCGGTGGCGGTAAGAGCAGCGACTGCATGGCATCACGCTTCTCCTCTATCCGGTCAAACACGCCCACCACCTCGTAAGCCCCTTCAATGACTCTGTCCACCACATTTCCCCGGTGCGGAACACGCACTTCCCCCAGAGACTGACCACAGACGCATCCGTTCTGGCAGACGAACCTGAAGTAACCCGGCAGCATCTGGTAGCTGGAGGTACCGTCATGAGAGTTGAGCAGAATAATTTCAGGGACATGTTCTCCGTTTATCTCTCCGGCCCGCCGCAGACGCAGCATGTGTTTTGTGTATCCCCGGCGGCCCGGGTCGCGCACGCGGGTCTGGCAGGCGAAGAATGGCTGAAAACCTTCCTGCTGCAGGCTTTCCAGTACGGTGATGGTGGGGATGTACGTATAGTTCTGGCTTCGGGACGTGTGTTTCTCTTCCCCGAAAATCCCCGGCACATGGTGCATCAGCTCTTCATGTGTCAGTGGACGGTCACGGCGTATCTGGTTCGCAGCATAACCAAAACAACTGGCTAATCGCATACTTTGCTCCTTATCGGTGGTTAAGATTTACTGGTGTAATAAATGAAAAAGCCACGTCTCCCGGAGAAGACGCGGCCTGATGGGTGAAATGAATGACGTTTATTGTCTGAGAAGACCGTCACTGGCGAGCCGCGTATTAAGCACCTTTCCGGCATCGGGTTCAGAATTCCGGCAGCGCCAGCGTCGCTGACCTTCGCGTTGCGGCTAACCCAACGGAAATGCATTCCCGGGTCATCCTGGATAAACACATTGCGGTAAGCTGTTATGACAGCAACCACCTGCCCGTATGAGAAAGATCCTTCAGCCAGGACATACTCTGTGTAACCCGGCATATCTGTTTTCTCCTGATAAATAAGAAGCCTCTGCCACGCGTTGTGACAGAGGCTGAAGCATGAAACTGACTTCAGGGATCAGTTAACGTTTTTTCCGGAAACGGTAATTAGCAGTGGATGGTAGTCATGGGGATCGAAAACCGATAACGGCAGACTGACACGATGACCGTTACTTTCTTCAGTTGCTTTAATGATTTCGGTTGTGGCGACATTTTCCACGCACTCCGTTTCCAGAAATGCGTCTGTGGTTCGCGTGGCATTACTGTCACCAAAAGCTTCCGTTTCCATTTTTCTGGTCACCAGCGTCTGACCATATTTGTCTTTGAGTTGCAGAGTGATGGTGAGGGGGCCAAATCCTTCATCGTTTCCGCCATTATCCAGCCGGAACTGGTAAGCACAAATATTTCCCGGGAGCCATATCGTATCTGTATTGCGTATACTGATGTAACGTTGATCCTGTGCCCGGAGTGGGGCAGACCACATTAACCCCAGAATGAAGGTGGTAATCATGCAGGTTTTGAACAGGTGAATCATGGTATTTACCTCTCTGAGTCATGACGATGACACTGGCAAATCAGGTGATAAAACGTAAAAGGCGCAGAATAGCCGTTATGCCGGTAACTCCGGGGGTAATGCTTCTTCCAGTCGGTTAACCATATTGCCGAGATGGGATGCATCATATTCCATGACGGGGCGTTGCCTGATGATACTGACCACCAGTGGTTTGATTAACATATTGGTCGCGGCCCGTTGTTGTATACCGGCGGCGAAAATGATCTCCAGAGCATTCTGATCGATAACACGGGCCAGATTCTCGTTCAGATTTTCAATCTCATGTCCGGTCAGCAGGAAACTGCCGGCAAGCCATGCCACCTGCTCCTGAATCATTGCCAGAATTTTGACGCGATCTTCTTCAACCAGCGCTCCGGCAATTTTTCCTGATACAGCGGAGGCAATCATTCCCCCCAGAACACCGCCAACCACACGCCCTGTCAGTGCACCAAATGGTCCCAGTGGACTGAACAGTATTCCGCCCGCCACTGACCCGACAGCACCACCTGCCACACCGGAAGATGCCACGGCAAGATTCCTGATGAACTGCGCACCGGAGATCCGTCCCCGCAACATTTTGATCATGTCAGGGCCGGTTGTGACAGCTACCAGTGCCAGAGATGTCACCAGCGTACCCTTCATTACTTTGTTCAGGGCACTGATATTTCCTGCACCGGTCCCCTTTTGAAGAGCCTGTCGGACAGTCGGGCTGGCAGTCGAAAAATCAATGTGCTTCAGCATACCCTGAACAACACTGAGCCGGTGGAGTTGCTGGGTTGTGACGTAGACAGCCAGTGTGCGGGTGAAGGTTTTTCCTGCCTGGACAGCAGCTGTCTGCAGGGCAGCATCGCGATCTCCGGTGCTGAGCCAGAAGACCGATGCCGTCAGGGCAAAACTGATCCCTCCGGCCGCCAGACTGACAACCGAACCCTCGGCAATATCATAAGTGACCGATTCGATGGTCCCGAACCGGGTGATATTACGGGCCTGAGTATAAGTCAGATGTCCCCGACGAATCAGCCGGGACGCTTCTGCGGGATCGGTTACACCGGGTACTTTACCTTCGCGGATCTTATTCCTCATGGTTTCAACAGCGCCGGCATACTGATCACGGGGGACTTCCAGTTGCATGGGGCCATTATTTCCCATGTAACGATACTGTCCGTTTTGTCCGTCGAATGCCGCACCGACGCTACGGGCTGCAGTTGAACAATATTTCGTCTGGATTTCTGTTCCGCTGACCAGTCTGTCTGCTCCATTTCTGGCATTATTATCACCGAGGATCCGTGCGTTTTTCAGACGGACTCTGTCGACAATATGGTTTCCCCGTTCAGCGGCAAACCCATGTCCCTGCCCTCCGGAAGCAAACATTTTCTCATTTGTACTCCAGGTTTCCGGTAGTTTCATGAGAATCAGACCATTCGCCGTTGCATCGGAAATAAAACAGTTGTAAGGGCGTTCATAAATTTCCTGACACAGTGTTTCTGTTTCGCGACAAAGAGAGGAGCAGTACCATTCCGGATCCGGCTTATGATTTTCCGGGGCATGATGTACTTCTGTCAGCCCGCAGGAGGCACAGATACGAAGCTCATCCACGTGATGGAATGATACAAAACGGCGACCTTCTGAAAAGGGATACCAGTCACCGCCGTCCAGGCAACGATCGAGAAAATCGTCATTCGCTTCCGGTGATAAATTCAGGCGGTTCCGGAAGAGCGTTTTCAGTTCATCAGGTGTGAATGACAGGTTCTCTTTCAACTGTTCGTTAAACCCTGCCATGTTTCTTTCATACCAGGCATTGTTCAGTAACCAGTTTCCGTCTGCCAGTTCAAATTCCCTCAGCTCTCCCCGGGAAATCCGTTGAGAAATGAGCGTCAGCCAGATGCGCTCCGTCAGTGAGTCAGGAAGGCTGTAATCGTTTTGCAAACTGGTCAGCCACGATTTACTGTTGAGCACCGGTTGTTCTTCCAGTGTCTGGCTGATGGCACAGGTCAGTTTTTTCAGCGCCTGGATTTGGCTGGCCGCCCATAGCAGCGTCACTAATGCAGCCAGCCAGTACAACAACCCGCCCCACCACATCAGTGACGGTGAAATATCGTACTGTAACGCGATCAATGGTGCGCATGCAGAACACGCCATAAGGAAAAAGGCAGTATAAAAACAGCAGTAATACCCGTTAATTTCCTTGCTGATATCTTCTGGTGTGATCCCGTTCTGCTGAATGTTTTTGATCTGCAGGGGAACAGCCAGCAGACCACCGGCGAGAGCGGTGGTCAGAATAAATTTCACAGAGTCAAAGGTGTGAGCCTCCAGCGCGATATGTTTACCATCAAGTCCCCACATGAAGCTGATGATCATTCCGGTAATCGTCAGAAATACGCCTGCCAGCCAGCGAATATGGAACAACCGGGTTATGCGTTCGATGATATAGCCAGCCAGTAAGGCCGGGCCGAACAGACACAGCAATATAAGCCCTGCCAGCGCAGAAGCCGTGCTGATTAATGCTCTGAACAAAAGGCGAAGAATGGCAAATCCTGCTATCAGCAGGATCAGCGCGCCGACTATCTGTAACATAGTCACTCCGTGATGAATATCATGTTATTGTTAATGCCAGCGAATGTGGCGTTGAATATCCGTTGCGCCGGTCCGGGTCCCGATCATGATGACCGGGACCACAAAGAGGCGATGGTTCTGTCAGAAAGTCACATTCAGCGTGGCCTGACCGTTATAACCTTCAGCGCTGCTGCCACTGACGCTGTGGGCATAACCGACCTGAACGCCCAGGGCAATATTTTCCCGGATGCGAGCTTCCAGTCCGGCCTGCAGGTCCAGTGACGTGCCATTCTGGGACGGTGAGAACGTCATGTTACTGCCGGCGGCGGCTGTACCCATGCTCATGTCCCCCCGGGAGCTGAAGGTGCGGATAACAGAAGGCTGTACCCACCAGTTCACCGGCAGTTCACGCACACTGTGTTTGGCACTGTCGCGCAGGGGGGCACGGGATGAGGTGCCTTCGCCAAAGGTCATATCGTTGTGGCTGCCCAGACGGAAGCCGGCACGCACATGTTGTGCACTGCCATGCCCGAACTTCACATAACCGGCGTTATCCTGGCCGTCATCCAGGGAGAGCCCCTGCCCGGTGTACTGCAGTTGTGGCTCCAGCATCAGGTTGTCAGTGATACTGAAGGGCAGACCGGTTTCCAGTGAGCCCAGCCAGCCCCAGCCCCGGGCGCGGAAGTCGTTATTGTCCGATGACGCTTTCATGCTGTGGCGTGTTCCCTGTGCCACAATGTCAGCCCACAGGCCGGAGGATGTGTGTACCAGATTCAGGTATCCGCCCAGACTGCCGGCATCATCCCGGACCGTGCCGGCGCGGGAGCCGTCATCATCCTTAACATCAACGGAAGAATGGCCTGCAGCACCATACACTCCTGTCGTCAGTGACATACCGGCAACCTCTGTTCTCAGCAGGTCACCCTCCAGACGGACGAAGCCATAGCTGCCGCTGCTTTCCGGCGTGGCCCCACGGGCAATACCGCCGTTGTTATCGTGACCGAGATGACCGCCCTGAATGCTGAGACGGACGCTGTTATTTTCACCGTTTACACCGGTCTGATGGCTGCGGGAGCCTGCCAGAATCCGGTCATAGTCCATTGCCTGTGTCAGCATGGAGGCATACAGGGGGACTTCAGCACGATAAGCATTTTCACTGCGCAGGTACCAGTCTTCATCGCTGTCACGGTTCAGGGTGTAGTTAAAGGCGCCGGCCTGAAGCGGGCGACTCAGGGCAAACGCACCTTCTTCTGTGGTGGCGCCATTCTGTGCATCCACAACCCGGATACCCTGTCCGGAGGTTGCCACCCCGAGGTTACTGTTTCCGACATTTGTAAACGCCAGCCAGGTTTTGCCGGTTGCCTGACCACCATTAATCACCAGCTGGTCAGAGGCATTGCTGCCATCAAGGCGAACACGCATATTGATGGTGCCACCCTGACCGGTGAGATTCGTGGTGGTCAGTTTATGGAACGTTACCGGGGAGTCGCCTTTTGCAACAGCACGGCTCAGCGCGGCTTCCTGTGTCGTCTGATTATCAAAGTGAATCTCCCCTGCGTTAACAATATCGCCGGTACTGACCACATCGCCATTCAGTACCATGCTGGCGCCTTTACTGAGCTGTGTTCTGCCACTCAGACTTCCCCCGGCAGTCAGCATCAGTGTTCCACGATATCCGACAGTGGTGTTGCTGGCCTGTCCCCCGGCATTAACCGTAAAGCTGCCGCCATTTTCCAGCAGCAGGCCGCTGGCCTGACCGGAGATACCATCAATGCTGAACTTACCGCTGGCATTGGTCCCCTCAACAGTGGCACCACTGTCTGCAATCAGGGCACCACCGGATGTCATGGTGACATCTGTTGCCTTACCACCGGCAGACACTGCCAGGGTACCGCCGTCATCCACCAGTGTTTTCCAGGATGAATGGCCCTCCAGTACATCCAGGCGACCACCGGACTCCAGAACAACACCGTCAGCCTTACCGTTTTCCACCGTGAAATTCCCCAGACGGTTGCTGCCAAGAACAGTTGCTGCAGTACTGGTGACCAGTGCGCCGTCCTGCTTCAGGGTGACATTCGTGGCTGTACCACCGGCGTTCACCTGCAGTTTGCCTTTCTGGTTAACGGTGGTGAAATCCGCCAGACCACCTTCCTTGATAATCTGCCAGCCGTCACTGTTTACAACAGTGCCAGACGCCGTACCGCCGTTGTGCACATACTGGTACCCCCCATTCAGCGTGGTATCCAGTGTGTGACCATGTACAGTCTGGTCGCCGCCGGCATAAACCACAGTGGTATTTGACGTTCCTTCAGCAGCCACAATCTGACGACCATTTTTATTGATGGTGGTGCGTACGGCATCTCCGTAGACGGTCTGCCCGGTATCACCATTTTCTGCATCCGGTCCCCCTTCCGCGCCGGTATTCACAACCGTGTCGGTTGCCACTGCGCCGGATTTGACGGCCTGCCAGCCCTTCTCATTAATGACGGTACCCGTTGCAATCCCGCCTTCATGTACCCACTGCTCACCGCCGTTCAGAGTGGTGTTCACTGCCTGCCCCTGAAGGCTCTGTCCGCCTCCGGCACTGATAACCGTGTCTGAAACGCTTCCTCCGGCATTCACTCTCTGAAGACCACCACCGGTGACAGTAGTGTTGTTGGCGATACCGCCATTTTGTATCCATTGCCCGCCGGTATTGGCCTCGTTATCCGGCCCATACTCCAGCCCGGTACTGATGGTCATTCCGTTGGTCGTACCGAAGACAATCTGGTTGTCATGATTTGTCAGTGTTCCGCCGCTCACGGTTTCTCCCGCCTGTACAACCGTGTCAGCAGCCAGTGCCGGGACTGATGTGACAGCAGCAAGAGACAGCGCAACCGCCACACCGGCGCGTTTTCCCCGTGAGCGGGCCAGTTCGGAGGCCACCACCAGGGTGCCCGTAATGTGATTCCATACCAGCCTGTAGCTGGTGTTCAGATGTCGTTTCATCAGCTTTTCCTTACAGAGGGTGAATAAAAAAGCCGGTACCCACAAATGTGGATACCGGCAGGTACAAAACAGCATGGTCAGATAAAGTGGTTTTTCCTGGACATAAATGCTTCCCCTCTCTCATCCGCCAGAGAAGTATCAGTCCGTTGTGTGCAATTCCGTTCTGCATGATGAAGAGATTCAGCTGCCTTTTCGCAGAGCATTAACCACTATAAACGATCGATAGTAACGATCGATACCTGTTTTATCGATCGTTTTATTCTATTAACAGCGGGGCAGTCACGCAAGAGAAACAGGAGGGGTATGAGGTGTTTGTGTCATGTTTTCAGTTGGTTAACGCAATGTAATCAGGCATTTCCCCTGGCAGAGTGTTCAGAAGAAAATCCAGTTCCATACCGCGCGGGCAACAGAGACCACCGTGTCACGGACGGCACGCAGAACCGTGCATGCAACAGAGGCAATACAGACGCTCTCCGCCGTGTCAAATATCCGGTCCACCGCACCGGTAAACTGTTCACGGGCCTGAGCGCGGACAGATTCCGTGCGCAGCTCGTCCTGCAGGCGGGTCATCAGGGGACTGGCGGCATGGTCGGGAAGCGCTGTCATGAGCGCACTGACCAGCGTATCCAGTTCCCAGCCGGTGCGGGCCGATACGGCAACAACCGGATGTACGGGCCGGAACAGACGGAATACCGCCTCCGTTTTTTCGCGAATATTCTGTGCCTGTGCGGGAGAAGGCTGAATACCGGTCATATCCCATTCATGGCAGGGCTCCGTTTTGTCGGCCTGCGTCACCACAAACAGCACCTGCTGATGTCCCCGGTGCAGGATGTGTCGCCAGAAATACTCATCCACAGACAGGGCACGGTCATCGGCTTTAATCAGCCATAGTACCAGGTCAAGTTCAGGCAGAATGTCACGGTACAGGGCTTCATACTCTGCATCCCTGTCCCGGCTCTCGCCCACCCCGGGCAGGTCAGTGATAACCATGCTGTGACCATGGCCACTCAGACGGAAGCGCTGCACTTCCCGGGTGCCGGCGTGAACATCACTGACCGGGGTGACCTCCCCCTGAAACAGTGCATTACAGAGTGAGGATTTACCGGCCCCGCTTTTACCCATAATGCCAATCACGGGTTCGTGACTGGTGAGTTTGCGCAGATGTTCCAGGATGTGACGGGAAAGCGAGTAAGGCAGGCAGGAGAGCGGTTTTTCAATTGCCTCAATGGCATCAGACGGATTCATACATGTATTCCCGGTGAAAAAAGACAAAACCCCGCACACCGGAAAGGGGGCGGGGGATTCACAACGATAATATCTGTCTGAAATTATTTTGAATGCGTTTCAGAATCTGTCGTCAGCCGGGTTTTCTGTTTCTGTGTGGTTGTGCTGCCTGCAATAATGCTCCTGGTAGTACTCATTAATCAGTTTCTCCAGCATGTCTCCAATACGCAATCTGTTGTGTTCTGCCATTAAATCGAGCCGGGTTTTAGTATCGTTTTTCAGATAGGTGTTGATTGCTTTTTTATCCGTGCGGGATTTACGTAATTTTTGCTGATTCCAGGCTTTATTCAGATTAAGCAAAAACAAACGTCTGCTGTCAGGTGCATCCCAGATATCGAGAGCCGCCTGTAAAGCCAGAACGCGTTCTGAATGGCTGACAGGAGAGAACCATTGAGTCAGTAGAGGGCCTGTATTCCCGAAAGAATCGAATGTTCCGGACTGGTGTTTTTTGAGCGATTCCCAGGCCCACAATACAGTGTCCTCATCGTTAACCGGCAACCATTTTAATGGCAATGGTCTGGCGAAGACCGTTTTCCATTTTTGTTTCAGATTCTCCATCAATGTTTTTTTTCTGTGTATCACTGGAGGAGCAGGGAAAATAAGCTCATCCATAAATGCGATGATAAGGTTTATTCTGTCCTGATGATTTGTTGGTGACAGACTTAAATTTAAACGCTGATACCAGGTGGTGGGAATACCGTCATGCAGGCTTTCATTGATATAGCCACACATGTATTTTAGCTCAATGTCATCCATGTTGTGGATTGTTGCCCATAACCAGAATGTGGCTCTCTCATTCTTTTTCAGCCAGTTGAATGATTCATCCGGAAGAATATTTTCTTCCCGCACACTCTCCAGGGCTGACATTAAACTCCTTATGGCAATTTCATTGGGTGCATATTGGTGAATTGCGTTGTTTAATTCATGCCTGTAAATTTCGATGTCCTGACATGGGATATCAGGGAAATCAATAAATTTGTTTTTTAATAGTTTTGCATAAAATTTACACACCCGCAAATCCCGGGTTTTTACAGGACCTGTGGGGTCGTATGGATATTCTTTAGCCATTATCTGATGCCTCAAACAAACTACGTAGTGATACTTTTAGTAGTAATACAGTGGTTTTGTTGTGTTCGTCAAGTCACTTGAAAATCACTCTGGTAGTCATCTTGTAGTGATATTGTGTTAATCCAACGGCTTTTATAAGGTTTTTCACGGGTTGTATCATGGTGTTCATTGCCGTGTTTTTCTGATGTTTTCTCTGTTGAACGCTCTTTTAAGCAGGTTTTCCTGTTGTTTGTCAGGGGCAGAGGCGATATGAGGTGGTCAGCACCGACCATCTCTTCAATAATATTCCGGAAGAGAATTTTTTACTTTATCCGGTTGCATGGTGATGATTAGAGGTTGTGACAGTGTCGCTTCTTTATTGCCTGCAAAACAGGGGAGGTATCCGTATCGGAGGTTATTAACAGGAATGCGCAGTGTTACCGGGGGATGTATGTATTTTTAATGTACTTTATCAGATTGATGTATTTTGGGGGCGTGATGAAGGTGTTACAACGGAAGCGGTCCACAACGTAATAAAATGTACTGTTGCTTTCTGGAGGATACAATACACTGACTGAAAACAGTGATGGTATCGCCGTAATTGTCTGTCCTGATTTATTAAGGTTTGGGCGAATATTATTGTGCAGAAATCATGTTTTTATATACTTTAGTATACGATCCGCATTTGAATGTTATCTGACGAACGTATTGGCGGAATTGCAGGAAATCCGGGAGAAACTGCTCAGGATAAATGTTCTTGTTACTCTGAATAAAAGACAAGTTTTATGTTGTTATTTTTCAATGGAGAAAATTCTGTAAGGAGAAAGGAAGTGATGCTGTAAAGGAAAGATTATTCCTGTGCAGGCGTGAAAAAACGATTTACAGGATTTTTTTCTGGTTAAGTAACTTTTGATGATGTCCCGATATACATTCAGGGCACGACAGATAGTGCATTGGCTTTTTTATTATCCTTTGTTGGACTGGTATTCAGCACGTAAATCTGGATGAAAGGGGACATATCAGATGTAAGCGGGCGCATGTGATTATGCTGAGTGACAATTCAGAAGTCTGAACGCAGAGAGTTGATGAGGGGATTTGGCATTTTTTCAGTATGGACAGATGAGCACCAACAGGCTCTTGTTAACATCAGCGTATTTTCATTGGTGGTATATGTAAATCATGTTGTCAGCGGATGCAGATACGCTAAAAAAGTTATAATGCTTCAGTGTGATACACACTTTATTATTCAATGCGAGCTGGCCCCCTGAATCTCCAGACAACCAGTATCACTTAAATAAATGATAGTCTTACTACTGGTTTTTAGACCAGTCACTGGAGAACAGATGATTGATGTCTTAGGACCGGAGAAACGTTAACGGGCGGAGTTCCGCTGTGCTTTGCTGTCGGGGCAGCCGGGAGTATCCTCTGCTGCCCCGGAATTGTACCTTCCGGTATCACTAAAGGGCCATCAGTAGTGAGCAGTATCAACCGTTGTGCGGTATGCCAGAAGTACATACTGGTCCATCAGATACGTCAGGGGGGCATTTTCAGTCTGTCGTTCGATGACCCATTCCGCCAGTTCTTTTTCTGATTTGCGCTTCAGATTCTCTGTCCAGTCTTTCAGGCTGTTGCCGATCATTAAGTCATACCAGCACAACCAGACCAGCTTGAGGCGTAGTTCGGTACCACTGAACTGACGAAAGAGGCTGATCAGTCTGTTTGCCAGAGAGTGCTGTCCCAGGCGCTCACATTCAGATAACAGAACACCTTCCAGCATCGGATGATGCACAAGCAAATGCTCAGTGGTACATAAACTCACCACCAAATCATCGTCCAGGGGCGGTATGGCTTTTTTATCATTACCGTTAATGATCCGGTGTAGGCTCTGGGGAACAATGGCGATCTCAGATTTTTCACCATTGAATGATATCCATCCGGCCATCAGATTATGGAAGTAGTAGATGTTTGGATGGCACATTCCCCAGGATACGGCGTGCCGGGTGAAGCCGGTCAGCCATTTCTGGTAGCTTTCGTGCAGCGATTCGTAACGGGTCTGATACTGTGGTTTCATTTTCATATTCCTCACGGGGTATAACAGGCAGCAGAGCGCCGCCGGCAGGCCGGAAATTGCGTCTGCTGCAGGTAAACGGATAACGGTTATGAACTACGGACGGGACTGTGCAATACGCGCCTGCAACCAAGCTTCCACTTCACTTTTCAGCCATCGGGAGCTGCGGCCGAGTTTGATGGGGGCCGGAAAGGCACCATCCTTGATGAGTTTGTAAAACCACTTATCGGTTAAGCCGGTCAGTTGAGTGATAAACGCCATGTCGACCATCTGGTCATCCATCAGCGAAACTGGGGTATTCATGAAAATGTTCCTCCGGATGTTGTTAATCTCAACCGGCGTTGGTGATGAAAACGACGGACCACCTTCACCGGCATAACAACCGGGGAGAAACGTAAAAAATGAGTAGGGGAATGTTCCTGCCGGGAGATAAACAGGGAGCATGATGCTGAGATACCCGGTGGCTACCGCGAAACGATGCTTCCCGCTCGTACGAGCGATAAAGAAGTGAGGGACTTTCGTGAGACAAGGGGAAAACTGGTGTTTTGATAATTGCAGAGTTGTTTTGAAGGCGGTGATGGTGAGTCAGCCCATGACCTGTGGGCAGGCGACAGGTATCACTGGTGGGATAAGGCTGTCTGATTGGTATTAAATATATAAGAGAGAGATTAAGAGAGAGATCAAACACATGAGATCAAATACATGAGTTCATATATGTGAAATAAACACTGTGAGTGCGATCAGTGGGCATGAGAACGCAGTAGCAGCAGATTGCGTTGTACCCACAGGGCTATCTCTGATATCTGGCGTATAACCTGCGTATATAAAACGTACCTGCAACACACGTGAACAGAGTGCATTAAGCATCCGTCTGAGCGGTAAACGTATCCGACTTGGTGAGTGACAGTCTGAGAGACCGGTTAAGTGCTGGCATGGGAGTAATGAGTTTGGGGAGGGTACCAGAATGCCAGTCTGGTGCGGTATGCTGACAGTATCACGTTAATTGCAGCATAAAGTGATGAGAGGCTAATGGAAGTTAAAACCAAAGAAGACTGGCTGTATCAGTTCCGTCGTTGTTCATCCCGGGAGACGCTGGAAAAAGTGATTTCCCACACGCGTTATAAACTTACCCCTGCGGAGCTGGAAACCTTCAACTCTGCGGTCGATCACCGGCTGGCAGAACTGACGATGAACAAACTTTACGATCGTGTTCCCGCTTCAGTCTGGAAATATGTCATCTGAGCGTTCGGTAATCACAGCGGAATTGCACTAGGTGTTATCTGCTCTGTGTGATTCTTTTTGGCTTTTCTCAGGTTGTTAAAAGCTGAATATGTTCCTGTTGTCAGGAACCAGGATAATACCGGTGACGTTAAGCTGTATAACGACAACAAAGAATTCGAAATCAAAAGGGAATGGTGTCCGGAGGTGTGGGTGGTCATGGGCTGATTTTCAGACATTACCGGTCTGTATCTGCTGAAGGGGATTCGTATTTGTCGGGGTTGCGTATTCCGCTCGATTCGATCACGGATTGGAGGAATGCCTGACTGTGATTGATTCAGGTACCATTTTGCAGGGATCCGGTGCGTTACTGTCTGGCACAACAAACGCAGCGGGTCGCTCTGCCCCGCCGATTCCTGATAATCCCTCCCCTGTAACCTACTGCAACAGTACAAATACACTGACGCCTGAAACGACAGCCAGAATCAGCACAGGCAGTAACGTCAGTAGAAAGAGCAGACGATCGGTATTTCGGTAATAGCCTGAGGAAGCTGTTGACGCGCAGCTCGGGCAGCATTCCGTATTATGAGTAATTGCGTTACTACAATCCCTGCACACCGTTTGCATATCACCCGCCCTCCTCACAATCTTATCCGTAACCGGCTTTTTGCATTAAAAAAACAACGCTGAAAATTCAGCCGTCAGTCCGGAGACGACAGTCGGGTTATCACAGAGTGCCTGAGATATTGCCCGGTTGGGGATAACTTCAGGGACTCTACGCATTTTTTACGGCGTGGTTATTCCGTATGAACGAAACCATACGGAGATTTAACCATGACCTACAAATACAACCCCTTCTGGCAACAACGTATCCGTGAGACGGTGCTGCGCGCACTGGATGTTCATCCCCGCCTGACGGCATTGCGGGTTGACCTGCGTCTCCCGGATGTACCGGCAGCAACGGACGCGGCTGTGATATCCCGCTTCATCAATGCCCTGAAAGCCCGAATCGACGCTTACCAGAAGCGTAAGCGCCGTGAAGGTAAACGCGTACATCCCACGACCCTGCATTACGCCTGGGCCCGGGAATTCGGGGAGCTTAAAGGCAAAAAACACTATCACCTGATATTGCTGGTCAACCGGGATACCTGGTGTCGTTCCGGCGATTACCGCGCTCCGGGATCACTGGCCGGGATGATTAAACAGGCCTGGTGCAGTGCCCTGGGGGTGGATGCCGGATGCTATGCCACACTGGCGAATTTTCCGTCCAGGCCAGCGGTGTGGCTGGATCGTGGTGATGACGTTGGTTTACGGGATGCGCTGGATCGTGCTGCTTATCTCGCGAAAGAGTACACCAAAGTCAACGGCACTGGTGAGCGCAATTTTGGCTGTAGCCGGAGTTGAGCACGACTGGCGAGCCAATACCCGGCAAACCAAAAGTATGGGTTGTTGTCTGGCGGTAACGATGTATCCACTCGCCCACTGACTGTTTTTTACGTCAGTGCTCCATTGTGTGACAACCACAGTGCTGTAACAGCAACCAGCCTGCTTTACCCAAACCCCAGTCCAGATTTTAACTGAACCCCATTCACACCCTGACCACGCTGCCCGTACCGGGACGGCTGTTGCCTGCGTGTCGTCTGGCGGTAAGGAACATATACTATGTACGCAAAATCTTTTCTCGCACTTGATGGCAACGGACGTCTGACCGGTGCCCGTAGCGCACAGACTGCACCTTACGATCGCTACACCTGCCACCTTTGCGGCAGTGCGCTCAGATACCACCCGCAATACGACACTGAACGTCCCTGGTTTGAACACGCTGACGAAGGGCTGACTGAGCACGGTCATGAGTGCCCTTATGTCAGGCCGGAACGCAGAGAAATACTGTTGAGTAAACGCTTACAGCAATGGGTACCGGATGCCTTACCCGTGGTGCGTAAAGCCAGCTGGCACTGCAGACAATGCCAGCACGATTATCATGGGGAGCAGTACTGTACACGCTGCCAGACCGGAAGTTTTAGTGAGAAGGTGGTGGCAGAATGAACCGTCTAAAAACGGGGCTGGGGAGCACGCCGGGTGAGCACATTATCAGTGCCGATTCTGCGCTCAGCAGAAATATCCGGCATTGTTTCTGCCTTTCCTGTCATGGCCGGTTGATTTTGCAGACAGATGCTCAGGGGGCGTGGTTTGAGCATGATTTACATACCCTGAGTGCGCAACAGAAGACGGACTGTGTGGTGCTGAATCCGGAAAAGTCCCACCCTTACATTGAGGATATGGCGATGTTTTTATCGCCATTACCGACCGTGCTGGAGTGGCATTGTGTGATGTGCGAGGGGCTTTTTCATGGGAAGAAGTTCTGTGAGGCCTGTGGTACGGGGATTTATTGCAGAGCAACATGTACGAAGTATGTTTACAGGTACCAGCCAGATTTGTACCAGGACTGCGGAGGTGCACTCACTTAATCCGAAATGCCCGCTCTGCTCAGGGCGTTCAGGCTGACTATCAATGGCATACATTTTATCCGGTGTTTCGCACCCACACCGTGCAACGACGCGACACCGGATATCCGCAGTCCCGCTTACCTGAATAAAACCCGGGGGATTGATTGTGTACTGTGGTGTGAAATCGCACCGTGATCGCTGATTCGCCGAATCCGCACTGTGGTGTCAATCAACCACACGCGAGAGTCGTCTCAGGCTTCGCCTGCCTCAGGACGATTTCTGCATAGCTAATTCCCGGGGCAACATTTATAGAGGCGCTGTGCGCTCTGATGGTCGCCACTTCTGACCCGGACCATGCTCCTGATATGTCGGAATATAATGTGATGTTATGCATCAGAGAGGAATATTTCGATGCCCCTAATCTGGGGCGTTTGATTCTGGATGTCTGGAGCAATCCGGGCTTTGTGTCACCGGACGAATCAAAGCAGTACCACCCGGGATGTGGCGCTGGATCGTCATTCACCGGACTGTGAAGACATACTTAAAGAGCTGATATGGGCGTTCAGTGATTTCGCTCGCGATCATCGTGGTGTGTGTGATCCGGAAGCCCGTTACCTCGCCGGTAATCCTTGGTATCCGTAGCAGGCCAGCTCTGAAAGCACAGCTCAGCAGATTCCCCGCATTCGCACAACCTTCATAAATCTCACAGAGGACATTGTGGCCATGTTGACCACAACAAGCCACGACAGCGTATTGCTGCGTTCCGATGATCCCCTGCTCGACATGAACTACATCACCAGTTTCACCGGCATGACCGACAGATAGTTTTATAAACTGATCAGTGAAGGCTATTTTCCTAACCCCATCAAACTGGGCGGTACAAAAGCGAAGTGGAGCAGTGGATGCAGCAGCGAATAGAGGGAGCGTGGGGGCAGCAGGATGAAACGTGTTGTGATGCCGGTACGCTGGCATTGTGTAAAATGCCGGCGCTACTATTGTGGAAATCAGCCCTGTCCCTGGTGCTGGCGATACTCCCTGCAGACATTCTCCGGTCAGCCAATAGGTTATTGCTCTTTCCTGATCGATTCGTCATTCCATTCTTTTTGTTTATAATGGGCATTACACTGGTGTTGGCGTGTTTACCTGCGTGTCTGCACCGGTTCAGTAAAATTAGAAAAGTTCAGAGTCGGGGAAAATCCGGCGTTTTGTTCAGCAGGCGGTGGATCACTGGCCAAATCTGTTGGCATTTCACTTCACGTTCCATTCGACAGAAGGAAACATCTACGGGCAACAGATTCATGCATTCTGCACTTCCTTTTACCAACAGATACACAAACGTATTACTGCACGTACTCACACGACCAGTCCATCATCGCCGTTGGTGTTACACTGGCTGCGGGAACAACATGGAGGAGCAGTAATACGATGCGTGTTGCTCCTCAGCCAGACGAGTATTTGTCATCCGCGAGCCAGCGTCACGGTTGATGAAGAATGTTCGAAACTGGTGGATTTATTGCAACAGATCTGGTCAGTGATAAGCACTGGCGGACAATGCCAAGTGGAAAGGTGTTTTCAGGTTGCCCGGGGTGATACATCAGAGCAATACGTTGCGTTAAAAACAGATGCGTTGTCGTTTGCTGTGTCGGATCACAAATCATCCGGTGCAGAGTAGTATTCTGGCTGTATTCTGGTAAATCAGCGTATTATCGATATATTATCGTACTATCAGAAACCGTATCGTCTGTTGATGGCTAGACTGGCCCCCCTGAATCTTCAGACAACCAATATCACTTATTTAAGTGATAGTCTTACTACTAGTTTTTAGACTAGTCATTGGAAAACAGATGATTGATGTCTTAGGACCGGAGAAACGCAGACGGTGTACCACTCAGAAAAAATCGATATTGTTCAGCAGAGCCTTGAACCGGGGATGACAGTCTCTCTCGTTGCACGGCAACACGGTGTGGCAGCCAGTTATTTCTCTGGCGCAAGCAATACCAGGAAGGAAGTCTCACTGCTGTGGCTGCCGGAGAGCAGGTTGTTCCGGCCTCTGAGCTTGCTGCCGCCATGAAGCAAATTAAAGAACTCCAGCGCCTGCTCGGCAAGAAAACGATGGAAATGAACTCCTTAAAGAAGCCGTCGAATATGGACGGGCAAAAAAGTGGATAGCGCACGCCCCTTATTGCCCGGGGATGAGGAGTAAACGTCGTCAGTCGTTGTCGCCGGGTGTCGCATGAGCAGTTGCACATCATTCTCAGACGAAGTGATGACTGGAAGGATGGCCGCCGCAGTCTTCACACTGATGATACGGATGTGCTTCTCCGGATACATCATATCATCGGAGAGTTGCCCACGTATGGTTATCGTCGGGTATGGGCGCTGCTTCGCAGACAGGCAGAACTTGATGGTATGTCTGCGATCAATGCCAAACGTGTTTACCGGAACATGCGCCAGAATGCGCTGTTGCTTGAGCGAAAACCCGCTGTACCGCCATCGAAACAGGCACATACCGGCAGAGTGGCCGTGAAAGAAAGTAATCAGCGATGGTGCTCTGACGGGGTCGAGTTCCGCTGTGATAACGGAGAGAGACTGCGTGTCACATTCGCGCTGGACTGCTGTGATCGTGAGGCACTGCACTGGGCGGTGACCACCGGCGGCTTCAACAGTGGAACAGTACATGACGTCATGCTGGGAGTGGTGGAACGTCGCTTCGGCAGCGACCTTCCTGCGTTTCCAGTGGAGTGGCTGATGGTTAATGCTACCGGGCTAATGAAACACACCAGTTCGCTCGGATGTTGGGGCTTGAACCGAAAAACACAGCGGTGCGGAGTCCGGAGATTAACGGCATAGCAGAGAGCTTCGTGAAAACGATAAAGCGTGGCTACATAAGTATCATGCCCAAACCAGACGGGTTAACGGCAGCACAGAACCTTGCAGAGGCGTTCGAGCATTATAATGAATGGCATCCGCATAGTACGCTGGATTATCGCTCTCCACGCGAATATCTACGGCCGCAGGCCTGTAATGGGTTAAGTGATAATAGATGTCTGGAAATATAGGGGCAAATCCAGTGATGATGAAATGGTGAAAAGCGGACAGCATCAGTAACGAAAGTATCTTAGCGGGCATGAAAATGGCAAATAGGGGATGCGGACGATTTCCTGGACTCTCAGGAGATAAAACATGTTTACTGAAGAAGAAAAAATCCGCGCCATTGAGCTTTATTTCAAATATGGTAAGAAGCTGGCTCCCGTCGTACGCGAACCGGGCTACCCTTCGAAAAGAAATCTGCGGCGCTGGCTCCGCTCATGGGAAGCAGATGGTGGCGCAAAAGAGTCCATTCGTCATAAGCCCCGTTACTCAGATGTTCAAAAACAGGTTGCCGTTGAACATTATCTTAACCACGGCTACTGCCTGGCGTTTACCGGCAGGACTCTGGGTTATCCCTGCAGTGATGTGCTCGCTCGCTGGGTTAATGAATTTTATCCCGACAGACGACGTATATTTACCAGTAAGACTAATCCGGTTGCCCCCTTTGAACCCGAAGTCAAACGTCAGGTTGTCATGGCACTCTGTACTCGACAAGTATCAGCCAGTGAAGTTGCCAGACGTACTGGTGTCAGCCGTACAGTATTGTATAAATGGAAAGATGAAATACCGGCAACAGTGCTGACCAGACTATGCGTAAACATCACGAACCTTCCCCGGAGGCAGAACGCGATGCTTGACGGGAGGAAGTCGCCCGACTGAATCAGGAAATACGCCGCCGGCAGATGGAGCTGGATATTCTGAAAAAGGCGGAGGAAATCATAAAAAAAGACCCGGGCATCAGTATCAGTCACCTGAACAACAGAGAAAAAACAAAGATCGCTGATGCCCTGAGACAAACATATCCCCTGACAGAATTACTGCATGTTCTGGGCCTTGCCCGTAGCAGTTATTTTTATCACCGGGCTGCACTGAAAGCCGGTGATAAATACGCCACGATACGTACGATGCTGACAGATATCTTTAACAGTAATTACCAGTGTTATGGCTATCGTCGCCTGCATGCGATGCTCAGGCATGAAGGGATTCGGCTATCAGAAAAGGTTGTACGCAGACTTATGGTGGAGGAACAGCTTGTCGTCAGCCGTAACCGTCGTCGACGCTACAGCTCATATTGCGGAGAAATCGGACCGGCTCTGGATAACCTTATCGCCAGAGATTTTAAGGCGGAGCAACCTAATCAGAAATGGCTGACAGACATCACGGAGTTCCAGCTCCCTGCAGGTAAAGTCTGGCTATCACCGGTGGTGGACTGCTTCGATGGAAAAGTTGTGAGCTGGTCTCTCAGTACACGCCCCGATGCTGAACTGGTCAACACTATGCTGGATAGCGCTGTCGAAACGTTAAATGCTGGCGAACGACCGGTGATACACAGTGACCGAGGTGGGCATTATCGCTGGCCAGGCTGGCTGGAAAGAGTGAATGCAGCAGGTCTTATTCGCTCAATGTCCCGTAAAGGATGTTCACCAGATAATGCCGCATGCGAAGGCTTTTTCGGCAGACTGAAAACGGAAATGTATTATGGGCGTAAATGGTCGGGCATCACGCCAGAAAAGTTCATGCAGCATGTGGATGCTTACATCAGATGGTATAACGAGCGGCGTATAAAATTATCGCTGGGTGCCGTCAGCCCCAAAATGTACCGCCAACAATGCGGGCTGGCATGATAAAGCAGTCCAGGAAATCGTCCGCATCCCCATAACGGTCAAACATCGTGGCGTTGACATAGTTCTCACCAATAAATAAGCGTCAATACGGTGCTCCGTTGACGCTTACTTATAGTGTACTCCGGCCTCATGAATATAATGGTGTATTACCGCCGTACGAATTGGAAAATAGATACTGGAAATAATTTAAAATTGTGGTCAGCTTTTGTTGACCACTACAGAGATACTTTTCATCCTTTGTTGATAGCAAAATTAAGTAAATCACTACATCTCATAATCAGGTCATTGATAATCAGTATCAGCTCAAAGGCATATTGAATCTCTAATGCTCGACAAATCGTTCTGATAATATCATCCGTGTATAATTAAACTCAGAGGACAGTATCATGCAAAACTATGTTGCTAAATCTGTTGATGTTTCCGGCTTTGATCTTATTATCACTGATGCATCGGGCAATAAACAAACTATTAAGGATGGTCTTTCTTCTCTTTTAATGGGGGAGGTTGAGATTGTTTCCCCATCTGGACAAAAAATTACGTCCCAGGCTGTTGTGGATTCTCTAAGTGGTGCCGAACTGGGGTTAGATAGCTCTTTCTACGACGAACTAATTAAGTCAGATAAGAGTGTTGATACCGAAACTAAAAAGGATCTTGTTGCTACGAATGAAACAGTTGAGGATGAGGCTAACAAAGAACTTACTCAGCTGAAAGCACAGCTTGAAAACTATAAGGAAGCTCTTGAGGAAATGCTAGTGAAGGAAATGCAATCTCAAGAGGAAAATCCAGCACCAGAACAAAAGGAAATCCAAGAGGAGAGGATTGCTACAAAGCTATCAGAGCAATTGAGACCTGAGGACATGGTGGTGCAGGTATCGACTCCACAGACAGCTTCGAAACCGAGCAGTGTCTCTGGTTCATCGTCTTCTTCAAGTTCTCAGGTTACCAAGCAGGAGTCTGTCCAGGAGTCTACAGAGCAGAAGCAAACGCTACTATTCATTACTGGTGCGCTAGATGAATCATCTGATTCCGGTACACTCAATGATGGTGTGACGAATATCTCTCAGCCCGTCCTTGCCGGTAAAGCTACGCCAGGCATGACAGCCGAACTGATGTTTGACGGCAAAACGTATCCATTAAGTGTGGATCTTAATGGTGCCTGGAAGTTCACCTTACCTTCTACGTTTGAAGATGGTTCTTATACTTACGAGTTACGCATTACTAATCCAGAGACAGGCGAGTCGTACAGTATTGAACAGAGCATCATTATTGATACTTCTGTCAGTCTGCTGATGGCTGGTTTGGCCCCTGAGGATGACACAGGCGTCAGTCAGACGGATGGAATAACCAGCCACACAATGCCTCTACTGACAGGTAAGACTGAACCCAATTCCACACTGACGGTAAAACTGGGCAATCAGTCATGGACGGTTAAGGCAGATTCAAAAGGCCAGTGGCAGGTAAAAGTTCCTCAAGCGCTTGAGGATGGTGAATACACCTACAATGTAACAGCACAAGATGCTGCAGGTAACACTATCACCAAAGAGTTTACATTCACAGTCGATACGCAAACCTTTCTGACTGCTTCTATTGAAGGAGCCTACATGGGAGAAACGGAGGGCCACTTTCTGTCTCCCCATGCCAAACCGGTTTTTCAGGGAGAGGCAGAAGCTGGCAGCTCGCTGGTACTGAATATAAACGGTAAGGAATATTACGTCACTGCAGATAAAAATGGCAAATGGGCCATTTCCCTACAGGATATCTTGCCGGATGGACTGTATGTTTATGAAATCATCGTGACTGACGTAGCAGGTAACAGCCAGCGTCTGGAAGGAAAGCTTGAAATCGACACAACGCCTCCCGAGGTGCAGGTTGCCTTGGAGGATAGCTGCGACTCATCGGTAAAGGGCGACTGGCTGACTAACGTAGATAAACCAGCCTTTGTCATCACGACCGATCCTGGTTCAAAAGTAATCGTGACCTTAGATGGTAAGCGTTATGAGCTTGTTGCAAGCGAAGACGGTAGCGTAACAATTCAGTCTGAACACGCCCTGGCGGATGGCGAGCATGTTATTACTGTGGAAGTTGCCGACAGATTTGGTAATGTTTCTACTGTCAATAAAACCCTGACTATTGACACCCAGGAACCTGAAGTGACAGGTGGACTGGATAAAGATAGTGACAGTGGTATTTCTTCCTCCGATAACCTGACAAATGTTAAAAACCCCGTATTAACCGGTCAGACTGAAGCCGGGGCATCTGTGGTTATTAAGCTAAACGATCAAGAATGGACACTGGAAGCTGATGCAAATGGTAATTGGCGTCTGCAACTGCCCGAAACTCTACTACTTAATGACGGAACATATAATTATACTGTGACAGCCACAGACAAGGCAGGTAACAAGAGCGAGCAGGAGTTCAGTTTCACACTTGACACCCAGGTGGTACTGACCGCAGCGCCGGAGAATGCGACGCTGAAAGATGATAAGTATATTACCAATAACAAATTACTTTCGTTTGCCGGTAAATCTGAACCCGGAAGCGTTATCACGCTATTCATTGATGGCAAATCCTTTACTACAACGGTCAAAGAAGATGGCTCATGGTCATTTGAGTTACCGGAACAACTCGCAGACGCTGAATACACATACACGGTAAGCGTCACCGACGCAGCTGGTAATACAACTCAGGAAGAAGGCAAAATCAGCATCAGCACGAATCCGCCAGTTATATCTGTCTCTCTGGCAGGCGAATCAGATTCAGGTATCAAAAATGACTGGATCACCAACCACAAAAAACCAGAGATCATACTAACAGCCCCGGAGAACTGTGCAATCAAAGTTACGATTGCAGGTGAAGAAGTTCCTGTTACAAAACAGGAAGACGGTCATTGGATAGTTAGTTTTGACAAAGAACTGGTTGATAATAAATATCCTTTTAAGGTTGAGGTTACCGATATTTATGGCAACGTAGCTGTATTTGAGGAAACTCTTATCATCGATACTCAAGCTCCAGAAGTCACTGGCGGAATTGATAGTGCATTTGACACAGGAGAGTCTGATTCCGACAGCATTACGAACATAAAAAAACCCGTGCTGGCCGGGGAAACGGAGCCGCTGACAAAGGTTGTTCTTGAATTTAATGAACAACGTATAGAGCTTACATCAGATGAAAAAGGGAACTGGCGATATAATATTCCGGAAGACTTAGATGACAATACTTATAGCTACACCGTGACGGTGACAGATGCTGCGGGAAACATTACTCAGGAAACATTTGAATTTACAGTAGATACCAGTATCAGCCTTACTGCTGGACTCGATCAGGCCTATGTAATAGAAGGGCAAAAGAATACTACCAGCAGCCTTCGCCCTAACCTGAGCGGAATGACAGATCCTAACAGTAAGGTTATCGTCAACTGTGGCGGTAAAAGATATGAAACCGTTGCAGATGAAAGTGGGAAATGGAGTGTCAGTCTGACGCAGAATGCTGATATGGGTGAAAATACTTATACGGTGACGGCTACAGACAAGGCTGGTAATACCATCACAACGGAGTCTAAGTTTACCTATGTTCCGGATGGTATTAAACCACCTTATGTCACTATTGAACTTGAAAGGGAAAGTGATACCGGAATTGTAGGCGACTATATTACGTCTAATAAACGACCTGTACTCACCGGGAGCGCCACGCCGGGACTTACTGTGCTGCTGACCGTAGGCGGTCAGACCTATTCAGTTGAGGCTAATGATCAAGGGATATGGCGCCTGGAGCTGACAACAGATCTGACAGAAGGCCTGAATAGTATTGAGGCAAAAGTCACTGATTCTTCTAATGGGTTAACTAGTACTGCAAATTCAAGCGTATTTATTGATACGGGGGTTCCTGTGGTGGATGTTTCGCTGGAGGATATCCGTGATACTGGCATTAAAGGAGATTTTATCACCCAAAACCGCTGGCCTGTTTTTGTGGGTAAAAGCGAGCCTAACTGTACGGTAACTTTTCGGCTCGGTGAAACAACTGTATCTGTCAAAGCTGATAACCAAGGCAACTGGCGCGTCGCGTGGCCTAATCAAATGGCGGCTAACTCAACAAACAACTTCACTATTACAATTGAGGATGTGGCGGGTAACTCCACTCAAGATAATGTGACCCTCGTTGTGGATAATCAGGCACCGAATCTGCAGTTTATCGGATTTACTGATGAAACTGACCTTGGGAGCAAGGATCAGATTTGGACGAGTCATCTAACTCCTACTTTAACAGGGACTGCAGAGCCGGGAGTACGCATTGAAATCAAAAATGGCAGCTCGACTTGGAGTACCACGGCTGATAACAACGGAAACTGGGAGTGGACAATACCAGAAGGTTTTATCTCAGATAATGGGAGACAGCAGGACTATACCTTCCATGTGATTGCCATTGATGCTGCTGGGAACAAAACACAACAAAGCCAACAGCTACACTTTCATAAAAAACACAACTTTACCGCGACGAGTGGACTAACTCCAGAAACGGACAGTGACCAAAAAGGGGATATGGTAACTACCAATGCCCGTCCTTCATTTCAGGGAAATATTAATATAGATGGGGGAGGGAGTATTCTTGGTGGTGAGCTGCTAATCAACGGTAAAACCTATCCTGTAACGATTCATAGAAGTGGTAATAGCTGGTCATGGAGCTGTGCATTGACGAGTGAGCTGCCCTCAGGCCAGCATGATTACACGGTAACTATCCGTGATTCATGGGGGAATGTGACCACCACTACAGGCAGTGTCACAATTACTAACCTGTCTGTACATTTAGATGAAACGTCTGATACAGGGGCTCTGGGTGACAACATCACTTCAGACGATACCCCTCGTTTGACCGGTACCTGTACACCCGGCGCTGCCGTTCGCGTGGAGATCAACAATAACGTCTATACCGCGATAGTAAGCGATGGAAACTGGTATGTAGACATTCCGGATGAACTTACCGACGGAACATACAGTTACAAAGTTATCGAGTCAGTGGAGGGTATTCAATCATCCGTAACAGGTCAGATCACAATTGATACCCAAAATAATCAGCTAACGGCTGATATCGAAATGACCGGTACCGGTGAAAACATTAGCAGTTGGAGACAGCCTATCTTTAATGGTACCGGGGAGCCTGGCGCCACTATATCTATCAAGGTGAACGGTAAAACCTGGACTACAACTGTGAAGCAGAATGGCAGCTGGCAGCTGCAGTTGGTGGATGCAGCGCTTCCTGATGGCAATTATACAGCTGAGATTATTAGTACAGATAAAGCAGGTAATCAGACTAGTACAACGGAAACGTTTATTATCGATAAAACTGCACCTATAGTGAACTATGGTCTGAGCGATGGTGCGCTGGTAAGCAATGGGGTACTGTATACGAACAGCACTTCAGCCATCCTGCATGGGCGGGGGGAACCGGGTAACACGATAAAAGTTGTTGTGGGCAATAAAACTTACAACACGATCGCGGATGAATCAGGTAAATGGCAGATTGATATTACAGATCAGTTGCAGGGCAACACCGCCACGCTGAACGTCAGGATTGAAGAAACGGATAAAGCGGGTAATACAGGAACTGTCAGTACCCAACTGGTTTATGACACCGAGACACAGGAGATTACTACTGGGCTTGATGCTTCCTCTGCAACCGGTGAGACAGGATGCACGAATGATAAAACACCGACACTCACCGGGACCGCGGAGGCCGGAGCTACAGTAACCATTACCCTGAACAATCATGACTATACTGTTACCGCCGATAACACAGGTCAGTGGACTTTTACACTGCCTGAGCTGAGCGATGGTACACACAAGGTCTCTGTCAGCTATACCGACAAAGCCGGTAACACCTCTGACAGGAAGGAATTTGAGTTTGAGGTAGGCACTAAACCGGTTCATGTAGCTGATACCACACCAGTAGGGAATAGTGATGAGCATTATTTCAAAGGACAAACCCATACGCTGACAGGAACCGCCTCTCCGGGCAGTACCGTGGTCGTGGTGGTAGACGGAACATCACATAGCGTTACTGTAGAACAGAATGGGTCGTGGAACCTGACACTGAATAACCTGACTGATAAGGAATATACCTACACTATTACAGCTACCGATAAGTTTGGTAACAGCAACAGTGTCCAGGGGCAGTTCGTTATCGATAATGAAAAACCTCATACAACCTGTGAACTAGTGACGGACTCGGGTGACAAAGGTGATAACATCACCAATGTCACTAACCCTGTCTTCGCCGGACAAACTAAGCCTGGTGCAAAAATTGAGTTCGAGATTAACGGGCATAAATATGCGACTACTGCAGACGGCAGCGGTAAATGGCAGATCACGGTAGAAGATGCTCTGGGTGAACAAGAATATCAGTACACTATCAAGGTTACCGACAAGGCGGGTAATGAGAACGTCCTGCAACAGGGCAATGTGACGATTGTACTGAACAATGCACAACAGGTTCAGGACGTTGTGCTGGCTGACAGCGTAGATATTGATGGCCAGAAGGTAACTAAAGATACGTCGCCTCAGTTGCAGGGCAAAGCCCCGGCTAATGCGCTGGTGATAGTGACCATTGCTGGTAATCATTACTATGCCACTGCCGGTATCGATGGTTCTTGGGCCATAGAGATCCCCGGGCCGCTGAATGACAAAACGTATAACTACAGCATTCAGGTACAGGACCACGCAGGTAACCTGGGGCCTGTGGTAAACGGAACGTTTGTCATTGATACCACTGCCAGACTGGAAGTGACGGGTGTACAGCATGACAGCGCTTCCAGTGTGCCCGGGCATATAGCTGGTACATCTACCCCTACTCTGATCGGTAAGGCTGAGCCAGGCTCAGTAATAGTGGTGACAATAAATGGCGTGCAGTATAAGGCAGATGCGAACGAGAATGGACAATGGTCCATCAATGTTAGCCACTCTCTCCCGGACGGTGTCTGGAACTATACGGTCCAGGTCACTGATAAGGTGGGAAATACGTCGCAGGTTACGGGCTCTCTGACGGTGGATACAGCGGCACCGCTCATTAATGAGGCTTGTCTGGCAGAGGAGAGTGAAACAGGCTTTGCGGGCAGTCAGCTGACGAAATACTCGTGTCCGAAGTTTACAGGAATCACCGAGCCGAACGCGACGATCACTCTGAAAGTCGGTGAGAAGACCTTTACGTTTAAAGCCGATCATACTGGGCACTGGACATTCACCATACCTGAAGAGAACAAGCTGACGGATGGTAAATACGCATATACCGTCACGGTTGTCGACCAGGCTGGAAATGCAGCAGAGACAGAGTTTAAAGGCGAGATCACAGTTATGGCTACGCCTCCTTCGGCTGATGCACAACTGACTGCAGAGTCCAACACTGGTGGTCAGAATGACATGGTGACAAAGAATCAACAGCCTACACTGTGCGGAAAGACAACGCCGGGGTCTGTTGTCGTAATCACTGTAAACGAGCAGCAACATCTGGCTAAGGTTGATGCTGAGGGTAACTGGACGTTCACGTTTAATGAAAATCTGAATGAGGGTGACCATGCCTTTACGGTGAAGGTAACCGATCCGGCAGGTAATATTAGTATCGCTCAGAATAAGGTGACCATCGATCTGACCAACCCTGAGCTGTCCGATGTGCAGGTTGAGGATAAAGACGTTACGCTTTCAGACGAGGAACACGCGAGTGAGTCACTGCTTACGAATAACCTGAGGCCACGTTTTGAGGGAAATAGCGAGCCTTATTCTGTAATCAAGCTCACTATTGGGGGGTATACCTATACTACTGTTGCGAATGAATATGGAGTTTGGTCTCTGGAAGTGGCGAATGAGCTGGATAATAAGGAGCAGCCTTACAGTCTGGTAACCATCGATCGGGCCGGCAATGAGAGTGTGTCATTCGGCTCACTCACGATAGACAATGAGGTGGCAGCAACAGACGTTGAGCAGGCTCTGAGCGTGGGGATGGATGAGGTGCAGCTGATCGGCAGGGTGGAAGACGACGTTGTGAGCGTGAAGGTCACGATTGGTGAACACACCTATAATGCAACAATTGTGGACGGAACCTGGTCGGTAGGCATTGATGCTTCTCTGTATAAGAATGGTCAGGAGTATTCCGTCGAAGTGACTGACCAGGCCGGTAACGTGGCAACGAAAGAAGATGCTTTTGCTGTCGACAGGGAGATCAACACGCCGCAGGTGGAACAACATCTGTGGATTGGTGGCGATCAGGTGCAGATTACCGGTTCTGCTGATGAGGATGTAACCAGGCTGTCGCTGGTAATTAACAATACCGACTATGAGGCAACGGTAAGCGATGGTAAGTGGAGCGTCAATATTCCACAGTCGGTGTTTGATTCTGCACAAAACTACACTATTACCGCAATTGATAAGGTCGGAAATATGATTTCTGAAACGGTGGAGTTCAGAAATGATGAGACGAACATGGGAACAGAAGATAATAGAGATACTCTCTCCCCAACTAATGTACAGGAGGATATTTCAGAGCCTGCCGTTCAGGTAGATTATGAAATTGACACCCAAAATGAATATTAAACAACTTATTTGCTAATTAAAGATAAAAATAAAGCCTCCGAAAAAGATTAATGTATTGGGGGCTTTATTGAGAGCAGAGCTCTGTTTACCATGAACCTCCCCAAAAACAGGACAATATATATTCTCTCTGTTTTTTACGTGAGGTTTTTTCAGAATGGTGAACTTTCGATAACTTTTAATGTTGAATATAAGGGAAACCATCATGGAGATCTCCTGGGGCCGCGCGCTATGGCGCAATTTTTTGGGCCAGTCCCCCGACTGGTACAAACTCGCCCTCATCATTTTCTTAATCGTAAATCCGTT
>ENA-OWOC01000128-OWOC01000128.1-gut-metagenome-genome-assembly--contig:-NODE-128-length-33344-cov-6.412932_pt1 | contig 33344 bp, 30 predicted proteins | sample MGYA00248245_ERZ651791 | MGnify/ENA primary metagenome ERZ651791 (study PRJEB26908, sample SAMEA4031703) | gut metagenome | biome: gut; feature: normal infant; material: stool | place: China | collected 2015...
AGTTGTTCGGGCGGATATTTCAGCAAAACTGTATATCCGCCAGGGCAACTTGTCATAAGAATTTGCTTGTCATAATAGCGCTTGGTGGTTTCTATGCTCTCATGGCCCATCAGAATCCCTAAATCCTGGACACAAGTTGAACCTGTCCGCTCCAAGCTGTCAACGCAGAAATTCGTAGCAAAATTGTGCCGGAGTTTATGGGAAGATAGTTCAAAGGGCAACTTTTTTTGTAAGCGGTACACAAAGAGCCGGACAGCGTTCCCGGAAAGGACATGTCCACGGCGGCCCAAAAAGGCATATTCCGAATCCTTGTAGGGACACATGGACAAGTATTCATCCAACATCATTAAAGCGAACTCCCCAACATGCACAAAGCGATCTTTATCGCCTTTACCTGTCACCTTCATCACATGACGGTCACGGTCGATATTTACCAGCTTCAGGCCGCAGACCTCCGCCTGACGCAATCCGGAATCCAACATCAAGACAATTATAGCACGGTCACGGGCAGTAATCCAGGGCTCACTCGTTTTCACCATTTCAAGGATCAGCGCAATTTCCCTATCACCATAGATATATGGATTCCGTTTCGGAGACTTGGGCTTTTTTATCTTTTTGGGATTGAATTGAAGTTCATTTTCATATTCCCGAAAGCACCAGTCTAAAAAGATACGGGTGTTCCGGACATAGGAAGCCGCTGTAGCACGGGCTATATGGCCGTCCAGGCACTTCTTTACATACTCCTGTACCTTTTTTAATTCCAGCAGGTTAAGGGGTGTTCCTGCGCCCATAGCGTCCAGGAAATAGCCGATAGTTATGCGGTAATTATGAATACTACCGTCTTTTAAACCGTCTACCTCCTTGGTGTAAAGAAATTCATCGAATGATTCTTGTAGTGTCATATTACCTCCTTAACATTTCTTTCTTAAATAAAAAATCTAAATTGTCAACTATAGCAGTCATGCAGTACCCATCAGGGTAAATATAATCCCAGTGAAAATCAGAGGGTCTACATCATCGAATTGATATAAAACTTTTGATGTATTCAATCCCTTACTGCAATAGTAAAGACGCTGACCAAACGGCATACATGCCAGGTCTTTTGTAACATACTTTATAATATACTTGCTGACCGCTTCATGTGATTTCAACGGCCCAAGGCTACAATAACCAAATTTCTTAGCATACAACACGAAATCCAAATACCCGTTCTTGTTAATTACGAGGTGTTTAGGAAGGATTCCTGAAATCAGTCCATGCATATGCCAAGCCCCATCTTTATGCCGTTCCGGAATAAACAAATATAATATTCTTGAATGATAACGTGTACAATAGTTGTTAATGAATTTTCCCAAATCTTTAATATAGCTTTTCAAATCGTAGCGATTATACTTATCTGGCGCAACAGTCAAAGTAATAAAATAATCCCATGAATTACAATAAGCATACTCAAAAATCATAGACCTGGCACGGCTAATATTATTTGACAACTTCTCCTTATGAACGGGGTCTGAATCATCTTGGTTATCCTCATCGTCAATATCACAATTCAATAGTTCACAACCCTTTTTACGGGATGATTTACACCAAGTTATTTTATACTTTGAACCAAAAGCTTTAATCGTAAGGACACTATGCCGGCGTATTAAATCCTGAAGGACCGGAGATAAACCAACCATCAGAACCACCTTAGTTTGAAAAAATGAGTAATAATCGATACTTAGTCAAGATAAATTTCTAAATGCGTCAAAAAGTCTATATAAAAAAAATTAGACAAGCCGCAAATAGAAAAGTAAACTCTAACGGGCTCTAAACCAAGCAGGGCCCTATTTCTGCGCCCAATGCCTGCGGCAAAGGTTGCCGTCTGCGACGCCGCTGATCGGCCATACCTGAAGGTGAAGTTTTCAGAATTATTTCCCAAAAATACAAAAAAGCACCGTTTCCAGTGCTTTTTCGTAACACCATTGCATTTTCAATGCGACAGTGCTATAATCAAATTGTAATCAAGAACAACCTTGATTGCCCTTAGTCTAAGACAAAAATAGCAGTCCTAGCTTGCCAGGCTACATAGGACTGTTATTTTTTGTGTGAATCTATGTACGTCAGGGCTGCGAAAATTACTAAAATAAGCGTTAAAACATCTCCTATTTCCATTTCACATCCCCCCTTCCTTAGTTGATGGGGAAGGGCAATCAACAGTCCTTATAACAATTTGACTTCGTCCATTATATCAACGGGCCAGAGGAAAGGCAAGTTATATTTAACCTATTTCCTCTGGTAAAGCCGGGCATTCTCTTGCGGTAATGTTAATCTATAATGCATACAATTCATGCAGTAATCCGAGCAGATACAGCAAACACATGTATGACCTTCCATATAACGGGAGTGATAACTACAGAAAAGCCGCCGTTCATAACATTGCATATATCGACAAGAGAAGTTCTTACAAAACTGTCCCACAAAAACCTCCTTTTTCCAAATCAGCATAGTTTTATTCTGCCGCAACGCTTCCATGTAATCAAGAGGACGGAACGGAGAACTGCGTTCCGTCCCGTCCCCTTGCTCACATTATAACGTTCTTTTTGTATGTCAAGCGCTGTCCTACGGCGTATCGCACGCACTTAGGTGCGGGCTTGTCCCTTGACATACAGCGGCTTTATTGTCTTCCGGTAAGAGAAGCATCCAACATCCGGTAATGATCTAAAATCATATTTTGCACCATTGCGGTTTTTGTAATTCCATATCGCTTGGAATCTGCGTCCAGGGTTCGAGTCCCTGAGGGCGCACTGAAAGGTCTGATTTTGCAGATATTAGAAGCTGCGGGGTCGGACTTTTTTTGTATGCTCTTAGAGGAGCGAACGCCGGAAAAGGCATTTTCAGTAAATGTAAGCTTCTTGTGAAAACTCAGCCGCTCTGCATTGACATTCCCTTATCAGTTGGAGTATAATTTTCAGAAGCTGCTCTGTTTTTATAGCAAAGACATTTGCCCGTCCTATAGAGATAATCAAAATCAGCAAAATCCGGGCGTCTTCAGAGCAGAGAATACATCAATGTGGGGGAATCATTATGGTTCGATACTTTGCAAAGCGAATCGGCATCATGGTAGTTGCTCTGTTTATGATTGCGCTTTTAACCTTTGTCATTATGCACTCTATCCCCGGCGGACCTTTTACCAGCGACCGCAAGGTAAGCCCTGAGGTAGCGGCGGCGCTGAACGCCAAGTATAATTTGGACGCGCCGCTTGCGGAACAGTTTTTTGACTATGTGGGAGGTCTGCTTCACGGAGATTTCGGCCCTTCCTACAAATATCCCGGAAAATCCGTCAATGATTTTATCTTTAATGGCTTTCCCGTATCCGCAAAACTGGGCGGCATTACGATTGTTTTTGTGTTGCTGGCCGCTATCCCTATGGGAGTTCTGGCAGCGGTTAAAAACGGGAAATGGGTGGATATGGTAGTCATGGCTCTGGCCACGATCGGCGTAACCATTCCTTCCTTTATTATAGCCTCCCTACTGATCTATATTTTTTCCTTCCGCTTAAACCTTCTGCCGACCTATGGCCTGGACACCTGGAAGGGATATATTCTCCCGGTAATCGCTCTGGGCGGATACTCCATCAGCTACATGGCCCGTCTGATGCGTTCAAGCCTTCTGGAAGTTATGGGGCAGGACTACATCCGGACCGCCAGGGCCAAGGGCCTGTCTGAGGTGAAGGTGGTCTTCGGTCATGCCATGAGGAACGCTCTCATCCCGGTTATCACTGTGCTGGGTCCCACCATCGCCAACCTGATGACCGGAAGCTTTGTGATTGAGAAGATTTTCGCCATTCCCGGGCTGGGCCGGTATCTGGTGGACAGCGTATCCCAACGGGACTACACCACCATTATGGGCGTGACAATCTTTTACGCTACTTTCCTGATGGTCATGATTTTTGTGGTAGATATCTTCTACTGCCTGATTGACCCCAGAATCAAATACGACTAGAGCGAGGTTGGATGAAATGGACAATAAATGGGAAATGCTTTCTTCCTCCAGCGAAGAGCGGGAAAAAATATGGACAAAAAACAGGACCTTTGCCGGCGATGTGTGGTTCCGGTTCCGCAGAAAGCCCACGGCGATTGCCGGCTTTGTGCTGATTATACTTCTGCTTCTCTTTGCCCTTGCGGGCCCCATGTTTACCAAATACAGTTACTCGGTCCAGGATTTGGAAGTAGTAAATATTCCTCCGGTCATGAAGGTCTTTGACACCCCCGACCGCAACGGTTATCTCTACATTACACAAAATCTGAAGGTACTCTATGTAAATCCGGACGGTACCCTGGGGGATCAGCTGGAGAAGGTCCGGGAGGAGTCGGATCTGGGCATGACCATCTACGACTACAACGGGACCGAAGTGGGTCTGTACTATGGGCAGAAGCCCTACGTGATCGCGGACCCGGCTACTAAGGTGATTTATCCTCAGTCTACTATGCGCAACGCCTCCTATCTGCTGGGAACCGATTCCCTGGGACGCGATATCCTGACCCGGCTGATGTACGGCGTCAGAGTTTCCCTGATGGTGGCCTTTGTGGCTGCCGCGGTAAACATGGTTATCGGCATTCTCTATGGAGGCATATCCGGTTATCTGGGCGGCAACGCGGACACCGTGATGATGCGAGTGGTGGATATTATCAACAACATCCCTCTGACCCTGTACGTGATCCTGATTATGGTTCTGTTAGGCTCCGGCCTTCAAAGCATCATCATCGCTCTGGGAAGCGTCTACTGGGTGGATATGGCCCGCGTAGTAAGAGGGCAGGTCTTAAGCTTAAAGCAGCAGGAATTTGTTTTGGCGGCCAAGACCATCGGTTCCTCCGCCAAAACCATCCTCTTTCAGCATTTAATTCCCAATGCCATGGGTTCCATACTGGTGACGGTGACCATGCTGATTCCCTCCGCCATTTTCATGGAAGCTTTCTTGAGCTTTTTAGGAATCGGCCTTCAGCCGCCCCTGGCCAGCCTGGGGACTATGTGCAACGATGCCTCGGCCAACCTTCGGACCTGTCCCTATCAGCTGTTTATTCCGGCCCTGGTAATCTGTCTGATTATGTTTGCCTTCAACTTCGTAGGCGACGGGCTCCGGGATGCTCTGGATCCCAAATTGAAAAAATAGCCTTCGGCGCATTGATACACGCCAGATGAACAGACATCGCAAGGAGATAGGAAAATGGAACCGATTTTACAGATCGAAAACTTAAAAACATCCTTTATGACCAGCAACGGGGAAGTTCAGGCCGTCCGGGGCGTCAGCTTCTCCGTGGAAAAAGGTGAAATCGTGGGCCTGGTAGGCGAATCCGGAAGCGGAAAAAGCGTCACCTCCATGTCCATTTTAAAGCTCCTGGCAGATACCGCCAGGATCAAAGAGGGAACGATTCTCTTTGAGGGCCAGGATTTGACCCAGTGCTCCAGGGCCCAAATGAGGAAAATCCGCGGCGGGAAAATCTCCATGATCTTCCAGGACCCCATGTCCTCCTTAAACCCCTTAATTCCGGTGGGCAAGCAGGTAGCGGAGATGATCCGGGAACACCATCCGGAAAAAAGCAGGGCTCAGATAAAGCAGGAGGTCCTCAGTCTTTTTGAGCAGGTACGGATCCCGGAACCGGAAAAGCGTTTTAAGTCCTTCCCCCACGAGTTTTCCGGCGGAATGCGCCAGCGGGTGATGATCGCCATGGCCCTGGCCAACCGGCCGGAACTGCTCATCGCGGACGAACCCACCACAGCCCTGGATGTGACCATCCAGGACCAGATTTTAAAGCAGCTTCGGGAGCTGAAAAAAGAGTATGGCACCAGCATTATCTTCATCACCCACGACCTGGGTGTGGTAGCGGAGCTGTGCGACCGGGTGGTGGTGCTTTACGGAGGACTGGTAATGGAGGAGGCCTCCATCTTTGACATTTTTGAACATCCCAGCCATCCTTACACCCTGGGACTTCTGGCCTCCATTCCGTCCCTGGACCAGGATAAGAGCCGGCGGCTTTTGCCCATTCCCGGCTCCCCTCCGGATATGACGAAGCCCCCTCTGGGCTGCCCCTTTGCCCCCAGATGCCCATACGCAAGGGTCATCTGCGGACAATCCCTTCCTGAGATGCGCGCTCTTTCCAAGGATCATAAGTCCAGATGCTGGCTGCTGGAACCCGACGCGCCTTCGGAACACAATCCGTTTTCCAGAGAGGAGGGCACGAAAAATGAGTAATACCGCCATACTTGAGGTAAAAAACCTGACCAAACATTTTAAAGCAGGCAGAGGACAGGTGGTCCATGCCGTGGACAACGTAAGCTTTACACTGGAAAAGGGCAAGACCCTGGGGCTGGTTGGGGAATCAGGCTGCGGCAAGTCCAGCTGCGCCCGGACCATTATCCGGATTTACGATCCTACGGGAGGGCAAATCCTTTTAGACGGGCAGGATATCACCCATATGAAACAGCGGGAGCTGAAACCCATCCGCCGGAAAATGCAGATGATTTTTCAGGACCCCTACGCTTCCCTGAACGCCCGGATGACCGTGCGTGATATCATCGCGGAGCCTTTGCTGGCCCACGGTATTGTAAAGACCAGGGAGCAGTCCAACGAATATATCTATCCCATGCTGGAGCGGGTAGGCCTGACCAAGGAACATGCCAACCGCTATGCCCATGAATTTTCCGGAGGCCAGCGCCAGCGGATCGGCATCGCCCGGGCTCTGGTACTTCAGCCGGAACTGGTCATATGTGATGAGCCCATCTCTGCCCTGGACGTATCCATTCAGGCCCAGGTCATCAACCTGTTAAAGGATTTTCAGGAGGAACGGGGCGTTTCCTATCTTTTCATTGCCCACGATCTGTCCATGGTCCGCTACGTTTCCGATGATGTGGGCGTTATGTACCTGGGACAGCTGGTGGAGGTATGTGAGGCAGATGAAATCTACCGCAGACCCCTGCACCCTTATACCAAAGGACTTTTGGGCAGTATTCCCATCGCTAATCCCCGCATTGCCAGGGAGAAGGAGAAAAGCAGCATCGAAGGCGACATCCCCAGTCCCATCGCGCCCCCTTCCGGCTGCCGTTTCCACACCCGCTGTCCCTACGCGAAGCCGGTCTGCTCCGAACAGGCTCCGGAACTTAAAGATGCAGGCGGAGGCCATAAAGTAGCCTGCCATCTCTGTTCATCCAACTGATTGAAACGGCCTGTCCAATCAGGCCGGGACAATAGATTATGCTTATAAGGAGGATAACTATGAAAAAGAAATTCAGCTTGAGGCTGGCCGCGGGCCTGATGTGCGCCGTGATGCTGGCCGGCTGCGGCGGTCAGTCCAGCAGCGAAACCGTACCGCAGACCATCGGGGAACCCACTTCCGCATCGGAAGAGACCGCGGAGACCGCGGCAGAGGCGGAGCCCACAGGCGCCCAGGAAGTGACCTTTGTGCTCAACAACGAGCCAGACAGCCTGGACCCGTCCTATACCAACAATTCCTTTGCCTCTCCCTTCCTCAGCAACCTCTTTGAGGGACTGGTAACTTATGACGAGAATGGAGAGCTGGCTCCCGGAAACGCGGAAAGCTGGGAATCCAATGAAGATATGACCGTCTGGACGTTCCACTTAAGAGAAGGCCTGAAATGGAGCGACGGAACACCACTGACCGCTCAGGACTATGTGTATTCCGCTCTCCATGTCATGACTCCTGCCACTACCTCCCAGTATGTGAACATGATGACCGACTACATTGTAAACGGCCAGGAGTACTACGACGGCACCGCCGCCGCTGAGGATGTAGGCGTATCCGCTGTGGATGAGAACACAGTGCAGTACACCTTAAAGCAGCCCACTCCTTTCTTTGCGGACATTACCAGCATGTGGGTCTATGCCCCCGTGCAGCAGGCTACGGTAGAAGCCAACGGCGACCAGTGGTCCACAGCGGCAGATACCTATGTGTGCAACGGCCCCTTTAAAGTATCTGAAATCAACATGGGTGAGAGCGTTGTGCTGTCCAAGAATGAAAACTACTGGGATGCCGCCAATGTCAGCCTGGAAAAGCTGACCTTCCGCTACATTCTGGACCTCTCTACTGCCCTGACCGCTTATGAGAGCGGCGAGGTAGACGGCGTGAGAAACATTCCCGCCGGGGATATTGCCCGTCTGAAAGCGGAAAACGCGGGAGCTCATACCATCAACGTATACGGAACCGTTTACTATAACTTCAACTGTCAGAAGGAACCCTACAACAATCCTCTGGTACGCAAGGCTTTAAACCTGGCCATTGACCGCGAATCCATCATCAACAATGTGGCGCAGCTGGATGCGCAGCCCGCCTACAGCATCCTGGCTCCCGGATATGTGGTAGACGGCACGGATATCCTTGAGGGAAGAGGTACCTTTGAAATGTCTCCCAACGCGGATGTAGAGGCTGCCAAGGCCGCCCTGGCTGAGGCCGGATATCCCGACGGCGAAGGCCTTCCCACCATTCAGCTCTCCTTCTACTCTGACGATACGGTTAAGAAGGTAGCGGAAGCCATCCAGGAAATGTGGGAAACCAACCTTGGCATTGACGTAGAAGTGACCTCTGCAGACTGGGCCGTATTCTACGACAGCGTACAGAATGGAAACTACGATGTTGCCGCCATGGGCTGGAGCGCGGATTACGTCAATCCCATGAGCTTCCTGCCTCTGCTGGTAACCGGAGATGTAACCAACACTTCCTTCTACAGCAACCCGGACTACGATGCCATGGTTGAAAAAATCAAGGTAGAGAAGGATTCCTCCGCCTTTGCTCAGATGGTAAAAGAAGCCGACGAGCTGGTTTCCTCCGACTATCCGGTGATGCCCCTGTACTACAAGGCGGACACCTACCTGTTAAAGGATTATGTAAGCGGCGTTTACACGGACTCCTCCGCTCATATTTACTTTAAGAACGCCGTTGTCACCAAATAAGAAGGGACGCCGTTTTATGAAATGCATTATTACGACAGAGGGCTTTGGGGATATGGTCTTTGACCTGTTCCCCGAAACCGCTCCCATCACCACGGAGAATTTCGTCCGTACAGCAGAAAGCGGTTTCTACGACGGTCTGGCCTGGTGCCGGATTGTCAGGGATTATGTAATCCAGGCGGGTTCCCCAGATAACGATATCATGACCGACAGCCAATGGCATATCAAGGGAGAGTTTGAGGCAAATGGAATTCCCAATCCCATCCCCCACAAACGCGGCGCTCTCTCCATGGCCAGAGATGATGGTTACGATACCGCCGGAACCCAGTTCTTTGTGGTCCACCAGGATGCCCGCAAGCTGGATGGAAGGTACGCTGCCTTCGGACAGCTGACCGAAGGCTTTGAGGTTCTGGACCAGATTGCCAATCTGCCAGCCTCCGGACCAGATACATGGAACAAACCGCTGAACATGCCGGTAATGACAAGTGTGCGGATTATCCGCTAAATTCCGTTCAAACAAAATTTTCTAAACATGGGGGCTGACCTGCCGGCTTATATTTACCGGCGGATCAGCCCCCCATATGTTTCCCTCAGTTTCTGCAGCTCCTTCGCCTTTTCCAGCCCTCCGTCCAATGCCTGGCTGGTTTTCATAATCAGCAAATCCAAAAGGAGAACGGGCACTGCCACAGAGTGATAATCGTTCGGTTCCCCCCGGCAGGTATAGAGCACCAGATCCGCCTGGGAGAGGAATTCTCCTGTCAGAAGGTCCGTAAATAAAATGGTTTTATACCCTGCCTCTCTGCTGTAGGAGAGCAGAACCCGTACCTCGCTTAAGAGACGGGAATATCCAAACAGCAGAACCAGATCACCGCTCTTTAGATTCACCATGGAATCATAAATTTGAGATCCGCCCGGAAGAGAGATCAGCCGGATTCCAAGACGCAGCAGACGATACTGGAGAATATTCCCCAGCCCCCTGGAAACATCGGGAGCGAACAAATACACCTGTCTGGCCTTAATTAGAAGCTCCGAGGCCAAGTCCAGCTGTTCCGGCTTTACTACCTGAAATGTCCGTTCCATCTGCTCCGTCAGACGCGAAAGAAGCATATCCGGCGAGATTCCGCTCTCCTGCCACTGGCTTAAAGCCGCATTCATCCGACTGTAGGGCGTGGCCTCCTGCCTCTGGTATAAGCTGCGCTTTAACTCCTTTAAATTCTGAAACCCGATTTTTGACCAAAACCGTGAAATGGTAGCTGTACTGATCCCAAGGCGCCTGGACAAATCCTCCGCCGTAATTCCCGGAAGCTCCTGCTCGTGCTCCAGCAGGTAGCCAAAAATTTTGTGATCCGATTTGGAAAGCCCTTCCTTATACTTATCATATATTTTCTCCAACATCTCTTCTTCCTGTCTGTCCGGTTCTCCCCGGATCCCCCTTTCATCCTTTTTTCCTCCGGTCCCGCCCCCTGACAATAGCCCTGTACCCGGATTACTTAAATTAAGTATACGCATGTTCGCTCATAAATGCAATTAAAATTTCAGTCAAATATAAATGAAATATTTTTACTCATTTTTTACAATTCTATGGTAGGAGTCTTTACATTTCACCTGCTATAATGACCTCATCAATGAACGGGAAGTGATGTGAATGGCTAATATTTATCTTTGCTCCACTCTCCTGTGGAATGCCTCTCTGGAAGAGATTTTTAATCTGGCCTGCCAATCCGGTTTAGACGGAATCGAACTGTGGGCCCAACATTTTTTCCATCGGGAATATGACGTCGGTGAATTTGAAAAGCTGGCTGCTCTGTATCCGATCAAGAGCTGCGTCCATAGCCAGAGCTGGGATTTAAACCTCGCCTCTATGAATGAAGGCATCCGAAAGCAGTCCGTTATAGAAGTGGAAAAATCCATCGAGCTGGCCTACCGTTTAGGGCTGGACGAGGTTACTGTCCACCCAGGCCACCGCACCATTCCGGGAGCCGGAGCCCCATACGAAGCTTATCTGCGCGAATCCCTTCAGGAAATCCTGGAATACGCACAGAAAAGGCAGATTGACGTATCCCTTGAGATTATGGAAAAAATCCCAAAGGAATTCGTCACCACCATGGATGCGATGAAAGCGGTGTGCGGCGACCTGTTTGACCAATTTGTCTACACCCTGGATGTGGCCCACTGCGACAGCGAGGAAGAAGTTTTAAGCACGCTTCAGAATTACCGTTCACGGATTTCCAAGCTGCACATCAGCAACCGCAAAGGACCTAAGTTTCATACGCCTCTTAATGAGGGCGATTATGATATGGAAAAGCTTCTGCCTGAACTGGCCCGCTATAACCTTCCCATGGTTATTGAAGGTCTGGACAGCAGCAGGGACTTTTCCACCGCAAAACAGAATATTCGTTTTATTCAAAACATTTTTAATGGAGGAAATCAAAATGAAAAAGAAATTTGCAGCAATTTTAACCGCAGGACTGGCAGCCGCCGCTCTGGCAGGATGTCAGAGCAATTCTGCTGAATCTACCACCGCAGCTCAGAGCCAGTCTGCTGAAAGCTCTTCTGAAACCACGGGTGAAAGCAGCCAGGCCGCCTCTGAGGAAGCTTCCGAAGAGGCCCCCCAGGACCTGTCCGGCTCCATCACCCTTTACACCTCCCAGCCTGAGGAAGATATCCAGGCCATGATCGACGGCTTCAACGAAAAATGGCCGGACATCCAGGTAGATGTATTCCGTTCCGGCACCGAGGAAGTGGTCAGCAAGGTTTTGGCTGAAAAAGAGGCTGGTTCTGTTCTGGCGGATGTGCTTCTGGTAGCCGATGACGTTACCTTTGAAACCTTAAAAGAGCAGGATCTTCTGATGGCTTATGAGTCCCCCGAGCTGGAGGGCATTCCGGAAACCTACATTGACAAGGACCACATGTACACCGGAACCAAAGTAATTACTACCGGCATTGTCTACAACACCGAGCTGACCGATACCGTTCCCACCAGCTTCGCCGACCTGACAAATGAGGCTTACAAAGACGATTTAATCATGCCCAGCCCCCTCTACTCCGGAGCAGCTGCCTACAACCTGGGCGTTCTCACCAGGACCGAGGGACTGGGATGGGATTATTACCAGGCCTTAAAAGATAACGGAATCACCGTAGGGCAGGGAAATGGCTCTGTTCAGAACGCGGTGGTTGCCGGCGAGAAAGCCTGCGGCCTCCTGGCCGACTACATGGCCATCCGTTCCAAAAATGACGGAGCTCCCGTAGAATTTGTATATCCTGCCGAAGGCTCTCCCGCTGTTACCGAACCCATCGGAATTGTAAACGGAACCGACAGCGAGGATCTGGCCAAGGCATTTGTAGACTTCGTTCTCTCGGAAGACGGACAGGCCCTGACCGCGGAAATCGGTTACACTCCCGTTAAGAGCGGCGTTGCGGTTCCCGAAGGATTTAAGAGCATTGACGAAATCACCCCTCTTTCCTGGGACACCGAGGAGCTGTACCAGAACCGTGAGGCTGACAAAGAACAGTTCAGCCAGATGTTCCAGTAAATAACAGGAGGCCGACATGGAAATATCACGTAAGACAGGGGCGGTCATCGCCCAGACCGCAGTCTACCTGCTGGCCGCCCTGGTGTTTCTCCTTCCTCTGGTCCGTCTCCTGCTCATGGGAGTTACCCTGGAGGACGGATATGGTCTGGACAATTTTGCCACTCTTTTAGCGGAGGAGCGTACCAGGGAAGCCATTGTCAACACAATCATCATTGCCGTGACTTCCACTGTTCTGGCCGCCGTCTGCGGCAGCGGGCTGGCCTTCCTTACCGCTTACTGCAACATCAAACGCAAAGGCCTGATTGAATTTCTGGTCCTGCTGCCCTTTATCATTCCTTCTTATATTATCACCCTTTCCTGGAGCAGCTTTTTAAGCTCCAGGGGGGCCTTCAACCAGTTTTTAACCTCCCTTGGCCTTCCGGCTGTGGACATTTACACCATGGGCGGCATCATCCTGGTGCTGGGTTTCTGCAACATCCCTATCGTGTATGTCAATGTGGTTCACATGCTGCGCAAAATTCCCCGGGATATGGAGTGGGCCGCCAGAGCCTGCGGATATTCTCAGCGCCAGGCCATGATCAAGATCAACCTGGTTTCCGCCATCCCCGCCATCGCGGCAGGCAGCGTGCTGGCCTTTTTATCCGCAATCGACAATTTCTCCGTTCCTGCTTTCCTGGGAATCTCCTCCGGAATTCCGGTCCTAAGCACTTATATTTATGAAAATGCCATCGGCTTTGGCCCCAACGCCTTCCCTCTGGCGGCGGCTCTGTCCATGATTCTGTCGGTCATCGCCGTAGCCGGAACACTGTTAGAAGGTTTCTTTGTAAAGCGTGGCGCGTCCATGGACAGCATCAAGGAGGATTTCTCCGTGCGGGTTCACTTTAAGAATCCTCTGCGCCTGTGCCTGGAATGGGGATCCTTGGCTCTGCTGCTGATTTTAAACATCATCCCCATGGTTTCTATGGTAGCCTCTTCCTTCTTAAAGGCCTACGGACTGGACTTTGCTCCAAAGAACCTGACTCTGAAGAACTTCGCCTTCGTTTTTCACAACCGGGGCGTGGTTTCCGCCATCCGCACCAGCCTGATTCTGGCAGTGGTAACCACCGTGGTCTGTATCGCAGCCGGCACCGCTATCGCCTACGCCAAGCTGCGAACGAAGAGCCGGGCCGCGGTCATTCTGGAAAAATGCGCCTCCCTGACCTATGCCATTCCAGGCATTGTCCTTGCGCTGGCAATGATTTTCCACTGGGTTGAGCCCCTCCCCGGAGTACGGCCCGGTATCTACGGCACCATCAATATTCTGGTCGTCGCTTACATTACCCGGTATCTGGTTCTTCAGATTAAGGGAAGCACTACCGCTCTTTTGACCGTAGACCCTGCTATGGAGGAGGCCTGCGCGGCCTCCGGAAGAGGGTTCCTCGCCAAATGGACGAAAATCCTCATCCCCCTGGTCACCGGTCCCATTCTGTCCGGCGCCTTCATGATTTTCGTTCCGGCCCTTACGGAACTGACCCTGTCATCCATCCTGGCTTCGGCTGGAACCAAAACCATCGGTCTGACTATTTTCAACTATCAGCAGGGCGGCGACTACAATCTGGCGGCAGCTATGTCCGTTCTGGTAACCATTCTGGTGGTAGCCGGATACTGCCTGATTAACCGCAAAAAATTATCATATGCCCAAAAGGAGGAAACTGGCTATGAGCCTACATATACAGCAGGTCACAAAAAGCTTCAACAAAACCCAGGCCCTCAAGGAAATTAACCTGGATATCAAAGATTCGGAATTTGTCGCCATCCTGGGACCGTCCGGCTGCGGCAAAACCACTCTGCTTCGGATCGTAGGCGGCTTTATCGAGCCTACCAGCGGCATCGTCCGCCTGAATGATCAGATTTACTCTGGTCAGGGACACATGGTTCCCGTAGAGAAGCGGGATCTGGGAATGGTATTCCAGTCCTTTGCCCTGTGGCCCCATATGACGGTGCGCCAGCATGTGGAATTTCCCTTAAAGAGTCTCCGCCACAAGGGCATGAGCCCGGAGGAAAAAGCTGCGGCTGTGGAACAGGCCATCAGCTGCACCGGCTTAAAGCCTTACGAAAACCGGCTCCCCGGAGAGCTTTCCGGCGGACAGCGCCAGAGAGTCGCCCTGGCCCGGGCCATTGTGGGAAGGCCTTCCATTCTCCTGATGGACGAGCCTTTAAGCGCCCTGGATGCGGAGTTAAAGATTGAGATGCGCCGGGAAATCCAGAACATTCACAAGCTTACGGGAGCCACCATTCTCTATGTGACCCACGATCAGAGCGAGGCTCTGGCTATGGCGGACCGGATTATCATCATGAAGGACGGCGCCGTAGAACAGGTAGGCACACCCCGAGAGATTTACATGGACCCTCAGACCGTATTCGCCGCCACCTTCGTCAGCCGCTGCAACCTGTTAAAAGGGTCCTGGCACGGAGACTCCTTCCGGATAAACAACGAAAATATTCTGCTGCGCAATCCCATGATTCCGGCGGAATTCCGGTCCAAAGGCCTTTACCCGGTGCGCCCGGAGCAGCTGACCATCCAACCGGAGGGAGAAGGCATCCCCGGCGTCATCGCCAACAAGCAGTACAACGGAAGAGAAATTCACTACTCCGTTCAGTACCGGGATGAAATCCTTACCGTGTATACAGGCTGTCAGACGGAATACAATCCCGGAGACCGCATTTCTCTCACATTAAGCGCGTAAAACGAGGAACTTGAAATGAAGATTTATTTCGATATGCACACCCACACCACGGCCAGCGGCCACGCCTTCAGCACCTTTAAGGAAAATGTGGAGGAGGCCGCGGCCAAAGGGCTTTTCGCTCTCGGCATGTCCGACCACGCCCCGGCCATGCCCGGCTCCGCCCATCCCATCTATTTTACCAATTTTAAGTGCTTTCGCCCGGAGGTCATGGGTGTACGGATTTTCACCGGCGTGGAAGCCAATATCATGGATTTTAATGGAAATCTGGACATGGACGAGACTGTTCTGAAAAAAATGGACTATGTCATCGCCAGCCTCCACATGCCCTGCATCAAACCCGGAACACCAAGGGAGAATACGGATGCCTTAATCGGGGCCATGAAAAATCCTTATGTGAAAATCATCGGCCATCCCGATGACGACCGGTACCCGTTGGAATACGAGCGGCTGATTCCCGCCGCCCTGAAACAGAAGGTGGCCCTGGAGGTCAACAATTCCTCCTTCAACCCCCGGTCCGGACGGCAGAATGCCGCAAAGAATGTGATGAAATGGCTCTCCATTGCCAAGGAGTACCGCCTTCCCATCGTTCTGGGAAGCGATGCCCATATTTATTATGACGTAGGAGAACTGACCGAAGCGGTCAAGATGCTGGAAGCGGCAGAATATCCCCTGGAGCTGGTGCTGAATGCCAGCGAGGACGGGATTCACTATATATTGAATGAGGGGCGGTAGGGCCCCTCATTTTTTAACTTTTGAAGTAAAAATATCAGATATCTCCCACTTTTCTCTCAACTGGTGTAAAATAGAAGAATAAAACCATATTCACAGGAGAAGAGAAGAATGGGCAATATGCAGGAACTAACCCCTTATGAAACCAGAGAAATACTCTTTTACAAAACCGATAACGGAGAAGTGCGAGTGGAAATCCTGCTGTTTCAGGAAAATCTCTGGCTGACACAAGCAAAAATGGCGGAGTTGTTTGAGGTACAGAAAGCTGCCATTTCCAAGCACCTGAAAAATATTTTTGAGTCTGGCGAGCTGAACGAGGATGCAGTTGTTTCCAAAATGGAAACAACTGCGGGAGCCAGAAAACTTTTTGGGCAAAGACTATTTTGAAGAGCAGCTGGAGCGCATCCGGGACATCCGGGCCAGTGAGCGAAGGTTTTACCAGAAAATCACAGACATTTACGCACAGTGCAGCGCCGACTACGATGTAGAAAGTCCCATCACAAAAGAATTTTTCGCCACAGTACAGAATAAACTCCATTTTGCCGTGGCCCACCATACTGCCGCTGAAATCGTATATGAACGAAAGTGACTGCCGCAATCGCCAAAGCCTTTGCAGAAAAAGAATTTGAAAAATTCCGAGTTTTACAGGATAGAAATTATCAGAGCGACTTTGACAAACTGGTTGCGGAAGCTTCAGATCATCTAATCGAATAATTCCTAGATGCAAAAGACCCGCCAGGTCACTCCCCGGCAGGCCTTATACGTTACCTTATGCGTTACCTCCTACACTCTCCCATAAACCTCCGCCAGCCTCCGGCAGCGTCTGAGGGTCTTTTCATCCAGCTGCCCCTTAAACAGCCGCCACTGCCAGTTTTTTCCCAGGGTGGAGGGCTCATTTATCCTTGCTTCCGTACCCAGGCCCAGGTAATCCTGCACCGGGATGATTGCCAGGTCCGCCACGCTGGATAAGGCCAGCCGGATAAAATCCCAGTGAACCTTCTCCGCCGGCGTGCGGCTGTTTCCCAGATAATCGATGGAAAATTCCTTTTCCTCAATATCCATCTCCTTGTACCAGCCCGCCAGCGTATCGTTGTCGTGGGTGCCGGTGTAGACCACGCAGTTTGAAGTATAGTTGTGGGGCAGGTAGGGACTGCTCCCTCCCTCCTCGAAGGCAAATTCCAGCACCTTCATGCCAGGGAATCCCGATTCTTTCAGAAGCCGGTGTACCGATGGAGTCAGGAACCCCAAATCCTCTGCTACAATCGGCAGCTGCTTGGTTCCGAAATATTCCTCCATCCTGCGGAAAATCTCGATCCCAGGCCCTTTCTCCCAGACACCGTTCTCCGCGGTCTCATCCCCATAAGGGATGTTGTAATACTCATCAAAGCCCCTGAAGTGGTCCACACGGACCAAATCATACAGGCCGAAGCTGTATTCCATCCGTTTTATCCACCAACCATAGCCATTTTCCTTATGATATCCCCAATCATAGAGGGGATTTCCCCAAAGCTGGCCCGTAGCGGAAAATGCATCCGGCGGGCAGCCTGCCACTCCTGTGGGCGTACGGTTTTCGTCAAACTGGAACAGCTCCGGATGAGCCCAGCTGTCTGCCCCGTCGAAGGCTACATAAATCGGGATGTCGCCCATAATCTGAATGCCCTGCCCGTTGGCATAGGCTTTCAGCTTCCTCCACTGCTCCTCAAATTTCATCTGCTGGAACTCGTAAAAGCCGATCTCATCCCCCAAAAGCGTTTCATAGCGCTCCATGGCCTCCGGTCTGCGGGTGCGGATTTCCTCATCCCACAAATCCCAGCTCTGGGAATGAAAATAATCCTTCACCGCCATATAAAAGCAGTATTCCCTGGTCTCCTCCCGCAGAAGCTCTGCTGCTTTCCGGTGGACTGCCCTAGTCCGTTCCTCTACAGCTATCTCAGAAAATGAGACTCCTTTCCATCGTTCGTAGGCCTTTTTCAGCAGAGGGAACCGGTTTTCATAAATCTTGTCATAAGCGATTTTTTCCGGATTCTTCCCGAAATCCGCCTCATCGCACTCCTCTGCCGTCAGCAGCCCCTCTTCCACAAGGGTTTCCAAATCAATAAAATAGGGATTTCCCGCAAAAGCCGAGAATGACTGGTACGGCGAATCCCCAAATCCGGTGGGCCCCAGGGGCAGAATCTGCCAAACCTGCTGGCCCGCCTCCTTTAACTGGTCTACAAATTCATAAGCTTCCTTTGAAAATGCCCCGATGCCATACCGTGAAGGGAGGCTGGCGACAGGCAAAAGCATTCCACATCTGCGCATGTTGGTTCTCCTTGTTTTATCAGTTTCTGTCTATTTCCAATATAACACAGATTTTCTGAAAAACAAAGGCCAAATATGCTGCCTTAAATCTGAATATTGGGGAACAGATCGTAGAGATTGTGCCCAAGCTTCTCATCAAATTTTTTCTTCAGCTTTAAAGCTTCTACCAAATGATAGTGGGTATTTTCATGTATCCCCTTTCTCACTAAAAGGTCGATTAACCGCTTTTCCATGGTCATGGTTTCAAAAATACACATCAGATCGCAGAGATTAATAATCTCTTCGTAGGTATTGTAAGGATGAGCACGCAGTTTCTCACAGCGCAAGGGATGTTCCTTGGGGATTCCGCCAGCTTCACATCTGTAGTCTCCATTGATGTAGGAATGGGTCATACAGATCCAGGCGTCCTGCTCATCAATTCCCTGTGACAATAGATACTGAAATCCCAGCACGTCGTGCCACTCTACATTATCCTCATTCAAATGTTTTCCAATATCATGGACATAGCCCAAGGCCCTGGCGTAATCCGGATCTTCCAGGCCGATTGCCTTAGCAATCACTGCCGCAGTATCCCCCACGCAGATGCAATGACGGATAAAGCCGTCGTTTTTCGCCACTTCTTTTGCATGATTCAATAGTTCCTTTGCTTTCTCCAATGTCAGTTTCATCTTAAATTCCCTCTTTCTATATATTAAATTTCATGGATAAACCTTATTCCTTCAATTTTTCCTATTTCTTCTACTATTTCCTGATGTCTAATCCTCTTTCCGAAATCTAGCTCTACAATCGCGCATATATCTTTTTTATACCATTTATACTCTGATTTCCGCGTCAGGCTTTTAACCTGAATCTGCTTTTCCGAGAAAAAATCCAACAGCCGTATCATAAAGCTTTCATCTGAGCCCTCAATACACAGCTTCATGTAGCGTGAGTTGCCAATAATCATCCGGTCAAACAACGCGTATAGTCCGGAAGATCCGCACACAATCACCGTCCCTGCGATTGCCCCGAAATAAAAACCAGCGCCGATGGTGATACCCAAAGCTGCCGTCACCCAAAGAGCAGCAGCTGTCGTCAACCCTTTAATTTGATTCGCCCCGGTAACCATGATCGTACCTGCTCCAAGGAAACCAATCCCGCTGATTACCTGCGCTGCCATTCTGGCCGCATCCCCGCTTCCTCCGGAAACATAGACCATAATATACTCATTGGTCACCATCACCATGGTAGCGCCGATGCACACCAGGGAGAAAGTCTTCAATCCGGCAGGACGCCCTTTCAATCCCCGTTCAAACCCAATTATGCCGCCACAGACAGCAGCGCTAAGCAGCCTGATTAAAACCGAAACCATAAAGGATTCCTTCGTCATATCCTTTAGCCCCAGCAGAAGATCAACCATATCCGCCCTCCTGTTATAATAACTCTTTTAATACAGATATAGCACAAAATTTCTCCCGCCCATTTTGCTATTTTTCATCATTTCCGTGCTATTTTCCCAGCAGGGCTTTTCCAGGAATCCTCCGTCTGCTATAATACTCTTATCGTATTACGGAAAAAAAGGAGGATTCTTGTCTATGCCATCTTCAGGGCTTCCATCGCTTTCCCGCAAGCTGCTTCTTACATTTATCAAAAGCTTTATGGCGCCTCTCATTTTAATTGGCATTTTTATCTCCTATCTATTCGGTAGCTATCAATACCGCAGCCTGAACGCCCAATCGCAAAATGATACTCAGCTGATCCGGGCGTATCTGTCAACTTACATCAGTGACATTGATGACATTATGGATGGGTTATTTTACGCCCCTTATCTTCAGTCCAGCACGGATCTTTCTTCCATGTCTGTTTTTGATAAAAACAAACTGAGTGAGGAAATCGGCGATACGCTGTCCTTGACTACCTATTCCAGGGATGATTTCGGTGATCTGCTGTTTCTCTCTGATGGAGAAGTTCTCTACTTCAATGCGGAGAACTATTATCAATATCTGCCAAATACCCAGTCTCTGGAAAGCAGAAACTGGTATCTGGCCGCGCTCGAAAAGGACGGCAGGCTGGCGGTAACCCCCTGCCAGGATCCGGAAAACGACTCTTCCTTTCATTCCGGCAGCTTTTTTATCTCCCGGAAGTTAAAGAATCTGTACAATCCCGTCCAGGAAAACGTTATTATGGTCAATCTGAACACCGCTTTCCTGGACACCTTATTTTCTGCCCTAGACACTACTGTTCCCAGCATCATTTTTTTAACAGATGATAAAGGACAGCTTCTCTATTCCAGCCAGGATACGTACAGGATCGAGGCTTTGCATTATGAAAAACATTCCTGGATCCACAGCTCCCAAACCATGGAGGATTATCCGATCACAGTTCACGTCCTCCTTTCCGCCTCCTTTATCACGCGGCAAATCGCTGCCTTAGTGCTGATCTGCCTCATCGGCTTTATTGCTGCGGTCTGCATCGCCTATCTGATTTTCAGAGGCGACAACCGCTGGATCAAGCTGCCTGTCCACCAGATTCAGGTGACGCTGAAAAACATGGAAAAGGGGAACCTGAACGCACGCTGTGCCAATCTGCCTATCCGTGAATTTCAAGATATCGGCCTTTCCGTAAACCATATGGCAAAGAAGCTTCAGGAAAAAATCCACAATGAGTACGAACTGCAGATTGCCCATAAAAACCTGCAATTCCAGGCCCTGCAGTCCCAGATCCGCCCGCATTTTATCATCAATACCATTTACAGCTTCATTACTCTGAACCAGATTGGCGAGACAGAACTCTTAAACGACTGCTTCTACCGCTTTGCTGCCATCCTCCGCTACGTGCTAGGGAAGGAGCAGGAAACCACATTAGGCAAAGAGCTGGATTTCCTTGACAGCTATTGCGCCCTCTTCCATCTGCGGTTCGGCGACAGGATTCGCTACAAAATCATCTGTGACGAGTCCCTGCGCTCCCTTGCTATTCCAAAGCTCCTGCTGCAGCCCCTGGTGGAAAATGCGGTCATCCACGGTATTGAACCCAGCGTAGAACCATGCGCTCTGGAAATTTCGGTGGAAAAATATGGCGAAAAGATTTATATTATCATTGAGGACAGCGGAGTGGGCTTTCAGGAAGAGCAGCTTCATTCCGCCTCATCAATCGGGCTTAAAAACGTAGAAAATCGGATTCAGCTGTGGAATGAGAGAATTCAATTCTATATCTACCGGGTGGAGGGCCTGACCATACAGGCCATCATCCTGCCCGAATCTGTACAGGGGGGAACACGATGAATATACTGGTTGTAGACGATGAGCCTCTGATTCATCTGTCGATCGAAAAACTGATCCTGGCCTCTTCGGAAGACTGCCAGGTATCCCACGCTTATAACGGGCAGCAAATGCTGGAGCTTTTAAAGTCCCAGCGTTTCCAACTGGCCTATGTGGATATTAAGATGCCTGGGCTCACCGGGCTGGAGGCCATCCGGCTGGCCAAGGAAGCCTCTCCTTCCACACGCTACTATATTATGACTGGATTTGATGAGTTTGAATATGCCAAACAAGCGGTTAAGCTAAAAGTGGAAGATTATCTCATGAAGCCTTTAGACCAGAAAACCATATGGGAAACCATCCAGACCGCTAAAGCTCTGGAATACTCTACCCTGCGCGAAAAAAAAACGGTTTTCCGCAATTGGCTTGAAAACGTCATCAATCACCGCAAAGGATTTCTAGGCAAATACGAAGGCTACTATGGCTTTCTCATCCTGATCGCCATAGATCACGCCGAGCCCCCTGCAAAATTTCTTTCCAAACAGCTGCAGCCTTATGAAGGCTATTTTGTATCAGTTTTAGCCGGCAATCAGATCCTCCTGCGCTGCTTTTCCGAGGATCCCGAGCCTCTCCACCGCATGTCCAAGGAGCTTTCCGTGCAGTCTCTTGCCGATGGAGTTTCCTTCTTCGCCTCTACGGTTACCCGCAGCAGCGATGAACTTGCCGGTGATCTTCAGAAGCTTCTGTCCTATTCCTGCCTGCGGGTGGCCAAAGGGAGCAGCCGTTTTTATTATCTGAAGCCCCTTCTTGCCAGCAGCCGGGAGCTTTTGGATTTCTGCAGCCTCTGCGTCCGGTGGCAGACCGCCTGTTTTCAGCAGAATTACAGCGAATTTACCAACTGCAGTGAACAGATCTGCCGTCAGCTGGAGCAGGATCTAAGCCTGACAGCCTGCCAAAACGAAATCCATCGTTTTTTCCGCCGTACCCTGGACAGCCAGTCTCCCCTCCCTATGGATACGGCTCAGCTGCGCGGCGTTTTTCTGGAGCACGCCCGGGGATTCATCCATGCCTCCGTCAATGACCGCCCGGCCCAAGCCATTATACAGTACATCCAAGAGCACTACTGTGAAAACCTGTCCATTGCCGGCCTCGCGGAGCAGTTTGGATTTTCCGCCAATTATGTCAGCAGCCTCCTAAAGCAGGAACTGGGCATCTCCTACAATAAATACATCACCCAGCTGCGCTTAAACCGCGCGAAAGAGCTTCTTCTGGCAACCCGGAAATCCGTCAAGGAAATTACTGAAATCTGCGGTTACTACAGCCAGAGCCATTTTACCAAGCTCTTTATGGAACATGAAGGCTGCACCCCCGCTGAGTTCCGCAAAGGATCCGGCCAATAAAACCGGGGGGGAGGCTGCTTTAACAGTCTCCCCCTTTGTTGTCCCCAGCTCTTTACTGAAACAGCTCCGCTACACGATCCGCCATGCTCTGTACCGCCTGCTCAGGCGTATAGCCATCTTCCAAAATACACTTCTGAATTTCATTTGCGATGATATCCTTCGTCTCTGCGTACTCAGGGATAAATGTAGCCTCCGCGCAGTACTGCACGTTGTCCGTGATGATCTGCAAATTCGGATCCGCTTCCACCATCTCCTTATATGTATCCTGCTCGGTGCAGCTCTGTCTTACTGGAAGATATCCAGTTCCATTGGCCCATGTAATGGCATTTTCCGTATTGGTCATGAACTTAATGAACTCCCATCCGGCAGCTTCCTCTTCCTCGCTGTGGCCGGAGAACATCATCAGGTTGGAGCCGCCTGCGGGGTAAGCCCGGTCTGTCAGCATGGGAATCGCGCCAACGCCTACCTCAAAATCACAGGTTTCTTCCAAGCCCTTTAACTGAGCGCTGCTCTGCATAATCATTGCTGCGGTTCCAGCCGCAAAATTATTTCTGCATGCCTCAGAAGAGTTGTAATCTTGTCCGGAGGGAACATTCATAGTTCCTGCCGCGATCATATCCTTCCACAGGTTCAGGGCCGCTACGCCGGAGCCATCGTTAAATCCGATGGTAGTCTCATCTTCATTGTAAATCTTACCGCCTGCGTTCATCACCAGGGAGGTATAATACCACTGATCCAAGGGGCAGGAGTAGCCGTAAACGCCGTCAGAGGTCAGGGCGGCCGCCGTCTCCTTTAACTCATCCCAAGTCTCCGGCGGATTCTCAATGCCCGCCTGGGCGAAGAGATCCTTATTGTAGTAAAGCACCGGAAGGCTTCTGGAATGGGGCAGCGCGATTAACTTTCCATCATAATAGGAAGCATCCAGCAGGCCGGGCATGAAATCGTCCAGGTCAAATTCTTCCGCATCCACATACTTCTGCAGATCCACCAGCTGGCCGGAATCAGCGAATACCCCAAGGCTTCCGATCTCCATCTGAGCGATCACCGGGGCCTCCTGGGCGGACAAAGCCGCCTGCATCTTGGTGCTGGCCTCGGTATAGGAACCTTGATGAACCGCCTTTACCACAATCTTGTCCTGTGACGCATTAAAAGCGTCTGTCAGCTCCTGAATCAGTTCTCCATTGGAAGCGCCCATGCAGTGCCAGAACTCAATCTCAATTTTTCCGTCTCCATTTTCCGCCGCAGACTCGCCGCTCTCTTCTGTTCCGGAAGAACAGCCGGTAAGCATCGCCAGTGACATAACTGCGGACAGGCCCAGCAACAGGTTTCTCTTTTTCATCATTTTTTCCTCCATTTTTTGTGTGTTAGTTTTATTTAATACCGGAATAGGTAAAGGAATTCCGGATCTTTTTGCTCGCGATCACATAAACAATCAGAATCGGCAGTACCAGCACTACGTTTCCTGCCATGATAATGTTCCACATCTGCAGCGTCTCTGAGGATTTCAGGGCCGCTACTCCAACCGGCAGGGTGCGCAGCGTCTCGCTGGAAGTCATGATCAAAGGCCAGAAGTAGTTGTTCCATGTGGAGATAAAGGACAGTAGCCCTATGGTCACCAAGGCCGGCTTTGCCATAGGCATCATAACCTTGAACATAATTTTCATATTGCTGGCGTCATCCAATCTCGCCGCCTCGATTACCTCCTGCGGAATCTGCATAAAGTACTGCCGCAGCATAAAGATTCCAAAGGGATTTGAGATAAAGGGCAGGATCAGGGGGATGAGCGTGCCAAGCAGACGCACCCGGCTGAACATAAAATACACCGGCAGGAAGGTAATCTGCTGTGGAATCATCTGCCCTAAAAGCACCAGGCCGAAAAAGAGCTTTTTTCCACGGTATTCATGGCGCGAAAGGCTGTAGGCCGCCGGTACGATGATCAAATACTGCAGCACCAGCACTGTCAGGCTGACAATTACGGAATTTGTAAAATACCTTGCGATCGGCACTACCTCAAATACATGGGTAAAGTTCTCCCAGCGAAAACTTTTGGGAATCAGCGTAGGCGGAAACTGCAGGGCTTCCGTCAGATCCTTTAAGGATGTGCTGACCATCCAGTAAAAGGGAAAGATAAAAATCACGATTACAACGGCCTTTAACAGGGCGTTCAGTACTCTCGTTATTTTATTAAACACAATGTCTCTATCATATGATGTCTGCATGTTTCCACCCCCCTATTGATAATGAACTTTGTTTCTGCTGACGCCAAACTGCACATAGGTCATAACGCATACCAGCGCCAGAAGAACGACTCCGGCCGCGCAGGCTACTCCCGGATTGCCATAACGGAAGGCATATGCGTAAATATAATACACCAGCGTGTTGGTAGAATCCACCGGCCCGCCCTGGGTCATAACGTTTACCGCATCAAAAATTCGGAATGAGGCAATGGAAGCCACCACGCAGGTAAACAGGATCGTGGGTGAAATCATCGGCAGGGTAATCTTGAAAAAGGTACGGATCTTCGGCGTATTGTCCAGCTCCGCCGCTTCGTAGATACTGGCCGGAACAGTTTTTAACGCCGCCATCACCAGCAGCACATAGTATCCCACGCTCTTCCATACCATCACCAGCACCAGGGACAGCATAGCTGTTGAGGGGCTGGACAGAAAGGGAAATTTATCCATGCCCAAAGCGGTCAGAACCATGTTGAAAAATCCGGTGTCCGGCTCCATCAGCCATAAGAACACAATGGATACCGATACCATGGAGATTACATGGGGCGTAAAGATACAGGCTTCTACCATATTGTTCAGTTTTTTCTGCCTGGAGCTGTTCAGCCATACTGCGATGATGATCGCCAAAACCATCGTTAGCCCTACAAATAGCACCGTATAGATGATCGTATTTACAAGTACCTTATGGAAGGTTTCATCAAATAGAATCTCTTTGTAGTTATCAAGCCCTACAAATTCTTTTTCCAGGGAGATCAGGCTTCCGGAATACAGAGATCGATAAATCAGGTAAATAACGGGATAGACCGTAAATACACACAGCAGGATCGCTGCAGGCGCAGCGGTAGCCACACCAAGAAGCCGATCCCTCTTTTCGCTTGCGCTTCTCTCTTTCTTCTTCACTGTCGCACCTCCTTCGCCCTTTATTTCTCAAATGTACGCTTAATCCGTTCCTGCTCCGCCAAGTCCAGCTCCACCCGTTTTTCATTCTGGTCGAACAGATACATAGCGGTAAAAGGCACATAAATCTCCGTATCCGCGCCGCCATCAATCTCATATTCGCTCTTAGCCATCAAAGTGCCATAGCGGCTGCTTAAGGAATAGATGATCTCAGAACCCAGCATTTCCTTGGTCGCGATCCGGGTCTGGATAACGATATGGGGCGCTTCGGGCTTTTCAAAGGAAATTTTTTCCGGGCGGAATCCCAGCATTTTCCCATCCGGCAGGATATCCCTTAAAACATTCATCTGAGGCGTGCCAATAAACTGTGCCGCATAGACGCAGTTGGGATTGTTGTACAGCTCTCGGGGTGAACTCTGCTGGACAATATATCCGTCCTTCATCAGCACAATGGTGTCCGCCATAGACATGGCCTCGGTCTGGTCATGGGTGACATATACAAAGGTCGTTCCCAGATTTTTGTGCAGCTGGATTAACTCTACCCTCATCTGCGCCCTCAGCTTTGCATCCAGGTTTGACAAGGGCTCGTCCATCAGGAATACCTTCGGCTGCTTTACCATGGCCCGGGCGAGGGCGACTCTCTGTCTCTGGCCTCCGGAAAGCTTGGAGGGCTTGCGGTCCAGGTAGTCCGTCAAACCCACGATTTCACAAATTTCCTTCACCCGGCGGTCCCGCTCTTCCTTGGGAACCTTCTTATTTTCCAGGCCAAAGGAAATATTCTGGCGTACCGTCATGGTGGGATACAGCGCATAGTTCTGAAATACCATGGCAATATCCCTCTTGCCGGGAGTCACGTCGTTTACTTTCTGTCCGTCGATATAGATTTCTCCCTCTGTGGGATCATCCAGTCCGGTAATCATCCGCAAAGTGGTGGATTTTCCGCAGCCGGACGGCCCCACCAGCACCGTAAAGGAACCATCTTTAATTTCCAGGTTCAGATTTTCAATGACGACATCCTTCTCAAACTGTTTTTTTACATTCTTTAATTGAATCGTCCCCATCATTTCATCTCCCTTATGTTATTTCTCTCTGCGCGCTTTGACTAAATTCAATATAGCATTAAAAAGCAACTTTTATTTTGCTCATTTCCACACTAAAAGTGCTACTTTTCCCTGAAATAAGCAATTATGTAAGGGAACTGTAAAATGATGTAAATGCTGAGTAAAAAGAGAATTAGAAATATACCAAAATGGAGCCAAGACGGCTCCATATAACCAGATACTAATTTTTCAGTTTTCGCAGGGCGCTCTTTCTCATATCCCTCATCCCAAACCTTCGAAGCTCCTCCTGGAAGGCCCGCCTGCGGGGATAGGCATTTCCAGAAGATTCCAGAAGCTGCTGTCCACTGTCTAAAGCCTCTTCCCGGATCAGGTCTTCCGAATACATTTCTGAATCAAAAGAGAAGTTTGAAGTAATGTTCTTACACATAGACCAGCAGCTTGCCGGAAGGCCATCCCCTGGTAAAGGCTGAGCAAAAACAGGGCAATTACTTCTTTCATAAAGGTAGACGACTAGCCCAACGCCCCTGGGGCTTTCATTCCTCGGTTTAAAAGCTCATCGAAATTTCCATTGAAAAATTCCAAGGCGTAATAGGTATTGGGCACCAAGTGTTTTTTTCCCGGTCTGTCATAATCCGCCATGGAACCGGAGGAAGAACTTCTCCAGCACTTCAGATAAATTTCCCTGACCTTTTCCCGATCGGGCTCAAAATCTCTGCTTTCCTTCATCAGCCGCAGGAAGTTGACAAGGCTTGGGTCTGAGCGGAAGGCTTCCAGCCAGCAAAACTCCGCTGTCTCCTGGTTCCCCACGCTCAGGGCGTACTCCGCCATCTGCAGGGCAATTCGGCTTCTGGTCTCATAGTCCGGCCGGATGGTCCGAAGGGCCTGAAGGCCAATCTGAAGCATTTCCTCATCCCAGCCAGTTTTCCATCCTGCTTTCCCAGGTATTCCGTCCATTCCTCCAGAAATTCCTCAAACTGCGGCAGTCTTCCTCCCCCCATCCTGCAGGACTGCTTCCAGACTGGCCTTTGAACCTATTCCTTCCTTTGACAGTTTTTCCGTCAGACTGTCCACCCGTCTTAAAAATTGGTTCAGATTCATCTTGCATCCTCCCGCTCTGCAAAGCAGTTTATAACGTTCCGTTCAATTATACTGCCTACTGTTCTGCGAATCAACCGTGATGCAAAATAGTCTCTGCTCCCTTCTCCCTCTCAAATCCCCCACTTCCCGCTCAAATCCTGCAGCTTCGCCATATGGGGATAAATGGTTCCTCTCTCCATCAGCTCCTGTGGCGTTCCCTCTTCCGCCGCCCTTCCGTCCGCCAGCACCACCACCTTGTCGGCTCCGCTTACGGTGCGCATCCGATGGGCGATGACCAGAACCGTTTTGTCCTGAATCAGCCTGGAGAGGGCCTCCTGGATCAGGGTCTCATTCTCCACATCCAGGGATGCCGTAGCCTCATCCAGCAGAATAATAGGCGCGTTTTTCAGGAAGGCCCTAGCAATGGAAACCCTCTGCCGCTCCCCTCCCGACAGCTGGCAGCCGTTTTCCCCAATCATGGTCTGAAATCCGTCCGGGAGCTTTAGCGCAAACTCCTGGCAGCCCGCCAGCCGGGCGGCCTCCAGCACCTCCTGGTCTGTGGCGTCCTTTCGGCCAATCCGGATATTTTCCATGATGGTGTTGTTGAACAAGGTCACATCCTGGAATACGATGGAATACAGCGACAGCAAGGTTTCCGGGTCCACCGCTCCAATGTCCATGCCCCCTACCGTAATTTTCCCCCTGTCCACATCCCAGAACCTGGCCGCCAGCCGGGACACGGTGGTCTTTCCCCCTCCCGAAGGCCCCACCAGGGCGGTAACCTGGCCCTGTTTCGCGGTAAAGGACACATCCTTTAAGACCTGCTCCCCGCTGTTGTAGGAAAATCCCACATGGTCGAACACGATATCATATCCCCTGTTGGTCAGCTTCTCCTCCCCGGTCTGGACCGGGCAGTCCAGAATCTCATTCATCCGGTTGATATTGGTTCTGGTGGAAATCACCGCCGCCAGATTCTGCAGGGCCCCCTCCAGGGGCGTATACAGCCTGGAGGCCGCCAGCAGATAGAGGAAGAACAGCGGAATCCGGATTTTCCCCTGAATCAGCAGGACAGAGCCCGTCAGGGCTACGGTGGCGATGCCGAATTTCAGGATTAAGGTGGAGGAAACCACAAAGAGAGCGGTCCCCAGCTCCGTCACAATATGACGCTTCTCCGCATAGTCGATTTTCTCATCCAGCCCGGCCAGATACTCCTTTTCCCCGTTGTTGGCCTTCAAATCCTGGAGATTTTCGAGGCACTCCTGAACCCCTGTTTCAAGGGCCACATTGGCCTCCACCGACTTCCGGTTAAAATACTCCTGGATTCGGGCGGACAGCAGGGTGACGGCAAAGGCCACCGGCAGCACCCACACCGCCGCAAGTCCCATAGGCAGGTTCATCGCCAGCAGGCAGATGCCTACAAAGGTTGTGGAAATCATGGCCCCCGCCAGCTCCGGCACATAATGGGAAAATGCTGTCTCCAGGGTGGCGCAGTCCCCCATAATGGAGTTGGTCAAATCCGCCAGGTCCTTTTTTCCGAAGAAGGACAGGGGAATCAGCCGCAGCTTTTCCGCCAGGGAGATGCGGCGCACCCCGCTCTCCACATAGGTGGCCAGGTAGGTGGCGTTGTACTGAAGGCCCGTTACCAGGAAAATCACCACCAGGCAGGCGGCACAGCCAAGGATATAGCGGAGCGCCCCATTTTCCCCGATTCCCCCGTCCATCAAATCCAGCACAAACCGGTACAAAAGCCCTACCGGAAACATGAACGCCAGATTCTGGGCCGCGCAGGCCAAGCACCCTTTAATCAAATCCACCGCCCCCTGGCGGGACAGAGCAAAACGTCTCTGCAATTTCTCAATCATGCCCTCGCCTCCTTTGCGATTTTCCAGTCAGCCGCCCTGGTATAGCTGTTCCACATGGCGGCAAAAATTCCCTTTTTCTCCATCAGCTGCCCGTATGTGCCCTGTTCGGCAATCCTACCCTCCTTCATCACATAGATGCAGTCCGCATCCACGATGGAGGACAGGCGGTGAGCAATCATAATCACCGTCTTTCCCTTTGACAGGGAGGACAATGCCTGCTGGATGCGTACCTCATTGTCCGGGTCCGCGAAGGCTGTAGCCTCGTCTAAAATCAGGATGGGCGCGTTTTTCAAAATTGCCCGGGCAATGGCGATTCTCTGCTGTTCCCCTCCGGACAGGTACACGCCCCGCTCTCCCACCACGGTGTCGATGCCCCGGGGCAGCTTCTCAATAATGTCCATGCACTGGGCCGCCTTCAGGGCGGACAGTACCTCCTCCCTGGATGCCTTAGGCTTGGCCATGCGCACATTTTCCAAAATCGAGGCTTTAAACAGGCGGCTGTTCTGAAACACAAAAGAAATCTGTTCCATCAGGCGTTCCTTGGAGATATCCCGCAAATCCACGCCGCCGATTTCCACCTTTCCCTTCTGAGGGTCAAAGAAACGGGCCGTGAGACTGGCCAGTGTGGTTTTTCCACCTCCCGACGGCCCCACAAAGGCCGCCCTCTGTCCCGCAGGAATGAAAAGGGAGACGTCCTCCAGGGCATTTTTCCTGCCGTCATAGCTGTAAGTCACATGCTCCAGCCTCACCGACTCATTTTCCGGCTCCCGACAGGACCTTGACTCCGGAAGGGGCTTCTCACCCAGCAGCCCGTCAATCCTTCCCAGGGCGTCCTCTACAATCATGGAATCCTCGCTCATAAACATGATTTTGGTGAGGGTTGTTCCGATCACCGGGGTGATGATAATGTAGAAAATCAGATTCAGCAGGACCTCCCGCTCCACCCCATTTCCCGTCAGTACAATCCCTCCCGCAATCAGGAAGGCGAACACCCCGTTGATTGCCGTGGTATAGAACATCATCGGCAGCCGCAGGGCTTTGGTGTAGGCAATCACCCATTTTTCATAGTGGTCGATGGAAGCCTTGAACCGTTTAAAGGAAAATACCGTCTGGCCGAAGGTTTTTACCACCGGAACGCCTCTGACATACTCCACCGCCTCGTTGGACATATCCGCTAAAGCGTTCTGATACTCGTTCATCTTCCGCTCCATCTCCGGCCCCGTCATCTTCATCATAATCAGGAACCCCAGGCCAACGGGAATCAGGCTGAGAAGTCCCAGCCGCCAGTCGAACACCATCAGAAGGACCAGCAGGCCAACGGGGGTGGCGATGGCTCCCGCCTTATCCGGAAGGCGGTGGGCCAGATAGGTTTCCGCCGCTGAGCTGGTGGTGTTCACAATCCTTCTCAGTTTTCCGCTGCCGTACCCGGCCGTCACCCCCAGGGGCAGGTCCGCGATGTGGCGCAGCAGCTCCTTGCGGATGTTGGAAGCGATTCGGAAAGCGGAAAGATGGGAACACATCAGCGCACCGATGTACACCGCCACCGACAGGACGCCGAAGCCTACGGCCCGCCAACCGTAGGACGTCACATGGGACGCTTCGGAAAAATCCGGGTAGACCTCCAGGATATCCCGCAGCATCCGCCAGATGTACCAGAAGGGCACCAGCGCCAGCCACGCGCTCACCACAGACAATACCCAGGACAGATAGGTTAAAATCCGGTGTCCGCCGGCATATCCCATCAGCCTGGAAAGATTCGACTGCTTTTTCATAGAAGCCTCCTTATTTTTTTGATTAGTTGCAACTAACCATATGATAAATAAACAGGGCGGCAGACTTATTGCTGCTGCCCCATTATTTTCATCCAGCCCGCCGTATAGAACTCCCTCATCTCTCTCAGATAATGCTTCGCGTTCTCATAGGGCATCTCGTGAATCATCATCTCAAAGAAGGTGTGGAACATCCCTGTAATCAGCATATGCTCCAGATGCTCATCGATGGGCGGCGCAGGCCGTCCCAGCTTTTTTAATACCTCCAGGTACTTATCCGTACCCTGTCTCTCAATCTCCACCATCTCGTCAATCATCCTGGAAAAACGGGTTCCTTCCGAATGGCAGAGAATCAGCTTCACTTCCTCCAGGTGCTCATAGGAATACCGCAGCATCTCCTCCATACAGGCCCCGGAAATGCTTCCCAGCTCCTGAGGCTGCTGTGCGGCCGGCAGGGCGGCAAACTCCTCCTGAGCGGCCGTAAAACAACTCATCAGATAATCGTAGGCCGCTCCCGCCAGGGATTCAAAAAGGGCCTCTTTGCTGTCAAAATACCCGTAAAACGCCCCGGTGGTCACTCCCGCCGCCTTCACGATTCTGCGCAGGGAAGCGGACAGAAAATCCTTCTCCTGAAATTCCTTCATGGCCGCCCGGCGGATTCTCTCCAGCGTGGTCTGCTCCTGTTCCTTCATAGATCTCTTCCGTTTCTTATCTGCTATAACACTGTTATATATCACTGTTACATCATAACGCCGGAGGAACCTTCTGTCAATTCCTCCGGCCTGAGAATATTTATCATGTTTCCCTTTTCCATCCGTATTTTAAAAGCAGCTCTTTCTCATCCGCCCTTTAGATCCGATTCTTAAAATACCCTTCCGCGCAGTAAATGGCTCCGCAGGGATTGTGGGCCAGCACCCGGTCCTTGGCCACCAGGGTGGTTACAAGGGCGTCCGAGTATTTATAGAACAGGGAATCGTGTCCCACGCACAGTCCCAGGGCAATGTTAAACTCCGTTTTCTGAGCGTTCAGCAGCCTGGCCTGGGCGATGGGGTTGCACATCGGCTCAAACTGGTCGGGATGGATCTTGTTCTCCTTGGGGATTCCCGCCGCCTCCTTGGGAAATCCGCCGGTCTTGCAGATGACGGAAACCACCTCAAAGCCTCTGCTCCTCAAAAGGTCCGCCACCACCCGGGCTTCTTTGCGCAGGCCCTTGCAGAAGGCCAGGCCGATTTTATGGTAGCCCATCCGCCTGCACAGTTCCACTGTCTCCTTTAATCGGGGCCACTGACAGTAGCCCTCTGCCTCCAGGGCCGAACATTTTACGTAGAATTCATGATTCTCCGGCTCCTGATAGGCCTTTAAAATCTCTACCAGAACCTCCTGATCTCTCATGGGACAGTTGGCCGGCATCTTAGTGCGGTCTTCGCTGGCGCAGGCCAGCACGCTGCAGTTGGCACATGTGTACATTCTTCTCGCTCCTTTTGCTGATAAATTTTCATAAATCCATTTTATCATACATTGCTGTCTTTGTGTCAGGCTTTAAAAGGACCGCCTCGCCGTATTTCCTCCAACTTCGCG
>ENA-OWOC01000129-OWOC01000129.1-gut-metagenome-genome-assembly--contig:-NODE-129-length-33281-cov-14.489881_pt1 | contig 33281 bp, 22 predicted proteins | sample MGYA00248245_ERZ651791 | MGnify/ENA primary metagenome ERZ651791 (study PRJEB26908, sample SAMEA4031703) | gut metagenome | biome: gut; feature: normal infant; material: stool | place: China | collected...
GTCATTCAAACCGGCACGTGAAAGAGTGTTGCTCTTCAAGAACTCGAAGCAATCCCCAAACTTACGCTGTTCCCAAGCGGGCATCGGTACTACATGAAGCAGGGCAGACGGGATACGAGTGGCTGGCCGAACATACGCAATACATCTACCGGCAACTTGGGCACTATCATTTCCGTTGTTAGCTACACTTATCGCGATAAGTGTAGCTAACAACGATTGAAGCGACACCTTACAAGCCATGAGAGGTAGAACCGTTCCCCCCTCTATTTTGAAAAACTTGAATAAGTTAGTTTTTTCAAAATAGGGATGCGTCGAAAAGACGCATAAACGCACGAAAAATACGGGCATCCGATATGCAGTGTTCATTGAATCACTGTATATCGGATGCCCGCAATTGTTTCAGACCAATTGAAGAGCCTTAGCTCAGCATCAGCCTCACGCCTTGGCGACCTCCACGCCCAGCTCGGCGCCTTCCTTCACTTCGAAGGAGGTAGCCAGCGTCTCGTGGGCGATCAGATCCTTGAACTGCTCGACCTTGGCCACATCGGCGGCCGGAACGGTCAGCACCAGGGAGATGCGATCGGCGATGTCCAGATCGGCAGCCTTACGTGCGTCCTGCACAGAACGAATCACGTCGCGGGCGTAGCCTTCGGCCAGCAAATCGGCATCCAGCGCGGTGTCGAGGATCACGAAGCCGCCGGTCGGCAGGGCGGTGGACACCGAGGAGGCGGCCTCCGTGGCGTTCTCCTCCTCCACACGGTTGATGAGCTCGTACTCGCCTTCGACCAGCGCAAGGTCGCCGGACGGCGTGGAGACCACCGGCGCACCGGACGCAGCATCGACATGCCAGTCGCCGGACTTGGACGCCTTGATGGCGAACTGCACCTGCTTGCCGAGGCGCGGACCCGCCGCACGGGCGTTCACCTTCAGCTCGTGCACGATCTTCAGACCGTGGGCGGCGGCATCCTGCAGCGTCGAGAACTCGATGTTCTTGATGTTGAGCTCGGCCTTCAGCAGATCGTCGTAGGCTTTGACGGCCTCCACGTTCCCGGCCACCACGGTGAGCTTGGAAAGGGGCTGGCGCACACGGATCTTGGCGGCCTTGCGCAGCGACAGCGTGCCGGAAACGACTTCGCGCACCTTCTCCATCGCGTCCACCAAGGCCGGATCGTCGACCAGCACGCGGCCGAGCTCGGTATCGGCGCCGGTCTTCTCGTCCACCACGAACGGCCATTCGGCCAGATGCACGGATTCACCGCCGGTCAGGCCGCGCCACACGGACTCGGCCTCCATCGGAGCGAGCGGCGCGAGCACGCGCATGAACGCCTCCAGCACGGTATACAGCGTGTTGAACGCGGTGGCATCCTCGTTCCAGAAGCGGTCGCGGGTGTTGCGGATGTACCAGTTGGTGAGCACGTCGATGAAGTCGGAGACCGCATCGCAGGCGTCGGAGATGGCGAACTCGTTCAGCGACTTCTCGGCGGCCAGCACCAGACGACGGGTACGGGCCAGCAGGTAGCGGTCCATCTCCGGCAGACCGGCGATCTCGTCCGCGCGCAGCTGGCGAGCGTCGAAGCCAGCCCCACCGTTGGCCGCGTTGGCGTACAGGGTGAAGAAGTAGTAGGAGCTCCACACCGGCAGCATGACCTGGCGCACGGTGTCGCGAATGCCTTCGGCGGTGACGATCAGGTTGCCGCCACGCAGGATCGGCGAAGACATGAGGAACCAGCGCATGGCGTCGGAACCGTACTTGTCGAACACGCCGTTCACGTCCGGGTAGTTGCGCAGGTGCTTGGACATCTTCTGGCCGTCGGAGCCGAGCACGATGCCGTGGCAGATCACGTTCTTGAACGCCGGGCGGTCGAACAGGGCGGTCGCCATCACGTGCAGCAGGTAGAACCAGCCGCGGGTCTGGCCGATGTATTCCACGATGTAGTCGGCCGGGAAGTGCTGTTCGAACTTCTCCTTGTTCTCGAACGGGTAGTGGAACTGCGCGAACGACATGGAACCGGACTCGAACCAGCAGTCGAGCACATCGGAAATACGGTGCATGTGCGACTTGCCGGTCGGGTCGTCCGGGTTGACGCGGACCAGGTTGTCGATCCACGGACGGTGCATGTTGATGTTGCCGTCCTTGTCGCGCGGATAGTCGCCGAAGTCGGCCTTGAGCTCTTCGAGCGAACCGTAGACGTCCACACGCGGGTACTTCGGATCGTCGCTGACCCACACCGGGATCGGGGAACCCCAGAAGCGGTTGCGGGAGATGGACCAGTCGCGCGCGTTGGCGAGCCACTTGCCGAACTGACCGTCCTTGACATTGCCCGGGATCCAGTTGATCTGCTGGTTGAGTTCCAGCAGACGCGGCTTGATCTTGGTCACGGACACGAACCAGGAGGAGACCGGCTTGTAGATCAGCGGGGTGGCGCAGCGCCAGCAGTGCGGGTAGGAGTGCACGTAGCTCTTCTCCTGGAAGAGGATCGCGCGGCGCTCTTCCGGAATCTCGGCGAGCGGGCCGTCGCCGGCGCGCAGGTTGCGCAGGATCGGCAGGTTGGCGTCGAACACGAAATCGCCCTCGTAGTCAGGGCACTGCGCGGTGAAGCGGCAGCCATCGTCGAGCACGTCGGTGCTCTTGATGCCGTGCGCGTTCAGCGTATTCATATCGTCCTCACCGTAGGGAGCCTGGTGAACCAGGCCGGTACCTTCGACGGTGTCGACGTAGTCGGCGGTGAAGATCGTGTAGCCGTTCGGGCCGGGCACGTGGCCTTCGGATTCGGCCTCGTCACCCGCGAAGTACGGGAAGACCGGGTAGTAGCGTCGGCCTGCCAGCTCGTTGCCCTTGAGTTCGCGCACGACCTCGTAATTCTCGCCGAGTTCCTTCTCATAGTGCGGCAGCAAATCCTTGCCGAGGTAGAACTTCTTGCCAGCGAACTTGCCTTCGGTCGGGCGGACCTCGACGTAGTCGATGTCGGCGCCGACCACGATGGCGAAGTTGGTGGGCACGGTCCACGGGGTGGTGGTCCAGAAGACGGCGTAGGCGTCGTCCTCATCGCGCATCTTGACGGCCACGGATACGGTGGTGTCCTGGCGGTCCTGGTACACGTCGGCGTCCATGCGCAGCTCGTGCGCACTCAACGGCGTGCGGTCCTTCGGGCAGTACGGCAGCACGCGGTAGCCCTGGTAGGCCAGGCCCTTGTCGTAGAGCTGCTTGAAGGCCCACATCACGGATTCCATGTACGGGATGTTCAGGGTCTTGTAGCCGTGCTCGAAGTCCACCCAACGGGCCTGACGATGCACGTAGTTCTGCCATTCGTTGGTGTACTTCAGCACAGAAGCGCGGCAGGCGTCGTTGAACTTGTCGATGCCCATCTTCTCGATCTGGTCGACCGAGTCGATGCCGAGCTCCTTCTGCGCCTCAAGCTCGGCGGGCAGGCCGTGGGTGTCCCAGCCGAACACGCGGTTGACCTTGCGGCCCTTCATGGTCTGGTAGCGCGGGATCACGTCCTTGGCGTAGCCGGTCAGCAGGTGGCCGTAGTGCGGCAGGCCATTGGCGAACGGCGGGCCATCGAAGAACACGAATTCGTTCTGGCTGTGGTCGCCGGAAGGGTTGCGTTCAACGGACTGCTGGAAGGTGTCGTCCTTGTCCCAGTAGTCGAGAACGGTCTCCTCCATGTCGGGGAAGCTGGGGTTCGGCGCGACGTGCGCGGTCTCGCCGCCCTCGCTCGCCTTGGGATATACGTTTTCGCTCACCGTAAATCTCCTGTTAGTACTGTGCACTGGTCCTACAGGAGCGTCATTGATGGCGATTGCCGGGCGCCGACGTGTGCCGGCTGGTTTCACGAATGTCACGTACCGAACCGTGGGCCGATTAGTCAATCGCCTCGCAGCCGGAACCGACTGTGTTCCGCCCGGAACAGCCATGTCTGCCGTTCCTGCCTACGAGGACGATGACGAGCGCTGGTATGCGCTCCGCACCGCGGTACCACCTCGCTTATCGCACCGGTTGCGCCGCTCCGAACTGTTGCACTCGGAGCCGCGAGCCTGCGCGACCGCTTGTGTTCGGCTGTCTCGGGCCGATCCCGTCGGTTCTACTGGGCGATTGCCGCCGTTCTTCCGAAGACTCCCCGCTGATAACGGATCACTGCCTCACAACGGTGCATATCCTAACACGCCACGCGGTCAAATCGCCGCCCACGGCCACGGCACCGTCAGGAGCCCGATTTAGATTGGGACCGGCCACCACGGACCGAGAAAGGATTGTCGGACAATGACGTATGATTTCACGTCCATCATGAACAGGCATGGCATGGATTCGATCGCGGTCGACGGACTGGGCACCGACCCGGGATTCGCGCCGGACCCGCCACGCGAGGGTTTCGACGTCATCCCCATGTGGGTGGCGGACATGAACTTCCCGACCGTGCCCACGATCCCGCAGGCCATCATCGAACGGGCGAAGCATCCCGCCTACGGGTACTTCTCCCCCACCGACGACTATTACAGCTCCATCATCGACTGGCAGTCCACGCGCAACGGGGTCACCGGATTGACCCGGGAGGCGATCGGCTACGAGAACGGGGTCCTGGGCGGTGTGATCAGTGCGCTGACCGCGTTCGCCGCCCCCGGCGACGGCGTGCTGCTGCACAGCCCGACCTACATCGGGTTCACCCGGAGCATCGAAAACAACGGCTACCGCATCGTCCACAGTCCGCTCACGCTGGACGAGCGCGGCGTATGGCGCATGGATTACGAGGATATGGACAGGAAGCTCAAGGAGCATCACATCCACGTGGCCGTGTTCTGCAGCCCTCACAATCCTTGCGGGCGCGTGTGGGAACGTTGGGAAATCGAGAAGGCCATGGAAGTGTACAAGGCCAACGATTGCGTGGTCATTTCCGACGAGATTTGGTCCGATTTGACTCTGGGAAACCACCGGCACATCCCCACCCAATCGGTCAGCGAGGACGCACGCAACAGGACCGTGGCGTTCTACGCGCCCAGCAAGACCTTCAATCTCGCCGGACTGGTGGGAAGCTACCACATCATCTACAATCCCACACTCCGGGACCGCATCGTGGCCAAAAGCTCGAAATGCCACTACAACGACATGAACGTGCTTTCCATGCACGCGCTGATCGGCGCCTACCGGCCCGAAGGCCATGAGTGGCTCGACGAACTGAAGGCGGTGCTCACCGGCAACGTCGATTACGCCTACGACTACATCACCAAGCATTTCCAAGGAGTGAGTTTGGCCAAACCGGAAGGCACCTACATGCTGCTGCTCGACTGCGAGCAGTGGTGCGAACGCCACGGCCTGAGCCTGCCCGAGTTGGAGAAACGCGGCTGGGATGTGGGCGTCGCATGGCAGGACGGCAGCATGTTCCAGGCTCCCTACAGCATCCGCGTCAATCTCGCATTGCCCTTGAGCCGCGTCAAGGAGGCCATGCGCCGCCTTGACCAATACGTATTCAACGCGTAAACGGCATGCATCCGCGATTGCGGTGTCCTGGAAAGACGAATGCCGTCAACGAGGTTGGTGCCCGTTGGCGGCATTCGTCATACGTTGGCCGAACCGGGCGAAACCCAAGTTGCCGTGCGCTATGAGGTGGATGCCGCCAGCGGACGTGTACATCTGACCGCCCGATATGCCGGTGCCACCGATGCGCCGACGCTGCCGGCATTCGGATTGGAATGGACACTTCCCAAGCAGTACGAGAACCTGTGCTTCTACGGCCTTGGCCCCGAGGAAACCTATCACGACCGTCTGCACGGTGGCAAGCTCGGCATTTTCGAGCGCACCGCGGCCGAAGACAATGCACCGTATCTGGTGCCGCAGGAGACCGGCAACCATGAAGACTTGCGTTGGGCCGAAGTGCTTGACGCCCAAGGACACGGCATGCGTATCAGCCAGGCCGGCAGCGAACATTTCGCGGCGAGCCTGTTGCCGTACAGCTCGCTCATGCTGGAAGAGGCGACCCACCAGAACGAGTTGCCGCCGGTCCGTCACACGTTCCTGCGCCTGTTGGCCGCGCAAATGGGCGTGGGCGGAGACGATTCATGGGGCGCGCCCGTCCATGAGCAGTACCAGCTGCCCGCCGATCGCGCCTACACGCTCGACGTGAATCTGGAACTGTTCTAACAGCGATAAAGAAGCTCCCTCTGACGAGGGAGCTTCATTATCGCACAGAGGGAGCTTCTTTATCGTGCTGGTACGAAACTGTCACGCACCACTAGGGTGGTGGAGATGAAGGTATGGTGGTGCAGCGTGCGCCGACTGGAGATGGCCTCGGCAAGCATCGTAATCGCAGTATCGGCCAGCTCATTCTGGTCGATATCGTAACTGGTCAATGTCGGCGAAGTGTACTGGGCGATGGCCTGGTTATTGATACTGATCACACTGGTATCGCGAGGCACCAGCACTCCCGCAGCGGTAAACGCCTGCAGTACGCCGACTGCAATCGAGTCCGCAGCCACGATGAACGCATCCGGCATGTCATCTCGATGATCGTTAACCGCTTCCTCCCCTAGAGTGCGCCCGGTGTCCACAGTGAACGCGCCTTGCGCGTAAATCAGGCCTTCCGCATCCAGCCCCAAACGCTCGGTCCAATTGCGGAATGCGGTTAATCGGCCGTCTTCGGGGTATTCGTGCAGGCCCATCGTGAAGCCGGCGCCGCCGATATAGCCGATGCGTCGTTTGCCCGAGGACACCAACATATCCAATGCGTCCAAAATGGTTTGGCTTAAATCCGGTTGTACCGAATCGAACAGGCTGGGCGCAGGATTGATGTCGATGAATACGCCATAGGGCAATACCAGATGGAGCTTCAACAGTCTATCCGAAGAGAGTACGGACGGTCCGATGGAGATGAAGCCGTCGAAATCACCGGCGTCGGCAATCAGATCGTCGATATGGGAAAACGACGTGAGTTCCATGTGCTGGGCTCTGGCATTGTCGCCGAGCACGGACCGTAGTTCATCGAAATAGGCGTCCGCCAGTTCTTCCTCGCGGGTGGCGTTGTCGAGTACGGCCACACGGCGTGGCAATGCGATACGGCGTGATCCGGTAGCGTAGCCAAGCTGCTCGCTGACCTCGATGATGCGACGTCGCGTCTCCTCTTTGACAGACAATGTCGGGTCCCCATTGAGCAGCCGGGATACCGTGGCCTGCGAGAAGCCTGATTTCTGTGCGATTTCCTTCATCGTGACCATAGTTGAGCCTTCCACGCCTCAGTACGTAACAATACGCAGTATTTCAGTAAATTACTTTACTACATAGTGTAACTCACGTCATGCGGGTATGACGCCGTATGGTTGCAGCATCGTCGACCCGCAGCGCTGATGAGAACGTGCATGTTTCAGGCCCTCCGATAATTATCGGGCAGGCGGGAATCCCCAGACCGTGGAGTCAATGCGCTGGATTTTCCCGGACTTGTCAAAGACAACGGTGATGTCCGGCGCAGTAAAACTGCCGGTCGAATCCCCGAATCGGTACGGATCACTCCAGTCGATAACGGCATGCATCGTCACGGTCCGAGTTTTCGCGTCATAGGACTCATTCGAGTACTCGATACTGTTATGCGTGGCCGTAGTCCCGCCCAGACCGCCGCCATTGCCTTGATGCATTTGCTGACAATACTTCGTAAAATCCGCGCCGAGAACATTCGACACTGCATAGCGCCTAAATGAACGTGTTAGGTCTGCACCAATTCACGGCCGGCAATACTCCACACTTCTCAGTAATCAATTCGCACCAAACCGCTCACGAATCTGAGCAGCAGTACCATAAGAGGCTTGCGCACCGACCCCAGTCGCGGCGTACGCGGAAACGTACGAGGCCAACTGCGCACTGTCCGCCAACGCATGACCCGAGGCAAGTCCGGCCAGAACCGTGCCCATAAAGGCATCTCCGCACCCGGTAGTGTCGATGGCCGCAACCGCAACTGGCGCAATACGATAGATATCATCACCATCGATGACCACCGACCCATCCCCGCCAAGCGTAATTACCGCCTGATTAAAGCCGAAGTCATGCATCTGCCGCGCCACATCAGACCAGTCCAGTCCATCCCAATCGTCATCGTCAGGCTCGGCGATGTCCAGCAGCTGTGCCATTTCATGTTCATTGACCAGCAGAATGTCCGAAGCCTCGATAAGTTCAGCGGGTAGTTCAGCAACGAATGGCGAATCGTTGAGCAATACCTTGAGCCCGGCATCATGGCAGAGGCGAGCGCATGCCGTGACCGTTTCCATCGGACTCTCCAAACACAGTCCCAGCACATCAGCAGCAACCAATGCATCAGATGACTGCCGCGCATAGTCGACAGATACCTCACCATTGGAACCAGCCGAATATACGATGGTGTTCTCGCCATTCGCGTCCACGGTAATTACCGTAGTGCCACTGGGACCTGCAACGGCAGCGATATGCGAAGTATCCACACCAGCATCGCGCAAATGCTCCAGCAGAAAATCCGCATTGGCATCTTCCCCGACTGCACCAAACATCCGCACCTGCGCTCCAATTCGCGCAGCCGCCGATGCCTGATTCGCTGATTTGCCCCCCGGCAATAAGGTCAGCGGGCCACCGTTGACGGTCTCTCCCGGTTTCGGCAACCGTTTCGTAGTTACGGTATAGTCCACATTCATTGAACCGATAACCGAAATTCGCGACCGAGATGCCGCAATATCATCCAGCAGTCCCAGCACATTACCGGGAACAAACTTACCGTTAACTGACGTCATCACTTCTGTCCTTTCCTTCATAGTCCGAACCGACCACGGTTAGAACGGCACACCACAGCGGAAGATCACGTTGGAATATGAGGTGGTTTCACCAGTGCGAATCACGAATTTCGTGCCTTCCACCTGCGCCTTGAAACCATTCTCCCCATCGTGAGGCACGTAACTCAGCGGCACGTCGAATCGGTCCTTCACCCATTGCTCGGCAATGGTGCCACGAGCTTCCTCAGCCATCAGCCCTTCCTCAAGCACCAATTCGGGGGCGACAGCATCCAGCACCTGTTCGAAGCGAGGCACGCCGAACGCTACGGCAAAATCGATGACCTCGATGCCTGGCTGTACAGGCAAACCAGCATCAGAGACCACGAATCTATCTTTATGACGTAAACCAGCCAGAGCCTGTGCCAGTTGTGCGTTGATAACACCATGAGTAAGCATGAATTCTCCTTATATATTCACTACGTTGTGCAATATTGTGGTATGTCGGTATAGCATGGCCCACCATCATGGTTATCGATGATGATGGGTCATGTTGCGATGGGCCTTCAATGCCCAGATGAGTTATCTCATGTCGTCACTGGAAATCAGCGACATTCTCCTTGGTCACGGTCTTCACTTCAATGGACTCGGTCTTTTCGACGCTCTCGCCCTTGATGGCCTTAACCGCAGCCTCGACAGCTTTCTTACCAAGCTCCTTAGGCTGCTGTGCGATAGTGCCTACCATGGTGCCATTCGACACAGCCTTAAGACCGCCTTCAGTACCGTCAAAACCGAAGATCTTCACATCCGCACCGGCCTTGGAACCAAGTGACTGGATAGCGCCTAATGCCATTTCGTCGTTTTCGGCATAGATGCCAACGACATCAGGATGGGACTGCATCAGGTTAGTAGTCACATCCAGCGCCTCGGCACGATCGAAGTTCGCGGTCTGTTCGGCCACGACTTCAATACCGGAGTACTTCTTGATCTCCTTTTTGAAGCCGTCGCCACGATCGCGAGTAGAGGCGGCACCCGGAGTGCCCTGGAGAATGATGACCTTGCCTTTTTCTCCAACTGCTTTGGCCAGCTCATCAGCAGCCTGAGCACCACCAGCCACATTATCGGAGGCGATGTGCGAGGTTACATCTTCACCGGTGACGGAACGGTCCACAGAGATGACCGGCAGCTTGGAAGACAGCAACGGGGCCACGGCAGGAGAAGCGGCATCAGAATCCACAGGATTGATAATCACGGCCTTGGCTCCTTGCGATTGGGCATTCTGCGCTTGATTCTGCTGAGTGGAGGAGTCATTCTGAGCGTCGGACACCATCAAATCGACACCAAGATCTTTGGCAGCGGCCTGAGCGCCATCACGCAAATCGACAAAGAACGGGTTGTTGAGCGTGGAGACCAGAAGCGCGACCTTATCGCCGCCGCTGGAGGACGTCGAGCCGCAAGCGGCTGTACCTGACATTAGGGTTCCTGCGCATACAATCGCGAGTGCCGCACGGAAGGTCTTCTTCATAGTGGAATTCAACATCATTGCTTCTTTCTCTTGTAGTGATTGGATGAATGGGATTGAAGATTTGGCTTGTTAAGTTGAAACGCCTTTCGACGTGATCAGTGGGCGTCCACCTTGCGACGCAGAGTATCGAAGCTCACTGCGAAAGCGATGACCAAGCCGATGACTACCTGCTGCCAGAAGGAGGAAACATTGAGAATATTGAGGCCATTACGAATTACAGCGAGCAGAATTGCGCCGATAAAGGTACCGGAGATCTTGCCCTTGCCCCCCGATAGGGACGCTCCCCCAATGACAACAGAGGCAATGGCGTCCATTTCATATCCGGAGGCAGCCTGAGGCTGAGCGGAATGCAGACGACCCGCAATAACCAGACCCGCGACAGCCGCGAAAATACCGGAAAGCACGAACACCATAATCTGGGTCTTGTGCACGGAGATGCCGGAAAGGCGAGAGGCTTCCATATTGCCGCCAACCGCGTACATGGATCGACCAATGCTAGTGAAGTTAAGAATCACGGAGGCAATAACTCCCATAATGATCATCATGACAATTGGAATCGGAATGCCGAGTACCGTGCTGCCGAAGAAATTGACCATGCCAGAAGTAGAAACCGGTCGTCCATCAGAGATAACCAGAGTCAGGCCTCGAGCAACAGACATCATCGCCAATGTTGCGATGAAGGAAGGCAGTTTCAGGAAGGCATTTGCGACACCAGAGAGTGCACCGAACACTGCACCAGTTACAAGGCCCACGCAAATGGTAAGAATCGGAGGCAATCCCATGGAAGCGCCAGTATAGGCAACCAACATGCTGGAAACGGCGGCAACCGAACCGACGGACAAATCGATACCAGCCTCAACAATGACAAAAGTCTGGCCGAATGCCAAGATAGCAACGGTCGCTGCCTGAATACCGACATTCAGCATATTCGGCCCAGTCAGGAAGGCTGGAGTCGCAATCGACAATATGATGCATAGAATAATCAAGCCTATTAATGCACCATTACGGGAAGCAAATCGCTTCACTTTGTCAAGTGCACTGACATTGCCGGAATCGTAACCGAGTTTTTGTTCTTTAGCGGTCATGATAGTGTTCTCCTTCATTTCTCAACGTTTCTAGTAGTGTTTTCGCCGGAGTCTTCGTCCATATGGGAAATGGCCAGCAACATGACTTTCTCTTGTGTGGCCTCGCTAGCCGGCATTTCGCCGCTCAGCTTGCCGTTACTCATCACGAGCACACGATCGGACATGCCAAGAACTTCCGGCAAATCAGAAGATGCCATCAGTACCGCGCCACCATTGGCGGTAATCTCGTTGATCAGCTCGTAAATTTCAACTCGCGCACCGACATCAACACCTCTGGTCGGCTCGTCGAGCAATAGCACTTTCACGTTCGCCATAGACCATTTGCCGAACACAATTTTCTGCTGGTTGCCGCCGGACAAAGAGCCTGCAGTTTGATCAATATTCGCCATGCGTATACGCAGTTTCCTGGCGGTGTCGTTCTCACGTTCGCCTTGTCCCTTAAGATCTGCAAATCCGAACTTGGAAGTCGGCACCATGGTGGCAAGACCCAGATTGTCAGCAACCGATGCTTCAAGAATCAGACCTTGCGTGCGGCGGTCTTCCGGCACCAGTCCCACTCCGGAGGCAATAGTCTTGTCAATGGAAGACTTTGGCAGTTGAATGCCATCCACGACCACGGAACCCGAATCGTATGAATCGGCACCAAAAATAGCTCGCAGCACTTCAGTACGACCAGCACCGACTAGTCCAGCAAGGCCAACGACTTCACCAGCGTGCACATCAAAGGAGACATGGTCGATGGCTCCAGCACGAGTTAAATCCTTGACCTCCAAGAGCGTCTTACCTGGCTGCTGGGCAACTCTCGGATATTGGTTTTCAATGGATCGACCGACCATAAGTCTCACCAATTCCGATTCGGGAGCCTTTGCGTCAATTGTGTCAATGTATTTGCCGTCGCGTAGCACAGTAACCACATCACCAACACGCGCAATCTCATCAAGATGATGAGAGATGAACACCATGCCTACGCCCTTAGACTTAAGCTCCTCCATGATGGCAAACAGCTGTTCGCATTCCTTACGCGTCAGAGCTGCTGTAGGCTCATCAAGAATGAGAATCGACGCATCTTGCATAAGGGCCTTAGCGATTTCCACCATTTGCTGACGAGCCACACCAAGCTCACCCATCGGCGTAGAGACATCTTCATTAAGACCAATCAGTTTCAGCGCTTCACGCGCCTTGGCCTTCATGGCACTCTTATTAACAAAACCCGCCGTAGTAGGTAATGCGCCTAAGAACAGGTTCTCCATGATTGACAGCTCAGGCACCATATTGAGCTCTTGATGAATTACCGCAACACCAAGCTTGCGTGCGGCTTCCACGTTAGGAATACGCACCGTTTGGCCATCGACCTCGATATGTCCCTTATCCGGCTGATAGATACCACTCATCATTTTGATGACGGTCGACTTGCCTGCACCATTTTCCCCAAGGAGAACATGAACCTTTCCGGGTTCCACGGTGACCGACACGTTATCGACCACAGTAGAGTTGCCGAATATTTTCGACACTCCCACCATAGATAACCGCGTCATACGCCTCTCACTTTCATCATTGAACCGACATCGTTGCCAGCACAAACCACAACACTTTGTGTCACAATCAACGTCGAACACTTCATCACTGAAATGATTTAACGTTTAATCATTTGCAGAACACATGATATAACGTTTAATCAGATAGGTCAATCAGCGTGTCGGGAACGTTAACAATCGCCTCATAACGCCATTGTTAGATTCCCGAGAACATCATCACGTGAGAAAAAGATGCTGCATTGAGTCAAGATATTTTCTGGAAAGAAGTATTCACCGTAGAAACGGAATCGCGTGACAGATATACCGTAGGTACCCGAACCGTACTTCCCCCATGACGTACACCGTATTGTATTGCTTCCAACAGCAATTCGACGCCCTTGCGTCCCATTTGCTCCGCCCGCTGAGAAATAACCGAGATATTCGGGGTCATCAGACGAAAAGGAGCAATGTCATCAAACGATATCAACGATATCTGCTTACCGATTTCAATGCCATAATCATGCAACGCTCCGATAATAGTAATGGCATCAGGTGAATATGCACAGATAACAGCAGTTACACCACGCTTGAGCAAATAGTCCACTGCTTCACAACGTGATTCATAAGTCGAATCACAGTCCGCTACAACGCCTTCCCCTTCGCGAAGCAACTCGTGAGCAATCGTTCGGAATGCGGTCTCTCGTTCATTGATGCTGTATGACTCCAACGAAGAATGTGCCATATACCCAATATGTCGATGACCGCAGGAAATCAATTCCTCCACTGCCGCCAGTATACCGGTGTATGGATTCGACACCACGAAAGGAACCGACTCAACCCCCTGCACACGTCGGTCCACAAATACCAGAGGCAAATCTCGAGCGATCAACGACTTAATCCCCTGGGAAGCAGCTCCTTGAGGCACCACAATTGCGCCATCAATACGCTGTCCTAGCAAATTTTCAATGAATGCATCTTGTCTTTCCACGGTCTCTGCCGAAGTACCGATCAATGTGGAAAATCCATGCTCGTAAAACTCGTCTTCCACTGACGAGACCAGATCGGCGAAATACGGATTGCGCAAATCAGGAACCAGCAAACCAACAGTCTTAGTATCCGACGAGCGCATGGAGCGAGCACGTTGATCGGGCACATACCCCATTTCCCCAACAGTTTTCAGCACCAACTGTCGCGTATCGCTAGAAAAGCGGCCTTTATTGTGAAGTATTTGGGAGACGGCAGCAGCCGACACACCGGCACGTTGAGCGACATCCTTCAACGTCACGAACGCCATAGTCCCCTCCTTGCGGCCGATACATCGTCAAAGCAACAATTCAAATGTACTCTTTTCACCGCCAATATTCGTAATCCTGCGCCAACACACGGCTCTCAACATAGAAAACCGCACCTCAACCACCGGATGAGAATTGCTTCAACCCGATAATCGAGGTGCGGTTTTTGCAGGCGTACCGGCTACTCCAGTTCCACCGCGCCGGTGTAGAGCTGATAGTACTCGCCCTTTTGCGCGATCAGCTCGTCATGCGAGCCACGCTCGATGATGTTGCCGTGGTCGAGCACCATGATCACGTCGGAGTTGCGTACGGTGGACAGACGATGAGCGATGACGAAGACCGTACGGCCCTTCATCAGGTTATCCATGCCGGCCTGCACGACTTCCTCGGTACGGGTATCGATGGAAGACGTGGCCTCATCGAGAATCAGCGCGGGCGGATCGGCCACCGCGGCGCGGGCGATGGAAATCAGCTGGCGCTGACCTTGGGACAGGCCGGATCCATCACCCTCAAGCACCGTGTTGTATCCCTCGGGCAGCATGCGGATGAAGCTGTCCGCATTGACCAGACGCGCGGCCTCGATGCATTCCTCATCGGTGGCGTTCAGACGGCCGTAACGGATGTTGTCCATCACGGTACCGGTGAACAGGTTCACGTCCTGCAACACAATGCCCAAAGACCTGCGCAAATCAGGCTTCTTGATGCCGGCCACGGAGATGCCATCATACAGAATCTGACCTTGCTGGATATCGTAGAACCGGTTGATGAGGTTGGTCACGGTGGTCTTGCCGGCACCGGTGGCGCCGACGAGCGCGATCTTCTGGCCGGGCTTGGCGAACCAGGTGATGTCGTGCAGCACCGGCTTGTCCGGGTTGTAGCCGAAGGTCACGTTGGTGAAGCGCACGTCGCCGCGCAGCAGCGTATAACGCCCATCAGGCGAGGTGATCGCCTGCTCCTTGGCCTTCATCGCCACCTCGCAGGCGGAACCGCGCAGCTTTTCGGCGGCCTTCAGAGACCTCGTACCATCGTCGCCGATCTCACGCTTCCACGCCCAGTGGCCGGTCTCATGGTCGACTTCGGTCATGGTGCGGCCGTCCGGCCCAAGTTCCACGTTCACGAGCGTCACGGTGCCCTTGTCTTCCTCGATGGGTTCGTCCATCAACTTGAAGATGCGGGAGGCGCCGGCGAGCGCCATCATCACCATGGTCAGCTGCTGGGAGACCTGGCCGATCGGGTTGATGAACGAGCGGGACAAGGTCAGCAGGGAGACGAGCGTGCCGAGGGTGAGCGGCTTGACACCGGTCAGACCGATGTCATTGACGCCGGCCAGCGAAACGGCGGCACCGACGATGGCGAGCAGGATGTAGAGCAGATAGCCCATATTGCCGACGACCGGCATGGTGACGTTGCCCCAAGTGTTCGCCTCGGCGGACGCCTCAAAGAGTTCCTCGTTCTTCTCATCGAAGGTCTTCTGGGTGGCGTCCTCATGGTTGAAGACCTTGATGACCTTCTGGCCGTTGACGGATTCCTCCACGAAGGCGTTCACGTCGCCGATCCACTGCTGCTGCTTGACGAAGTAGCGGCCGGAGCGGCTCACGATCTTGCGCACGATGAAGTAGAGCAGAACGGTGAACACGATTACGAACGCGGTGAATGGAATGGACAGCCACAGCATGGACAGCAGCGCCGCGGCCGCGGAGATAATCGAGGAGAACATCTGCGGGAACGACTGCGAGATGGCCTGGCGCAGCGTATCGGTGTCGTTGGTGTAGTGGCTCATGATGTCGCCGTGCTCGTGGCTGTCGAAGTAGCGAATCGGCAGCTTCTGCTGGTGGGCGAACATATCGTCACGAATCTTCTTGAGCGTGCCCTGTTCAACGGTGATGATCAGCCACTGCCAAGCCCAGGATGTCACGATACCAGCCACATACAGGCAGCCCATCAGACTGATGGCGCGCAGCAACGGAGCCCAGTCGGGGTTCGATTCCCCCACCATCGGCAGGATGTAGGTGTCAATCAGCGATTGGAGGAACAGCGCGGATCCGGCCTGCGCGGCGGCACCGACCAAAATGCACACCACGATGGCGATAACGCGCAATTTGTATTGGAAGATGTAGCCGAAGATGCGCTTGATGGTTCCAGGGTCGGCTTTGCCCATGGCGGGCTTGCGATTCTCGAAACTCTGGTCGTTGCTCATCGTGCTTCTCCTTCCTTGGTATCGGCTGCATTGGTATCAGCTGCGCTGGTATCGGCCGTGGGCATGGTCACTGTCACCGTCACGGTTTCGGACGTCTCAGCGGTAGATGACTCAGCAGCCTGTTCGGCAGCGGCCAGTTCTTCGGTCTTAGCCTGGTTCTTGGTCTGGGATTCGTAAATGGAACGGTATTCATCGCAAGTGGTGAGCAGTTCCTCGTGCGTGCCGGAGGCCATGATACGGCCGGAATCCATCACCAGAATCATGTCGGATTCCTGCACGGAGGCCACGCGCTGGGCGATGATGATCTTCGTGGTGTCCGGAATCTCGTTGTGGAATGCGGCGCGGATCAGCCTGTCCGTCTTGGTATCGACGGCGCTGGTCGAATCGTCGAGAATCAGAATCTTCGGCTTCTTCAGCAGCGCACGGGCGATGCACAGGCGCTGGCGCTGTCCACCGGACACATTGGTGCCGCCCTGCTCGATGTACGTGTCGTACTTATCGGGGAATTCCTGAACGAATCCATCGGCCTGCGCGAGCTGCGCGGCATGGCGAATCTCCTCATCGGTGGCGTTCGGGTTGCCCCACCTGAGGTTTTCGGCAATAGTGCCGGAGAACAGCACGTTCTTCTGCAACACCATGGCCACCTGATCGCGCAGCGCCTCGATGTCATAGTCGCGCACGTCCACGCCGCCGACCTTGAGCGAGCCAGAGCTCACGTCGTACAGTCGCGGCACCAGCTGCACCAGAGACGACTTTGCCGAACCAGTACCGCCGACGATGCCGATGGTCATGCCGGAGCGAATCTTCAGGTTGATGTCGTCAAGCACGGGCTTTTCGGAACTGTCGGAGTAGCGGAAGGTGACGTGGTCGAATTCGATGGAGCCGTCGGCCATGTCAGTCACCGGCTGTGCCGGGTTCTGCACCGTGCTTTCCTCCTGCAGCACCTGGCAGATACGCTCGGCAGAAGCCTGAGAAATAATCACCATGACGAAAATCATGGACAGCATCATCATGGCCATAAGAATCTGCATGGCATAGGTGACCAGCGAAGTCAGCTCGCCGGTGGACAGGCCTAACGCCGCATTATTGCCGGAAGCGACGATCTGCTGCGCGCCCATCCATGCGATGAGAATCATCGAGGCGTAGACGCACACCATCATGATCGGCATGTTGAAGCTCATGATGCGTTCGGCCTTGGTGAAGTCCTTGAAGATGCGCTGGGAGATGCGGCCGAACTTGGAGACCTCGAAGGATTCGCGGTTGTAGGACTTGACCACGCGGATGCCCTGCAGGTTCTCGTCGACCACGTTGTTCAGCGCATCGTAGGTGTGAAACACGCGCTCGAACACGGGGTGCACGAGCACGACCAGACCGCACAGGCCGATGGCCAGGATCGGGATGCAGGCCAGGAACACCAGGGAGATCGACGGGGAGATGCGGAACGAGAACAGCCAGGCTACGACCACCATGATCGGGGCACGCACGCCCAGACGAATGATCATCATGTAGGCGTTCTGCAGGTTCGTCACGTCGGTGGTCAGTCGGGTCACGATCGAACCGGTGGAGAACCGGTCGATGTTGGTGAAGCTGAAGCCCTGCACCTTCTCGAACTGGTCCTTGCGCAGGTTCTTGGCGAAGCCCGCGCCGGCCACGGCCGCGTACTTTCCGGACAGGAAGCCGGCACCCAGCGAAACCATCGCGCACACCAGCAGAATCACGCCGAACTTGACGGTGGCCGGCATGCTGCCACCGGTGATACCCTCATCGATCAGCGAAGCCATGATGGTCGGAATCAGGATTTCCAGAATACCTTCGACCGCCACGAACACCGGAGCCAGGATGCTGGCTTTCTTGTATTCACGAATCGAATGACCCAGCGTGCGCAGTACATGCTTAGGTCTACCGGGTTCGACGGCTTTGCGCGCCTGCGCGATTGCCTCTGCGGTATCGCTCATTCGTTCTCCTCCTTCATATTAGATACCTCTGCCGTCTTGGTCGGGAGCCATCACCACAGGTGACTGAGGGAGTGTTTGATGTTCAAATTCATAATCAAGAGACCCATAGACAACAGTTGCACATACAACAATCGGCGTGTTGTAGTATTTCCAGCTCTTCCGATTTTGGCGTGTAGGGGCATGTGTCAGAGGCGGGTTTGGATGGCGTGCCTGAAGCCGCCGGCGTGCAGCAGGCTTCTGGTGATGGTGGCGTCGAGGTTGCGGATGCCTCTGAGGGTCTCGAGCCTTCCGCTACGGCAGCCCCTTATGTTCGAACACCCACATGGTCTCGTCCGTGGATCTGTTGTCGGTAATAATCGTCAACATGAACCGCTCACCGTCGTTCCTCACGTAACCGCATTGCACTGCACCTTCCGACTTGAGCCGGCTACGGACGACATCGTAGTCAAGCAGTCGCAGGAGACCTTCTTGATATTCGGGAGCAATCCTCACACAGCAAAACTCACGTAATGCTTCGCGGAAGGAACCGCCATGACCATCAAGCATACGCTGAAAGAAATCGGGCACCATGATCGAACGCTGCGTATCGGTATTCAGATTGACGATAAATGACACCGGATAACGTACATTCAGATGTTCAAGCAGTATTCTCGCATCCTCATTGCGCACCAGAATATTCTCAAGCTGTTTGTTGAGCATGCGGAGCTGGCATTTGCCTCCACCATTGACGTAATACTGTTTCTTGTCCTGGCGCATACGGATTTCCGCCTGATTGATGAGGTCTGGAAGATCCCCTCCATCATCGGATTCGGCCATGCCTACGGATATATCCCAATCACCTTTCAGAAAATCCCGACGCATACGCGCCATCCGACGCATACTTTGGCTCACTGTATGGTTGCAGCTGATAATCACGAACTCATCACCTCCGATGCGGTAGATCCTGTCGTCCCCGAAGCAGGCACGCATCGCATCCGCAAGGCAGCGCAACACTGAATCGCCCTTGGCATGTCCCAAATGGTTGTTGATTTCATGCAGTCCGTTCATGTCGACGTACACCACCGTCAACGGCTTGTCATGCGTGGCCTGGATGCACTCCAAATCGTCATCGTAGGCATTGCGGTTGAGCAGCCCCGTAAGCGAGTCCCTGCGGTAATTATCGGCATCGCCGCATGCCAATAGTCCGATGGGCAGATTCCGTCCGACCAGCACCACAGCCCAAGGGTTGGATGGGGAGCATGCGTGAGTGGGAATCACCGCGAATGTGACTACGCCGGTTTTGGCCAATACCTCGCTACGGTATATCCCCAGCATGGTTTCCTGCCTGTATAGCCGTTCCCGGATCGAAGACAAATTCAGATCGGCGAGAAATCGTCCGACATCGTCAGGATGCACCACCCGGTTGGCGGTCACCGCATGCATGTAGGCGCCGAATTCGTCGACTTCCGGATCGGGAATCACTCCATCTCGTTTGATGGCACGGTATTCGCCTGTCGCCACATTCAACCGGGATATTTCCGCCAGACCATCAGCCAGGATTTCAAAGGCGTCGGCCGCCAACGCGGAGACTCCCAACAGCACCCGGCCGTTGACGGTCACATGACCGCGATGCAGGTAATCGCACGACATATCCCAATAGTGCCGACCGTCGGCACGCTCGGCCAACATCGTTTCCATCCGTTTCACCGGCAGTGGAGGGTAGAAATAATATCCTTGGATGTATCCGCATCCGACTGCTTCCAGCCAATCGACCTGTTCCTTGGTCTGGGCGCCCTCGGCGATGACCATCAGATGCAGCTTCTTAGCCATCACAATCATGGATTGGATGATTTTCATGCCTTTACCGGCATTCTCATCGCTCAGTTCGATGAACTTCGCGTCCAGTTTGATCACATCGACATTAATGTCTTTGAGCATGTTCAGCGAGGAATACGCCGAACCAAAATCATCCATCAGCACCACAATGCCTCTCGCATGCAGTTTGCAGATGGTGTCCTTCACCATGGACAGGTTTTTCGCCACGGCGCTTTCGGTGATTTCCACCCGCAACAGACGCGCGTCGACGTTATATTCGTTCAGCAGCCCGCCGAGCACGTCGGCCACATCCATCTGGTTGATATCCATCATGGACACGTTCACGGAAACCGGTACCAGATTGCGTCCTTCACGCTCCCATCTGCCCAACATCTCAGCCACGAAGCGCCATACGAACAGATCCACATGGCAGATACGCCCGGCTCTTTCCAATACCGGGACGAACCATTCTGGGGAAATCACGCCATATTTGGGGTGATTCCAGCGCGCCAACGCCTCGGCTCCTACAATGGTTCCCGTCTCCGCATTGCATTTAGGCTGCAGATAACAGCAGAATTCGCCGTTTTCGAGCGCATGATCGATGTCTTCGAATGTGAAGAAAGGCACCAGCTCGTTGTCGGACGGCATTCCGCCCATTTCCGGCATGTCGGTCACGAGGTCCCCCTCTCGTCGAAAAACTATCCGTGGTATTCGCCGTTGTACTGGATCAGTGTTACGTCCTCGACGCCATCAATCGCACGGATACGCTCGGCGAACGTCATATCCTTGTCGTCGCAAAACACTTCGACGGCCATTTCCACGCGGTCGGCACGCATGGTTTTGGATTTGACGAAGAATTTGGTACGTCCGAATGCACGCGTGATCTCATCGCCAACCATATCGCCCACATAATGGATCACCGCAATGTACACGCGACCCTTGTCTTGATGCGAATAGAACAACGCCAACATGCCGATCATCACCAATCCGGCAACAATCACCAGCACATACATGCCAGCACCCGCCGCAATACCTGAAGTAATCGACCAGAACAAATACAGCAAATCCATCGGATCCTTGACCGCGGTACGGTAACGCACAATCGACAACGCACCGACCATACCTAGGGAAATCACGATATTCGTACTGATGGACAACGTGACCATACAGGTGAGCACGCACATGCCCACCAATGTGACCGCGAAACTGCGCGAATACACCACGCCCGTGTAGAAACGGCGATACACGTAGTAGATGACGATGCCGACGATCAACGCCACCAGCAATGCCAACGCCATTTTGGGCACATTGTATTGACTGAAGGATTTCAGCACCGACTTTTTGATCATGTCATTAACGCTCATAACGCTGTTCTTTCTCTCTTGCTTCCTTGATTCGTAACGTGTGTTGTTTCGGGACACGCCAGCCGAAGTGTCAGCTGATTACAGACTTGGCTTTACAGGCTCGGCACGCTCCAACCTTCCTGCCAGTAGCCGAATCCCCGCAAATACGAGGCTTTGTCATAACAGAGCACGTATTTCGAAGCCGATGTCAACTCCTGAGCTTTGCCAGGCAACAGGTCGCGTACCATTTGTGGCAGGAATTCAGTGAATTTGACTTCCATCACCAGTTTTCCAGGCTCAAGCACGGGCAGTACCGGCAGTGTGGAGTCGAAAACATCGAATCCTCCAACCGCCGCACGCACATTCATATCGAAAGTGACACGCACGGTACCGGCGTCAAGAATCCACGGTTCGCGCTCATAATCGACGATCACGCGAGGGCGCATCACATTGCACATGCATTCCACATAAAACTCGCGGCACAATTGATGCTCGCTGTCGCGCAAAAACTCGTAATCGCCGGCAAGAATGCGGTCGAACTGCTCATGGGTGAGCGGCGCATCCTCCTTGTAGATCCAACTGTCGCTTTTGCGTTTGCGTTCCAGTTTGATCACGCGGTCGCTGTAATCGTAGATGCGAATACGGTATTTCTTGCGCAGCAGCACACCGTCGACTTTTTCCCGATATGCGGTGTTCCAATAATCGTCGAAATACAGGCTGCGAATCATATAGCCGCCGTTGCCCGCATGTTTGTCGAGACCAAGCAGCGGTGCCATGCGCACGTTCAAATCGGCTTTTTGCGCGTATGAGATCAGATATTTGAGCTCATGACGGAACCGTTCCTTGGCTGTGCGCGGCGGAACGGAAAGCTCTTCGCTGACACGGTTTGCAATGCGGCCGAGCAGCGACGTGCCATGGTTGCTGCGGCCGCTACTCATTGGCATCCTCCACAATGCTGCCGTCGGCTTTCACATAGAAGCATTTGGTGCCGTAAATCTTGTTGCCGTCGGTGATGTAATGGTCGAATGCGTCTTGCGTGTAGCCTGACGCGTTGCTCACGCTCACCTTGATGAAGTACTGGCCTTCGTCAGGCATGTCCATCACGGCTTCCGGCAGCACGACATCGCTTTGCGAGAACACTACGTCGTTGCCCGCATAGTCCTTGGACACGGTGACGGTGTAACGCAGATCCTCATCGTTGAAATCGTAGGCCACATCCCAGTTGAGCTTAAGCTTGCCGTTGGCGGGAGTCGGCTTGCCGATATAGAACGGCATGGGCTTGTTGAATCCGGTTTGGTACGTCTGGTAATTCTGCTCGATTTCGCTGTGCAATTGGTTTGCCACCGTGTCGTATTGGCTTGGCGTCAGAGGCTCATGCATGGAGTCGGGCATCTTCTGCACGTATGGCTCAACGATGGAACGATACTGCCGCACCATGGAATTGATGCGACCGGCGCTCATGTATTTGTATTCGTCGTTGATGGCTTTATCGAGCGCGGTGCGGAACGACTTGGTCTGCAGGCAACGTCGTAACAGTATGTTGCCCCAATAGTTGCTGATGCCGTTTTCCCAGCTTTGGCCGTCGGCACGTTGCCTGATCTCATATTCCTTGCGCATGAGCATACCGTCGTTGTCCCAGTCAAGCAGGTAAAAAGTATCCGAATTCGTAGGACTATACAGGTACACATTACGGTTTTGCGTGTCGATATTGCCGGTCAACAATTGGAATGCCATCCAATATGCGATGTTTTCGGTATCGAAGTATTTGCCGAGGATTTCGCTCATCGGCACGGAATAATCATTGAGATCATTCAGCATGGCGATCAGTTTGGTATGGTCGTTGTCGCCTTTGATTTCGAGTTTTTTCTCAAATTTCGTCTGATCGTAGTCGGGATCGTCGGCAAGTTTGATCACGTCTTCGTCTCGATAGAATTCGAAATCATTGACTTTATACAGCTGGCCGTTTTTGTCGAGTCCGTGCGCCTGCAATGCGGTTTTGTTGAGTTGTTCGACTTGCGTGTACAGGCCGTAATCGTCGAAGGAATCCGATCCGCTGGTCTCGTCTTTCACATACAAGTGCACGAATTGCGTGCGCAGGCCCATCATCTGGTCAATGCCCTTGATAAGGTCGTACGCCATTTTGTTGCGGAAACGCAAGCCATCGTTCACATGTTTGTTCAATGCGATGGTGCGCTGTCCACGCCACTCGCCTTTGCCGCTTTTCAACTCGATCTTGTAGTTTTTCTGCTGAAATTTACTTGACGATTGGCCTCGTATCTGCACGGTGGCGTTCGGCACGCTTTCGCCAAAACCAAGCTCCCCGGAAACCGGCCCTTGTTCGTCGCCGACCTGCAGCAAACCATTGACCTTGTAGCGTTCAACGCCCATGGCCGTATAGTCATCTGCGGAGTATTGGTTGATCTCGCTCCAGCTATGGTCGGTGCCTTCCGACGAATTACCGCGCGATACCGTCAAATACATGGTTTCCACGCCGCTATCGTCATACACCTTGTATAACGATTCGTTGTCGCGCAAGTGTGCGCCGTCGATGCCCTGTTCAGCGCTTTTCTTGACTTGCTCATGCGTCTGCGACGAATCCGATGATTGCGATTGCTCGTTTTCGCCAGGTGCCGAGGTCTCGCATCCGGCGCAGGAAAGCACCGTCAGTATTGCCATCAATGCCGCTATCCGCTTGACAAGCGCGGTAATGGCTTTTGCGCTGCGTCGATTCCACCATGTCATGATTTACGACTCCTCCCCGATTGTATTGTTCGCTTCTGTAATGTTCGTCCCGCACTCGCGCCGCACGTGCCTCTTATATTCCGTGCGATGCAGTGATTGGTCGATCCGCTGTTCGCCATGTTCAAGCAGTATGCCCAATTCCATGAAACGTCCCCGCTTTGTTTGCGCCACAATCGGCTGTTGCCCCAGCACTCGGTATGGCAGATTGTCGGTGTATGAGGCGAGACGGAATGTCGCATAAATAGCGAACAGCGACGCTCCCATCAGAAAACCGAAGCCGAACAGTGTGGTAGTGAAGAACTGTCCGATCACCGTGAAAATAACCGTCGACCCGGCAAACAATGCCGATGCCGTCAACGCACCGGAATAATCGGTGAAATACAGCAGAATCAGCATCACGGTGTTGCCGACCGCATAAAGGGCATACCCCACGCAGAGCACACGGAAATATCCGTGCATCACATCGTTGAAACCCAAAGGAAGCGCGTTCAGCACTGTTTTTTCCAACGAAATCACGGCAGCGGTCAACAGCAATTGCTTCAATGCAGTGTAATGCAATTCTCGATTGAGCACAGCCAGCATTTCGTTTTCGGCAACGGTAATGTCTTTGACCGTGCCACCATCGTTGAGCAGACTGTAATACGAACGATATGTCGGATAGAAATTCACTTCCACCGACACCACAAAATTCACCGTGGTAATCAGAATCGTCAAAAACGCCAGCATGGCGGGCACATCGTAATATGGCGCACCGTAAAACAGACCCTTCACTTTGATGCCAAGCGGACCACACCAGGTAATCACCAAATGGGCGAACAAGCCAATGGTGGTGAACAATCCGGTCAATGCCAACGGCAGAAACTGGTCAACCCACTGCAGAAACAGCCACGGATGCTCACGACTTTGCGGAAAATATCGATGCAACAAGAGTACATCCCACACCAGCATCACACCATAGCCAAGCACCACTGCGAACAACAGCGACTCCACAGGAGGGCATGCCAACGCAAGCAACACGCATGACGTAATAAACGCCACCAGCACCGCAGCAGCAAAAGAATACAGAATGCTTTTGTAATCTTTAATGGCCGTCAAATAACTCATCGCATTCCAGTTGACGACCATTTCAAGAAACAGCCATAAACACAACAAGCCCTGCATCAGCGTGGCTCCGGAAAACAGCAGAAACACCGTGTACAACACCGCGCCCGCTACCAACATGATGCCGGTAGACCCCCAAAACGACGGCAGAATCATCTTCTCATCGTGATCAAACAGCATATCCGCCAAAAAACGTGTGACCGGCATCGACAGAAAACTTGTCAACACCAACGAGGCAAGCAATGTGTATGTGATCATGCATACAAGCAGATCACGGTCGGGGCGGCCCACCTGCCACCAACTGCTCACGATCAGCACGCCAAACTGCAGAAGCACGCCCAGCAGCATCGGGCCGGCGCAAATCACGCCGGCATAGCCGTAGGCTCGCAGCATCGCCATCAAGCCCCTACGATGGAACAGTTTCTTCAGTTCAAATCCAATACCGGCCATATCAGCGCTCCAATCCGAACTGATTCGCGGTATCGGCATACAGCTTGCGATAATCGTCAAGCATGCGCTCATGACGGTAATAGGCGTTCACACGATTGCGGCCGATCTGCCCCATGGTTTCACGCAACGTACGGCTGGAACACATTCGTTCCATGGCTCGACTCAAGCCTTCGCGATACATCGGGGGCACGTAGAAGCCGGCAGTGCCGAAATCGTCGCCATCCTCGCCTTCCAAAAGCTCACGGCAACAGCCAACATCAGTGGTCACGCACGGGCGTGCGGCTGCGAATGATTCCAACACCGACAATGGTTGGCCTTCGGAAATACTGGTCAACACGGTGAAATCAAGCTTGCGCATGTATTCGACCACGTTCACACGTCCTGTGAACTCAAGATTGCGCACATCCAACTGCTCCACAAGCTCATAGCATTCGTCGGCATACTCCTGATCGTCAACACCGCCGAGAATATGCAAGCGAACGTTGTCAACACGAGATGAAAGCTCGTGGAACGCGTGAATCAGGGTTTTCACGTCTTTGATCGGCACCATGCGCACCACCGCACCGATATCGACCCAACCGTCATCGGGCTTCAGGGGAATATCACAAAAACGTTCGTATTGAATGCCATTGGGAATAACCTGGCAGGCATCGGCGGGAGCACCCATACCGATTTGGATAAGACGGGCACGACCGAACAAACTAGTGACACGCCATGCACGCTGGTAGATCTGTTCTGAAAGCATGTAGAAGAAACGAATCCAACGCGGACGGAAAGCCGGCAGCACCCATTCGGCGGAAATAATTTCCTCCTCACGTTCGCGCGTATAAATGCCATGTTCCGTAAGCAATACCGGCGCATGGTTGATGGAACCGCCCAAACAAGCCAGCAATCCGCCATATCCGGTGGAAATCGCATGGTATATCTGCGCTTCCGGCACTTCGCCGCCCATCAAGTACAACACCGGCAGCAACATGGAGCGCACAGTATGGAAAGCGTCGGCATAGGCCACATACGGATATTCTTCCATGCAGATTTGCGTAAACAGGTCGATGAATTCACGGCTTTGCAGGAACGAAAGCGGATGCACGCCTCTGGTGTGGAACAGGTTGAAAAGCACATCCCAGTCCGGGCTGCCAAGATTCACCAGTTCGCGCAATGACCGCAATTCCCCCTCGGTGAACGACACTTGCGCTCGTTCACCGCTCAGACGCAAGGCGTCGTCGAGGAACACCTCATGCACTTCCACCACATTGCCGGGCAGGTCATATACGAATTTGCCGCGGTCTTCGGCTTTGGCGCCGATCACCCACAATACGAACTCGTGCTCTTTCATCGCTTCGATATAACTATGCATCCACGTGGACACGCCACCATGCACGTACGGGTAGCATCCTTCCAAAACCAGGCAGATTCTCATGCCTTTCCCCCGGTCTTGCGTTCGATATGAACCGTGGCGCTCGTGGCTTTGAGCAGATACAGATTCCCGGTCAGCTTGGTGAGGCTTCCGCCACGAACCCTGCCAGGCGTGCCATTGTTCGCACGGAACATGAGCCAGCCCTGATCGATAAGGTTGCCAAGATGCAAATCCCAACTATCATCGGACGTTGCCATCGAAACCGTCAATCCTGAGAATCGCTGCACCGCCGCAGCGCATTCCGTTCCAGTCTGCATACGAATGGACGGAGCCGACTGTTCCAACCAATCCAAATAATCTTCTAATCCCTTGCGATAGGTTTCCCAACCTTCTTTCGCGCCACGATCTTCATCAAGCAGATCGTCGGGATGCATGAAGTGCGTGCTCACATAGTGCATGTTCAGTTCGGAAACCGCGGCAAGACGCATGTATGAATTATTCACCATGCTTCCCGACACAATACGGGGAGCTTCAACCACACCATCGGCTGCCACGCCGAACTCCTGCACATACTCCAGAGAACTGTCGGGAGGAAAGGCCATGCTGGCGATGGCACGAATCTGAGGCACATCCTCACCGATGATTTGGCGGCCTTCACTGGAAAGAATATTGGACGGCGGCACATAGACCGACGATGTCGCAGCGGGAAGCACTGTCTTTTGAAAGGCAATCAGCTCGTTCAACGAATCGACGATGGCTTTGCGATTCGGCCATTGCACGTACGTGTATTCGTTGCCGTAATTCGTATTCGGCAACACCAACGGCTGATGGTTGTACCCGTGATATCCGATTTCGCCGTTTTGCCGAAGCAGCAATCCTCCGTAATACTCGAATTGTGTGTTGTCCGTCTGTCGTATCGGATCATTCTTGGTGTCATCGCCGTAATTCTCAATCATCACACCGGTGAAACGAATACCGTACCGTTCCGCAAGACGCACCAAATCTGGCCACCATACTTGAGAATAGAATTCGGAAATGCTCATGTTGTAGTCACGTTTGATGTATTTGCCATTGCCAGACGGTACCGGAGAGGGAAAATCATCCAAGTAGAACGCTGCGCTGTTAATCACCGGATAGGCCATGGCGGAACTGAGCAGACTGAACGCCGAAGCGTAAAATCCTCGAACCATCTTGACGTAAATGCCGATATTGCACATCACAGCCGTTCCTGACTCCACCGCGTTCCTCCACACCAATGGCGTTCTGCCATTGCTGCTGACCGCTTCCACCTGTGCACGATCATTCAATGCGACGCTCAGCGACGATTTGAACGGGTCACTGAATGTGTATGTCTGGCCGCCACCCAACATAAAATCTTCGGACGGTGTAATGCCCTCAGTCGCCACATATTCGTATGTGGACGTTTCAATGCCGATCTGCGGGCCGATCACGTCCAAATAGCCGGTTTTTTCGGGGGTCATGGCGAACATGACGCCGCCGCCCTTTTTGGCCCATTGCATGATTTGCAGCACATGTTCGCCCAGACGGTCGAGATTAGGCATGGCCACCACTATGGTGCTGTAGTGATTCAACGCTGGAAATTCAGCGTTTTCGTCAGCCACGTCAACCGTAGTGGTAGGGACTTTCATATCAAGCAGAATCTGGTCGAGCATGGCTTCGGCATCGCTGACACCCTCCTGCGAACTGTCAACCACCAACAGATTCGTAGCTTTTTCGCCAGCGATGGCATTGGCTGCAGGAATGGCCTTGTCTCGATCCAAATACGTGATGTCGAAACGCGTGGCACCGTAATGCAAGCCCAAGCTCTCCACCAGCAACACCAATGCGATGGCCATGAACATGGCCCAGACTTTGACCAGACCTTGCCAGCGGAATCGCTTCCACTTGGCCAACACGTCTGACAGGAATCCTCTGGTCATGCGCGTTCAGCCTCCTTGGTCCCAGTCCAGAACCGCAGCACACGTCTTCCTTGGCCACCGAGATAAATATGTTTGCTTTCGATCTGCTGAACGGTTTGATGCAACGCATCGCCATCATTGCGTGCGGCATCGAGTCGTAGACGCATCAGCCATACATCGCCTTGATCCGGCCACCGTTCCATAGCGCCGTCAATGGTGTGCGCGGCATCATCAAAGAGTCCAATATCAATCTGCATTTGCGCAAGACGGCACGCAACGTGATAATCGCCATGTTGGCGAAGTCGTTCCTGCAACACTTCGGCATATCGTTGTTTCTGCAACTGCAAAGCGTATCCTTGCGCAATACCGGAATTGACATATCGTTCCAGCGCATCGCAATACCGTTCCAACATCGTTTCGGAATTTCGATGCTGCAGATAATCGTTACGGCAGCGTTGCAATGCAAGATCTTCCTTGGCACTGATCTGCGCCATGGCGGTAGCCGCGTAATGCACGACTTCCACATCCTCATTCAGTCGGGCCTGCGACAGCACATCGATATAACGGCTGGGATTGTCGTTGAGAATGGACATCACCAGACTGCGCCGCTGACTCGAATCGTTAACGATCAGCGCCTCTTCCAACGGCACTGTATTGGCGAAATCGGCTCGTTCCTCAACCAGAATGCTTCGACGTTCCTCATCATCCACACGCATTTGCTCAAGCCCCGGAACCGTGTGCCCGTCAGCGCGAATCAGCGTGCTCGCATGCAGCAACAGCACGCATAACGGCCCCCACAATGGCACCAGCAGCATAAAGGGAAGCAGCCGCCCCTCCACACGAAGCACGCCAACGCGAGACAATACGCACAGCAGCACGCATATCATTACGTGCACGGCGATAAGCAGCATCGCCATCACCGTCGCATTCATGCTGCGCCGCCTTCGTACGATGCGGAGTCATTCGACGCAGCGTTACTGCGCGGCGTTTCATCCGCTCGCGATTCGGCAGCCACTTGTTCCGAAGCCTTAGCCAGCAACGAATCTTCCTCGTGGTCTGAAACCAGCGTCGCATGCAATCCAGCCTGGGACAAACGCCTGTTGATGATCGGCAGCTCATGCTCGCTGACCTGATTCATGAGCACATACACATTGCCGTCCTGCAGTACACCGGCCTCATCCGTTTGACGAAGGGCTCCCCTCAGGCGGCTACCATCGTCTTGCCAGGCGTCTTCCACACGCAACAGCAGATGATTGCTCATATGAGCGTACTTGAGCTCGTTTGCAGCCAGCACTTTGGGCAGGAACGCCTGAGTGTTCAGGAATTCCGTGCCGGGCACCAGCATCGTCTGCCGCGCAACATTCTCATAATCGAAGGCACGCACCATTGCGGATTGCACCAAGCCGCACATGATGGTGAACAGGTTCTGGAAGTACAGGTTCATTTGGTCGGGCTGCGCTTTGGCAAGCACAATCACCACGGACAGCTTGCCATCGGCACGCATGCCCGCCGCATACATTGGAAGGTTTTGTTCGAGATTGCGGTTTACCCACAATCCGCCATGATCCAAGGCCGTGACAATGTTGGCATAATTCTCAAGCAGCACCGATTTACTGAATAAGGATTCGGCCTGCGGACTCGCGGCCATCAAATGCGCGAAACGACCACCATTATCGATTCGGTAAATACCGAAACTATCGCCGCCCAACGTATCTTGCATAATGCGAATGGCCGCGTGATACAGCTTTCGAGGCAGCACTTCGTCCAATTCACGGGTCATCGCATACATTTTGCCGAAACTGTCGCGCCTGCCGATAATCTGTCCGCGCAGCATACGACGATCATCAAGCACATCGTGGTACAGGTCACGCAGGAACGCAAGTCGCTCTCTCAGCAAACTGTTTTCGTCACGCATGAATCGCAGGTTTTCGCGATTGCGCAGCTGCACGTATCCGCATACTGCGCCGGCAACGAAATACACTACGAACGCAAGCCAGTTCGACGTGTCGTAAAACAGTGGAGCGAATGACGCGCCGTTCGACGCGTACGACAACGCCATGCCGGCACATGCGAGCGCGGCCGCGAACACGCCTGCGTTCATTCCGTACATCGTGCCGACGATCACCACGAAAAACAGGCGCAAATCCACGGTTCCCAACTGGCTGTTGCCTTGTACCGCGGTGCGAAGCAGTTCTTCCAATATGAACGTGATGAAGATTTCGATTGCGATCCATGGTTTCGAATGGTTGCGTAGAAAATCCCAGATCGGGTGCTTTCCGGATTGTTCCTGAGCACGCGCCTCTTTCCAGCGTTGCAGCACCAGGGGAAGATCCTGTTTGAGCGAGTATCGTGGCGACCAGCCATAACGCAAGCGCAGCGCATGGTCGTCTGCTGGGTAACATTGGGACCTGTCTTCGCCAAAAGTCACCGATAATCCGGGAAATGCCGCGCTAATCACATCAGCCAAATCACCGTATGTGAAGTTGAACACGTTGGGCACATGGAATATTTCGCTTTCGGCGGTCCAATCGTCGAACATGCGGTAGATCAGTTCGGCAAGATCGTCGGCGCAGAGAAAGCATGTCTGCTGGTTCTTTTGCTCGCAGAACGACAATGTGCCCGATTCCGCCTGTTCAAATAGATGATTGAAATATGCGGTGACGCCGTTGCGATCCGACGCATACAGGTACGGGCTTCGAATGATTTTCGCTTCCAGACGGTAGGTACGCGCATAGTACAGGCAGAGTTCTTCCGACGCTCGAGACATCAGGCTTTTGCTGGTATCGTGTACGTCGGCGTTTTCCGGATAGGTAAATTCAGATTCGGGGCCGCTGACCATCAGTATTTGCGTTTGCCTGTTGCGAATGGCATGCAGAAGTCTTCGCAATGCTCCCAGATCGCCGTCCCGGTCACTGCGTGGGGTCAGATTTTCGGAAAAGAATACGATGCGATCAAATTCGTATGCAGTAAGGGTTTCGGCAAGGGTGTTGGCGCCAGACATGTTGACGATTCTGAGACGGTCATTGCCGTCTACGGTGCCTTCTCGTTCCGCTATCACCACATGGTCTCGGGGAAAAGCATGCTGAATCCACTGTTTGGTAATGAAATCGGTATTACCAACCAAAAGCACTTCCATGCTGCCGCCCCAGTGAATACTCCCTTAAACGGGGTTATGGCATAGTTCTGCCCACAAACCCTCCATTGTTCCTGCCTTACGGTATTCCAGTGTAATCCGTTAACAGACAAAATCACCCCCTCAACGGGGGGTTATTACGTCGTGCGATTGCCTCGCTTCAGCCCTTACTTCGCGAGCTTGGCGTACTCGTCGACCATGAACTTGGCGATCTTCTTGCCGCCTTCGCCCAGCAGGGTGGACAGCGAGTTGATCGGCATGGAGTTGAGGAACATGCGCATCATGGCGTTGTCGGGCAGCTTCGTCAGCTCGCCGGCGGCGGCCACATCGGAGGTGTTGGTCACGGTGGCGGTCACGGTGGCGGTGTTCGCGCCGGTCTTGGCGGCGGCGACGTCAGCGATCTCGAATGTGGCGTAGCTCAGGCCGTAGCCGAACGGGTAGTCCACAACCTTGCCGTAGGTGTCGTAGTAGCGGTAGCCGACGAACACGCCCTCGCCGTAGTCGACGTGGCCTTCCTCGCCCGGCCAGTTCAGCATGCTCGGGTCATCGTTGATGTCCAGCGGAATCGACTGGGCGAGCTTGCCGGACGGGCTGACCTGGCCGAAGATCACATCGGCGAGCGCCGGGCCACCGGACTGGCCGAGCAGCCAGGATTCGAGGATACCCTTGGCGTTCTTGGCCCACGGGGCCACGGAGACCACGGAGCCGTTGGACAGCACGACCACGACGTTCTGGTTCGTGGCGGCGACCTGTTCGAGCAGGGCGATCTGCTTGGCGGGCATGTCGAGGGTGTCGCGGTCGAAGCCCTCGGATTCCGCGGCTTCCGGCAGGCCCAGGAACATGAGGACCACGTCGGCGTTCTTGGCGGTTTCCACGGCTTCGGATTCGAGGGCCGGGTCGGCCGGTTCCAGATCGAGCGTGAAGCCGGGGGCGAAGTCGGCCTTGATGCCGCGTTCGGCGAGCGTGTCGAGGAAGCTGGTCATCTTGGTGGGGGTGATATGGGAGGAGCCGCAGCATGGGCTTGCGCCAATGCATACTCCTTTGTCTTCGTTATATTCACGGCTCCCCCTTTGCCGAAAATAGGGTTATAGGCCAAAATGTGTGTCCGTTTTGGCTTGTGTTCCTTTGTGGCGGTGGGCGTTCCTCCTGTTCGAGTTGT
>ENA-OWOC01000130-OWOC01000130.1-gut-metagenome-genome-assembly--contig:-NODE-130-length-32778-cov-6.407358_pt1 | contig 32778 bp, 29 predicted proteins | sample MGYA00248245_ERZ651791 | MGnify/ENA primary metagenome ERZ651791 (study PRJEB26908, sample SAMEA4031703) | gut metagenome | biome: gut; feature: normal infant; material: stool | place: China | collected 2015...
GCTTCTCTGCCCCGAACGGCAGTGTATATACACAGGACGGTCCTTGGGAATTTCATCTGTTCTCTCCCTCAGCTGGCTTAAAGGAATGTTGACGGAATTAATTAAATGACCCGCCTGATATTCATGTTCCTCCCGAACATCCACAATAAAAGCATGTTCCTCCACCAGCTGGCGCACCTTTGACACCGGAACCTGACGGTAATATCCATTCAGCAGATTGGAGGCCACCAGCCCTGCCTGATTTACCACATCTCTTGCTGTCGCAAATACCGGAGAATAGCACAGCTCCAGCTCCTTTAAATCCTCCACGGTACCGTTCATGGCAATAAGAGCTGCCACCACATCCACCCGTTTGTCCACGTTCCCCTTTCCAATCGCCTGAGCTCCCAGAATTTTTCCGGTAGGCACCTGGAACAAAAGCTTAAAATGCATCGGCGCGCTCTGAGGCATGATCCCTACCTTGTCGCTGGGAATTACATAGGCAAAATCATAGGGAATCTGAGCCTTTCGGGCGGCCTTTTCGTTTAATCCGGTAGCGGCAATATTTAAGTCAAACACCCGGATGGCGCAGGAGCCGATTACGCCCTTATTGGCGCAGGGCCGTCCGTACATGGAATCCGCAGCCGCCCGGGCCTGCCGCAGCGCCGGACCTGCCAAAGCCAGACGTCCCGGCTTCTGGGTCAGCTGCTGGAACACCTCAATGGCGTCTCCTACCGCATAGATATTTTCATCACTGGTTCGGTAATTGTGATCCACTTTGATGCCGCCTGTCTCCCCGATTTCAAGACCGGCCTGGCGGGCAAGACCGGTTTCCGGCGCCACGCCAATAGCCAGCACCACCGCCTGGGCCGGCACTGCTTTACCAGAGGCCAGAAGAACCTGGCTGCCGTCAATCTCCTTCACTCCGTCCCCAACAATTACCTGCACCCCATGGTCCATCATCTCCTTCTGAACCATCTGCACAAAATCGTAATCCAGGGGAGCCAGAATCTGATCCATGGCCTCAATAACCGTAACCTGCTTTCCCAGCTTTCTTAAATTTTCCGCAGTTTCTATGCCGATAAATCCGCCGCCGATCACCGCTACATCCCGGATTTTCCCGGACGCCACCCCCTCTTTCAGGCGGATAATATCCACCACATTCCGGATGGTATATACCTCAGGCCGGTCCGCTCCCTTTATGCTTTTCGGACGTATAGGAGCAGCTCCCGGAGCCAGAACCAGGACATCATAGGCCTCCTCCCGCGTGACGCCGGTGCTGACGTCTTTCACCTCAATGGTTTTCCGATCCCGGTGGATGGCTGTTACCTCCTGGTTTACTCTGGCATCAATGTCGTAGGATTTTTTAAATTTCTCCGGAGACATCATAATCAGAGCCTCGCTGTCCTCCACAGTCCCGGACAAATAATAGGGAAGGGAACAGTTGGAAAAAGATACGTGAGGCCCTTTCTCAAACATAATAATTTCTGCCTGGGCGTCAATTCTTCTGGCCCTGGCCGCTGCAGAAGCCCCTCCGGCAACTCCACCTACAATCAAAATGCGTTTTCCCAAAATAAAACCCTCCTTTTCCATTTCATTGTCAGCTTTTTTCAGCAATTACTTACCCAGTCCGGCCTCTGCGGCTGTCTCCTGAAGCCTCTTTAAATCCTCACGATCGGGATGGCTTAAGGCCCGGTCAAAATTTTCTATCATACGCTCAAGCCCCGGCCTGTGATCCGGCTGGGCCAGCATTTTTACATAGCGCTCCCGGACGGAAAGCGGCATCTTTCCCTGGCACATATAAGTTCCGATCACCCTGCACCCTGATCCCAGCTTTTCCTTTACGGAAACTAAAATCCGATCAAAATACTCATCGCTTCCGCCAAAGCCCGCGGTCCCAAAGAGAAATACCTCCCGGTTCTGGATTTTTTCCAAAAATTTCGCCGTCTCTTCATCACAGCTTCCCTTATCCGTCCAGAAGCCCGCGCAGATTCGCTCCGCCCGAAGAGCGGACTCATCCGGCTTTCCAAAATAGAGAAGGTCCTCCTGGGGAATACAGGAGCGAAGAACCTCTGCCAGTTCCCTTGTGTTACCTGTTTTGCTGCTGTATACAATCGCGCACTTCACATCATTCACCTCTCTTCGTTATAAATGCAGCCGGTTCCCTTATGCCCCATGAGACCACCTAAACATTTCCGGTTGCATCGGATACATTTGCGGATTTCCTTCTCCCGGTTTTCCCTTACTTTTTTCGGCCACTGCGGATCCGCCAACAGCTGCCGGCTCATTGCGGCGCAGGTGATGCGTCCGCTGCGAAGCTGTTCCTCCACAAAATCCGGATCCGTCAGCGCCCCTACCCCGCAAATAGGCCTGGACGTATATCGGCGCACCTGGTCACAGAACTTGAGAAAGCAGCCTTCCTGAGAAAAACAGGGATGACCGGCCGGCGGTATGGTATCTTCCAGCCTGGAATGATTGGCCAAAGTTACATGAAAACTGGTGACCCCCGCTTCTTCCAGCAATGGTACAAAAACTTCCAGCTCCTCCTGCACCGCCCCGGCATTCCCATAATGAGGGTTCTCCTGACGAACTGCCATCTTATAATCAATGGGAATCCGGGGGAGCCGGGTGCGAACCGCCCTGACCGCCTCCAAGGCAAACCGGGCCCGTTTGACCGGACTTCCGCCATATTCGTCCTGACGATGGTTATAAACCGCTGAACTGAAGCTGCCGCACATGCGGTCTCCGTGAATCTGCACCAGATCAAATCCTGCCTTGACCGCCAGGACAGCCGCTTCCCCGAAGGAGGAGGTGATGTCCCGTACCTGTTCTGCCGGCAGCCGGGTGATATAAGGACCCACTCCCTGATTCAGCCGGTTTCTCACCTCGTTCATAGATATGCTGCCCGCCCGAAGTTCAGGCATCAGAGAGGCCATCAGCTCCGGGTCTGTATCCGGCTGATGAAGCTGGGCGCACAAAATACAGTTTTCTCTATGGACAATCTCAGCCAGTTCCTGATAATAAATAAATCCTTCTTCGTCGAAAAGGGATTTCTCAAAAGGACTTTTCTTCACAGGAACGTCCCCCACAATTATCATGGCGCAGCCCCCGGCGGCGATTTCCCTCATCCGCTCAAAATACTCCTCCTTTGGCAGCCCAAAGGTAGTCGGCGCGAAAATAATTCTGTTTTTCAGCCGGATTCCTCCGTAATTCACCGGACTGTTTATACAATCATATGCCATATTCTTATCCTTCCAAATTTAAAAACCGGTACAACCTCTCCGGAATCCTTGCCTCCAAAAGATCCGCTCGGCATATTCTTTTACAGAAGCTCAATTAAAGCTTCCACATCCTCCATCTTTGTCGCCCAGCTGGTGGCGAAGCGCACCACCGTATGGTTTTCATCCTGCTTCTCCCAGAAACTGAATCTCACCTGTCTGGCCAATTCTTCCATCTTGCGGTTCTCCAGCACCACGAAAATCTGGTTGGTGGGGGACTTCAGAAACAGTTCATACCCTTTATCCTCCAGGGCTTTCTGAAGACGCTCTCCTGTGCGGATCGCGTTTTCACTGATCTTTAAGTACAAGTCATCGGTAAAAAGGGCGTCAAACTGCACGCCCAGCAGTCTCCCCTTAGCCAAAAGCGCTCCCTGCTGCTTTACCATGGTTCCAAAGTGGGCCGGAGCTTTTCCCGGAAAAACCACTGCCTCCCCGCACAGGGCTCCCACCTTGGTACCGCCGATATAAAATACATCCGCCAGCTGTGACAAATCTTGAAGCTCCAGATCCGAATAGGAACTTGCCAACCCATATCCCAGACGGGCTCCGTCCACAAAGAGGAGAATCTCATACTGCCGGCATATTCCGGAAATTTCCTCCAGCTCCCGTTTGCTGTAAAGGGTTCCCAGCTCCGTGGGATGAGAAATATAAACCATTCCGGGAAATACCATGTGGTCATGGGTTTCATCCCCGTAAAAAGTCTCTAAAAAGTTTTGAAGATCCGCTCCCGAAATCTTTCCTTCTCTCTGGGGCAGAGCCAGCACCTTATGACCGGTATACTCGATCGCTCCTGCTTCATGGACATTTACGTGTCCGGTCTGAGCCGCCACAACCCCTTCATATCGCTTCAGCATGGAACCGATGACCACCGCGTTGGTCTGGGTGCCTCCAACCAGAAAATAAACCTCACCGTTCGGGCAGCCGCAGGCTTTCCGAATCTTTTCCTTGGCTCTGTCACAATAGGGGTCCGTCCCGTATCCCGACAGCTGCTCCATATTGGTTTCTGCCAGATGCTTCAAAACTGCGGGATGAGCCCCTTCCCCATAGTCATTCTCAAAAAACAGCATTTTATGCCCTCTCTTTCCCCTTATGAATTCAAATTTGCCGATTTCATTATACTTGAAAATCACAGGTACTTCAACCGCTTGAATATTCGAAAATGGGAACTGCTGGTCGTAGGATCGGCTTATTTGGAATATGGTCCGCGGCAAAGATATTGGTGATGACGTACCGCGAAATCGCTCTCCTTGTCACCTGCCTTGCCAACGGTAACGGTGCGGCCTTTCGCTTAGAAGTACCAGTAAGCTTTTTCATTCTATTGCATTAGCTTCTCACAGGTGAAATTTAGCTGATTTTTAGATTTTTCTAAAAAAGAGACAGCTATCATTTTCATGCACCCGCTTTTTTAGCAGTTTTCTGCGGAAAATCTCCCTGAAAAGCCAACCGGAGTCGGACGGGAATTCAAAAAATCGGGAAATACAAATAGAGAGAACAAGCAATCTCCAAAAAGGCGATTGTCATTCCCTTTCTATGTAGAAAACATTTGATTTTGATGGCAGTCCGAATAGTACGGGATTTGCCGTCGTATTCGATCATTCCGCGATTATCCATTTCGACCAGGTAGCGAAAAACCGTCGTTTTAGGGATCCCTACCCCCAGAGCGATCTCATTCACAGAGGGGGAGGTATGCTTATCGCAGAAATACTGATCAATGTAAGAAATGATGGTCTGCATCTTTTCTGTGCTCAGAATTCTGCACAGTATAAATTTCCATCAATCAATATACAATTCTGATAGTGATTTCTCCATGTTCCATCATCGTACCTGGCTCTCAATTCTTCCGATTTCGTCTGAAATGCATCTCATCTATTCTTGCCGCCAGGTCACGAGACATCGCCCTTATGGCTTCATCATCCGCTTTGGCAAAATTAATGATCATACCTCGTGGATATGTATAGCCGGATGCCAGCAGATTGTACGTCTTCTCTGTTGCCAGTTTAAACATTTCTCCAAAGTCTTCGGCTTACATATTCCGGTGATCCTGGAAATGCTTAATAACTTCCCATTTGAACTTCTCATCCCTCCAATGCTCCGGAAAGTACGTCTTGTACTCTTCCAGGATAGGACTTAATTTTTCTAAATCAATCATAGCCGACCTCAATTTTTGAAGGGTTAGGATTTTTTAAATTGATATTTGCCTTTTCCATATCCGGATACTGGCTCAATGATATCCGCCTGCACTAAATTGGATAAGAGTTTTGAGGCGCCGGATTTTTTTAGATCGGTTACTTCCATCACAGCACTTCTACCGAATACCTTATCATACCCGAATTTTTCAAATAATCTGCGAACATGGATTGCTGTTTTAAGAGAAAAGTCTTTCCCTTTTACTGAAAGCGCACTTTCAATGTCCACTTTTTCACTCTGAATGTCCACTTTTTTGCTTTCAATATCCACTTTTTCAGAGGTCAAAAGTCCACTTATATGCAAATCTCGGTTATGAAGCTCGTTTTTCTCGTTTAATAGCAGATTTCTGAGAAAGACTTCAAGATACTCTGTTGTTTCGTGGATACCTTTTTGCAGGTTGGTATAATTCGCACGGACAAGTGCGTTCCTGAAGTACCAGGCATTTTCGGCAAGAATATCATTTGTTGCGGAAAAACCAAGTGTTCTAAGATACTTGATAAAGAATACCGCTGTTGTTCTTGTACTACCTTCACCGAAAATATGAATTTGCCATAGTCTGGAAACGAACACAGCAAGGTGGTGGATGATTTCATCCATCGAGAGACCTCTGTAGCTGAAATCTTTTTCCTGAGAGAAATCGTATTCAAGCGTGGCTCTAAGCTCCGAAGCGCTGCCATACATGACGGTTGCACCGTCAAGCACCCATTCTTTCTTTGTGATGTTATAGTCTCTGATCTTCCCGGCATACTTATAAATCCCCTGAAAGAGTTTGCGATGGATGGAGATATATTCGTTCGGTGAGAAGGAAAAGGCTGCTTCGGAAAGGATCTCAGCAATACGAGAAGATACCTTATCTGCTTCCTCTGTGCGCTCCCCATCCGACTGTGGCACAGATCGTTCCTTATAGTAACTGTCAATAAGGCTCTGCGCTTCCTTTATTGTAATTTTTCCTTCAATGTTTTGAATAGCGGTATCTATCAAATACTTTGAAGGCTTCAAACCGTCCACAGCCTGAAGTCCGATTGCAGTACTCCAAGCATAGCTTCTTGCGGCTTTATCCGGTTCTGACTCTTTCAAATATTCTTTAAACGGGTCTCTTTCCATCTTTGCTATGCCTCACTTCACAATTATCTTGAATTAATAATCTTATTGTAACTATTCAGAGCCTACGCAAACCATCCGGCAAAAAGGTCGGTGGGACAGGACGGACATCAGGGGACACATTTAGCGGTAATAACAGCTCCCGATGAAATAATCAAACATATGTCCTCCGCATGTGAAGGATGCCCGCATAGGTGGATTTCCCTTCTGACGTAAAAGCAACCGTACAGTATGGTGAAAACCTTCAGGCATTAGCTGCCGCACTAAATACTGTAGGTGCAGTCAGCATCAAACGCACCCATGAGATTCTTTCCGGAGTATTTAACATTCCAATTGCAACAGGAACGATCAGCAGCATGGTAAAAAGATGCGCTGACAGTCTGAGTGAAACAGTAGGTAAGATCAAGGATAAGATGATCGGTTCCGCGCTTGGACATTTCGATGAAACCGGAACCAGAGTGGATAAAAAACTTTTGTGGGTTCATGATGCCTCAAACTGTGAATACACCTATCTTGATATCAGTCCCAAACGTGGAGCCACAGGCATGGAGCAATGCGGTGTTCTCCCGAAATTCAAAGGGATTGCCATGCATGACTGCTGGGCTTCCTACTGGAAGTATCCGGATATTCAGCATGCGATCTGCTGTACCATCTTCTCCGTGAATTAACGGGGATTGATGAAAATCATCCTGATCAGAAGTGGGCATCTGCATTTATAGACCTTTTAATGGAAATGAAAAAGACCAAAGATAAAAAGGAAAAATCCTTGCGTTGGTAGAACGCCTTGCGAATTACAAGGCCGCAGTCTACCTTTTTATCCATAACTTTGATATTGTCAAGATTAGTTGACACATTTATTTCAAGGATATCACTGACTATGCTACCAGTTCCAAATCCTCATAATACTGTCTGCGTTTTATCATGGGAGGAAGCCCGCCATTGGCAGAGCAGATCCTCCGGTTATTCCAGTAGCTGAGGAAGTATCTCCAAATGAGCGCCTTTAATTCCTCTACCGTCATCTGCCTTGTGTCATAGCGGTCATAAAGGAGCTCTGTCTTCATTCTGGCCCACATACTCTCACAGCGTGCATTATCATGGCAGCGTCCTCCTGCACTGTTCATGCTTTGGTGGATGTGGTGCTCCCGGATGGTCTGGCGGTAAGACTCACTGGTATACTGTGTCCCACGGTCACTGTGGATGATCGCTCCTTCCAATGCGGGATATGCAGTCAGGGCATTTTCCAGTGTTTGGATACACAGATCTGCTTTCATGTTTGTCCCCATTGACAGACCGAGGACGCTAAGATCAAAGCAGTCGAAAATCGCAGATACATACAGTTTCCCATTGCGCGCCGGGATCTCCGTGATATCTGTAATACATTTTTCTAATGGGGCATCTGAATGGAAATCCCGCTTCAACAGATCATCCGATTTCATGGCTTCCCGGTCTGCCTTTGTAAGTCCATTCGGCTTTCTCTTTGGCCGATGGCTCAGGCCGATCTGATCCATAACCCGGTATACGGTCCGTTCACTGGGGATATGTACGCCTTCCGGCTGCTTCAGCAACAGCGCCTGATACATCCGGATCCGTCCATAAGTATCGTTACATTCATCCTCGCTGATGATTTCTTTCATGGCATCCGCCAGATCCTGGTACTTCCATGGACGGTCTTTGTTTGCGAGATATTTATAGAAGCCCTGCCGGCTAATACCAAGCATCCGGCAATAAAATGAAATTTTTCCGGTAATCCTGCCGTCCTCTGTTTTCAAAGCGAGAAAGATCATTCTCTGGTTTTTGCTGACTTCCGACGGCTGGCGGCGAAAAAAGCGCTGGCTTCCTCCAGAAATTCATTTTCTTCCTTCAGGCGGCGGATTTCTTTATCCTGCTCCTTCACCCGCTTACGCAGCATGGTAATTTCTTCTGACAGGCTCATTGCACTGGCAGGGGTATGGGAACCTTCCCCAACATCCAGCTTACCAGCTCTTACAGCTTTCAGCCATGTATGGATGGTTCCTTCAGGGATTCCTAATTCTTTAGCAGCCTTAGCGCCGCCGATTTCTTTGGCAAGTTTCACTGCCTGTACTTTGTATTCATGGTCATATTTACATGCCACTTTGAATACCTCCTTATTCTCTTGGTTTTATTATGAAATCCTTGAGAATAAGCTGTCGACTTTTTTTATACCACACCACCCAGCCATTTGTTATAACTTTTTCCATGTGGCTTCGGATTCTTAACTACGGACCGCCCATTCTCGATGCAGATTGTGTCGCTCAAGCGCCGGACGGCCTTTGTGCTGCCCCAGAAGTTTCGGAACTTTCGGTCACAGTCCAGATTTACGGAACTCCAAATGATGTGATTATGGATATGCGCTTTATCAATATGGGTGCAGACTACAAAGGCATGGTTGCCTTTGGTGAATCGCTTTGCAAATTCTACTCCCAGCCGGTTGGCTTCTTCCGGCGTAATTTCACCGGGCAGGAAAGACTGGCGCACATGATAGGCAATTACATCGTCCGCGCCGCGCATCCGTCCGGTGGCGGCAATGTACTGACGCTTTGCCAGCAGGAACTCAGCATCAGCGGTTCGGCTGTCACATCCAAAGCCAGTGATAAGTCGGCCATTGTCCGTCTTATGCGGATTGGCCGCATAGTCGATGATGTCGCTGATCGCTTGGCTTTCCGTGCGGCCTTTGCCGATATGCAGCGGCATGATACGAGAGGTTGCCATGATAAGTCCTCCTTTCATACTTCGGCTTTGGCTCCGTTGTTTGGATTCCTGTACCGCAAGGGATTTATCCTAACTGGCCCAACAGCCGTTGATTTGCCGTTCCATCTGCTGGACACGCCAAGCAGATTTTACGCATTCTTGATGTAAAATTCCGCGCTTTTTCATCGGAAATCCGCATCAAAATCCGATCGTGCAATCTTCTATGTATATTCTCTCCGAGTTCGCGTATAATAAACTTATGCCATATACGGCAAAAGTTAGAGGTGACCTGTTGAACTTAATAAACAAAGATGTTATAATTATCTATATCTTGTGCCGGATACGGCAAAAGTTAGAGGTGATATTATGATTAAGCGAGATTATTATTTGAACCGCCTGATTCACAATATGTGGAATGGTGAAATTAAGGTTATCACTGGAATCCGTCGCTGCGGAAAATCAGTGCTTCTCTTTGACCTATTTTATGAGTATCTTCTTTCTCAGGGGGTAAAAGAAGAACAAATTATCCGGCTGGAACTTGACCAACGAAGAAACTATAAATACCGCAATCCCATTACCCTCTGTGACTATGTGGATTCTATCGTAAGCACCAGGAAAGACGAGAAGTTCTACTTATTTATAGATGAGGTTCAGTTCACGATTAAAGTAAAGGATGAAGAAAACACCGGAATTGAAGTTACCATCTACGATATGCTCAACGAATTGAAGGCATATAAAAACCTGGATGTCTATGTGACAGGAAGCAACTCCAAAATGCTTTCCAAAGATATTGCCACAGAGTTCCGTGGCAGAGCCACACAAATCCATGTGTATCCGCTGTCATTTGACGAGTTTTATGCCTACGTTGGCGGCGAAAAGAAAACTGCGTTGGATCAATATATGCTTTACGGCGGAATGCCTCGTATCGTTGCTTTGGAGGATGAAAAAGATAAAAAAGCCTACCTCTCCAATTTATATGAAGAACTCTATGTGAAAGACATTGTAGAGCGCAACAAATTGGAACGGGAAGATATTTTGAACGCCATTCTGGATTTCATTGCATCACAAATTGGTTCTCTCACAAACCCGACTAACATTGCAAATGCTTTGACTTCTATGCGGCACGAACCCGTCAACAATAATTTGGTTTCCTCTTATCTCACTCACACTATGGATGCCTTCTTAATAGAAAGGGCCAGAAGATATGATGTGAAAGGAAAGACTTATTTTAATTATCCCAATAAGTATTACTACACTGATCTGGGGCTTCGCAATGCCCGTTTGAATTATCGGCAGTATGATCCTGGTCATATCATGGAGAATATCATCTATAATGAGCTGGTGAAGCGCGGTTATTCCGTAGATGTCGGCGTGGTCACAGAACGAAAAAGTAACGAGCGAATCCAGCGTGAAATTGACTTTGTTGTGAACGATGGGGATCGCCGCATCTATATCCAGTCTGCTTACCAGATGGATACGGAACAAAAAACAGAAACGGAGTTACAATCCTTAAAGCTCACAGGAGATTTCTTTAAGAAAATTGTAATCCGTATGGATATTCCCCATAACTTCTACGATAACAACGGATTTTATCATTGCAACCTGATTGATTTTTTGCTTGGGACAACAACATTGTTCTAATTCAAGCACCAAAATGAACTTCGTTTTAGCTTGTAATAAAACGAGAATAAGGTGTAAAGCACAAATCTGACAACTGAAAGCTAATTTTAACAGAAGGGAGTGTCGCAAAATCATCAATAGCAGATGATTTTGCGACACTCCCTTAAATCGGTCCTGGCTCCTTGATGCTTTACGGCTTCCAGCTTCATTTTATAGGCAAAGGCCCTCTCGCTGGGGAGCAGTTCTTCTCTTTGAAGATTGCTGTCAACCATAATGATGGTGGCAGCGTCATCGTCCAAATCCCGGACAATGACCGGCATGGTTTCTTTTTCAGCCAGTTCACTGGCCCTGTGCCGCCTGTGTCCGGCTACCAGCTCATAGCCCCCGTCAGGGTCAGGGCGGGCAATGGCCGGAACAAGCACACCATACTTCCGCACACTGTCGGCAGTTTCCATCATGGCTTCATCATCCTTGACTTTGAAGGGATGGTTCTTGAAAGGGTGCAATTCAGACAGCGGTATCTCCATAACCTTCTCCCGCTGGGCGTCGGCGCGGCTTTCCTCGGTGGAAAACAGGTCATCGACCGATGCCAGTTCTACTTTTTTCGCGCTGCTTTTCAAGTTTCAACACCTCCTTCGTCAGATTTTTGTACCCCTCGGCCACCTTGCCATTGGGATCATGGGCGAAAATGCTCTTGCCTTCCGCGCTGGTTTCCTTTGCCCGGACCGAATGGGGAATTTCCGTGCCGAACACCTTGATTTTGCTTCCGTAGGTGTCCCGGAGAAGGGCAGCAATCTCTTTTGCAAAGTTCGTCCGGTTGTCCACCATCGTCAGCAGGATACCGTCTATTTGAAGTTTCGGGTTGATCTGCCGCTTGACCTTGCCCACCGTTTGAAGAAGCTGTTCCAGACCTTTGGCGGGCAGATACTCCGCCTGGACGGGGATTATGACCCGATTGGCGGCGGCCAGTGCGTTGACCGTGAGCATCCCCAGGGATGGCTGGCAGTCTATGAGGATATGGGAATACTGTCCCTTTACCGTGTCCAGATACTGCCGCAGGATGGTTTCACGGCTCATAGCGTTTACCAGCGACACCTCCATGCCGGACAGCTGGATGTCAGCAGGCATCAGGTCCACGCCTTCCGGGTGGTGCAGGATGCCCTCGCCGGGTTTGATCGGTTCATCCGTCAGGATACGGCCCATTGCGTCAGATAGGGTAAAGGGCAGCTTATCCGGCTGAGGATTGCCCAGGCTGATGGTCAGGCTCCCTTGCGGGTCCCCGTCGATCAGCAGCACTTTCTTCCCGGCCTGCGCCAAACCAATTCCCAGATTCGCACAGGTCGTTGTCTTGCCAACGCCGCCTTTCTGGTTGGCGATGGCGATGATTTCCGTTTTCAAATGGAATCCTCCTTTCATAAAAATTAGCTGCTCATCGAGTGATGAACAGCTATGTACGGGCATGAAAAAAGCCGCTTGGAGAAAATTCCAAACGGCTGAATATGTACTATATTTATATTGCTTTAGATTGCTTGAACTGAGAACGGCCACCTTTTCGATTAGCAAGGAAATTAGCATGATTTTGGCCCCGATTAGCAAGATACCTCATTTTCTTAGCAAAATACCCGTTTTTCCTGCTAAGAATTAGCTGGCTAATTGGGGCAAGTGGTTCGGGTTTCATTTTTCTCGAACCACCGATTCGATTAGCAGATTCACAATTTGCTAATCAGGTTCTGGGTCAAAGTTCAAATCTGTCCGGGTATAAGAAAAGCCCGAAATCCTTGATTTACAAGGGTTTCGGGCATTGTGCGCTGGCGTCCCTGGCGCGATTCGAACGCGCGGCCTTTCGCTTAGGAGGCGAACGCTCTATCCTGCTGAGCTACAGAGACGTATATCAAATTTATTCAATTTTTCCACTCAGAAGGCCTTCTAATTACAAGCCTACCGTTTATATTAACCTATCCAAACTAAAAAATCAAGCTGAATTTTCCATCCTGCTTTCATTTTCCATACTATTCGTAACAGTCCGGGATATTCGATGTGAAAACAGAGACAAAAGCAAGCTTAACGCCTGTTTTAGCCTCTGCTTTCTCGCCGTCCTGAACTGTTACTACTATATCTAGATCGCCTGGAAAAGCCTTAGAATTTCACAGTCCCCTGCAGCCAGATTTGTCCCTTAAACCGTCTGCCCGGCAGCGGCTCTCCTAAGAGGTCTTTCTGGTTAATCGCCACATGAAAATTCATATCATTGCAGTCCAGGGCCAGATTATAGATTTCCTCCCCGGTAAGATAATTTTTCATGCGTTCCACCTTCCGGATTTCTCCAATTACAGAATACTGATCGCACTCCACTCCACATGGCATAAAACTGGTATCGATAATAGAGTAGATGTCTTCATTCATAATCCGGCGGGATACCATGGAATAAAGGTCAATGTCCTCAATTGTCAGTGTTTCTATCGCCTCTTCGTCTCCGTTCTTAGCAGCCTCCAGCAGCTTCGTACGGTTTTTTGACGCCATTTTTAAACTTTCTGCTTGCTGCTTGGTCTTTTGCACCGGAAGCAGAATCTTTCCCTGGACGGATAATCCTGTCATGGCAACACCCTTGGGTTTGATTCTTTTGCGTCCTTTCAATTTACGAAATTCTACCGCATTTTCCATATAAAAAATCAGGGAAATCCCCACCCGGTACTCATCCAGCATCCCTGCATAAGTTTCCTTCTCAGCATGGCGCTGTATCGAGCACTCTGCCTTTGAGCTTATCTCTGAACTGGTCACATAAGGATAATAATATTCCAAGGTGAAATTCCGGTCATCATCGATCTCTCCGGCCAGGGCAACTCCCATGCCTTGATCCATCTCCGCCCGGATCTCACAAAAGGTATGGGACTGGCCTGCCTCCGCCAGTTCCTGCTTGATTTTTGCCTCCGCCGCCAGTTTCTTTAGCAGTACATCCATATCCCGCTTGTTCTTATACTTAGAAAAACCCACGGTCCGCATATATTTATGCATCATTCCACCTCTTTCCTGTCTTTGTTTTGACTCAGCCTCTTCGCAATCAGGCCTTTCCGTTTCTTTGCTCATTATATACTACTTCCTCTCAGATTACCAGCCCTTTTTCATTCCCTGGAAAAAATGCGTCTTTCTTCCATATTATGATAGGTGCTTTCGTTTTCAACTAATACCATCATATTATTTACATATATATTGACTATATTTTTCCCTTATGCTAGAATACCTTTAGACAAACTGCACAATTTTCGGATGATGGATCTGGGAGAGACCGGCAGGTGAGCCGGCGCCGAAGGGGCTGCGGATAACTCTCAGGCAAAAGGACCAGATACCGGACGAACCTCTGGAAAGCGGATACGCACCGAAGAAGCAAAATCTTTCAGGTCAAAAGACAGAGCGCACGAACGTTTTGTTCGTGCGCTTTTTTCCGTTTTCCGGAACATCCAAATCCCATTTCACGAAAGGAGAAACCTTATGGCAGCTGAAACCGGCCTCAAAACGCCACTCTACCACATTCACACCGCCCTGGGCGGCAAGATGGTCCCCTTTGCCGGCTACCTCCTTCCGGTCCAGTATCCCGCCGGACTCATCAAGGAGCACATGGCCGTGCGGACCCAATGCGGTCTGTTCGATGTGTCCCATATGGGGGAAATCCTGCTGACCGGACCCGATGCGGTAAAAAACCTGAATCATCTTCTGACCAACGATTATACCCATATGGATGACGGTCAGGCCCGCTACAGCCCCATGTGCAATGAAGGAGGCGGCGTTGTGGATGATTTGATTGTCTACAAGCAGGAGGAAAACCGCTATCTTCTGGTAGTCAACGCCGCCAACAAGGACAAGGATTACCAGTGGATTGCCAGCCATCTGATTGGAGAGGCAGAAGCCAAAGACCTTTCCTCCCGGTTTGCCCAGCTGGCCCTCCAGGGTCCCGCCGCCCAGGAAATCCTCTGCCGCCTGGCAGACCCCTCGGACCTTCCGGAAAAATACTACACCGCCCATTTTGACAGAAAAGTAAGGAACATTCCCTGCATCATTTCCCGGACGGGGTACACAGGAGAAGACGGCTTTGAGCTCTACCTGGCACCTGAGGACGCCCCGGACATGTGGAATCTCCTGATGGAAGCCGGGGAGGACTTAGGCCTTCTTCCCTGCGGGCTGGGAGCCAGGGATACCCTGAGACTGGAGGCCGCCATGCCGCTGTACGGCCATGAGATGGATGAGGAGATTTCCCCGAAAGAAGCAGGGCTGGGCGTCTTTGTAAAAATGGACAAGGAGGACTTTATCGGAAAAGAAGCCCTAATCCGGAGAGAACCTCTGACCCGGAGAAGGACCGGATTAAAGGCCACAGGCCGGGGCATCATCCGGGAACACCAGGACGTGTACTTTGAGGACCAGAAAATAGGCGTCACCACCTCCGGCACCCACTGCCCCTATCTGGGGTACCCTGCGGCCATGGCCTTAATCGACGCAGCGTACCGGGAGCCCGGAACCATGGTGGAGGTGGACGTAAGAGGCCGCCGCATAGCCGCCCAGGTGGTCTCCCTTCCGTTTTACAAGCGTTCACGATAACCCTGCCCAACCGTTCAGGACGGCGAAACTGTCCTGGACCGCCATTATTTCACAGGAGGTATGATTATGAATATTCCCAAAAATCTCAAGTACACCAAGTCCCACGAATGGATTCTGATGAATGAGGACTCCACCGCCTCCATCGGCCTCACCGATTACGCCCAGGACGCACTGGGAGATTTGGTTTTCGTCAACCTGCCGGAACCGGAGGACGAGCTGACGGCAGGGGAGGCCTTTGCGGATGTGGAATCCGTCAAAGCCGTATCCGACGTCTATTCCCCGGTGGACGGCAAGGTTTTAACCGTCAACGAAGATTTGCTGGATTCCCCGGAATCCATCAACAGCGACCCCTACGGCGCCTGGCTGATTACCGCCGGCGAGATTACGGGAACCGAGGAGCTGCTGACGCCGGAGGAGTATGAAGCGTTTCTGGAAACGCTGGACGATTAGAAAAGGAGGTGCGCTATGGGTTCCTATGTCCCCAACACGCCGGAGCAGCAGCTTGACATGCTCCGCTCCATCGGACTTGAGAGCTTCGATGAACTGTTTGCCGATGTTCCCCGGTCCGTCCGTTTAACACAGCCCTTAAACATTCCTCCGGGCCGCTCGGAACTGGAGGTTATGGCCCATATGGAGGAGCTGGCGGGGGAAAACCGGGTCTTCTCCCACATTTTCCGGGGAGCCGGAGCTTACCGCCACTATATCCCGGCCATCGTGCCCGCCGTGGTCTCCAAAGAAGAATTTGTCACCGCCTACACGCCCTACCAGGCGGAAATCAGCCAGGGACTTTTGCAGTCCATTTTTGAGTACCAGACCATGATTTGCCAGCTCACCGGCATGGACGCCTCCAACGCCTCGGTCTACGATGGAGCCACGGCTGCCGCTGAGGCCGCCGCCATGTGCCGGGACCGGAAGCACCGCACCGTCTACGTCTCCCAGGCCGCGCCTCCCCAGGTCATCGAGGTCATCCGCACCTACTGTTTCAGTAGCGGGGCCGAACTGGCAGTCATCCCTCATCAGGATGGAATCACGGACCTGAGCGCCCTGGAACATGCCCTGAAGGATGACCCCTCTCCCGCCTGCCTCTACATCCAGCAGCCCAATTACTTCGGATGTCTGGAGCCGGCAGAAGCTCTGGGAGAGATTGCCCACAAAGCGGGCGCCAAATTCATCATGGGCTGCAATCCCATCTCCCTGGGACTTTTAAAATCCCCCGGAGAATGGGGGGCCGATATCGCCGTAGGAGAAGGACAGCCCCTTGGCATGCCCCTGGCCTTTGGCGGGCCCTATCTGGGATTCATGGCGGCCAAACAGGACATGGCCCGGAAGCTTCCGGGGCGCATCGTAGGCGAAACCACCGATGCTCAGGGCAACCGTGCCTTTGTGCTGACCCTTCAGGCCAGAGAACAGCACATCCGCAGAGAAAAGGCCAGTTCCAACATCTGCTCCAACCAGGCCCTCTGTGCCCTGACAGCCAGCGTTTACCTTGCTGCCATGGGCGCCGACGGGTTAAAGCAGGCCGCCCGGCTGTCCATGTCCAAGGCCCATTATCTCCAGGACCTTCTGGCAAAGGCCGGACTGGCCCCCGCCTACAGCCAGCCCTTCTTCCATGAATTCGTCACCACAGGACCGGCGGGCTCCTGCCAGCCTCTTTTAAAGGCGCTGGAAGCCCGGGGAATTTTAGGCGGACTGCCCTTATCGGACCGCCATCTCCTCTGGTGCGCCACGGAGATGAACACCAAACAAGAAATAGACCAGGCCGCCGGCATTGTCTCGGAATTTTTATCCGCCTGGGGAAAGGAGGAATCCAACAGCCTATGAAACTGATATTTGAAAAAGGCGCTCCCGGACGCCATCTGAATTTGCTGCCCCAGTCGGACGTCCCTGAAATTACCCTTGATGAAACCTGGAGCCGGAAAGAACCCCCGAAGCTTCCCCAGCTGTCGGAGACGGAAATCAGCCGCCACTATACCCAGCTGGCAGGGAGGACCCGGGGCGTCAACGGCGGATTTTACCCCCTGGGCTCCTGCACCATGAAATATAATCCCAAGGTCAACGAAGCGGCCGCTGCCCTGCCGGGCTTTCAGAATCTCCATCCCCTTCAGCCGGAAGACACCGTTCAAGGCGCTTTAGGGGTGCTGTATGAGGCCGGGCTTCTGTTAAATGAAATTACCGCTATGGACCAGATGACCTTTCAGCCGGCAGCCGGTGCCCACGGGGAATTTACGGGACTGCTGCTGATTAAGGCCTGGCATCAGAGCCGGGGAGAGGAACACCGCAGAAAAATCATTGTCCCCGATTCCGCCCACGGCACCAATCCGGCCAGCGCGGCCATGTGCGGCATGGAAGTGGTATCCATTCCCTCCGCCCCCGACGGCTGCGTGGACTTAGAGGCCCTGAAAGCGGCCATGGGCCCGGACATAGCCGGTCTTATGCTGACCAATCCCAACACACTGGGACTTTTTGACCGGAATATCGAGGATATCACCCGGATTGTCCATGAAGCCGGAGGCCTGTGCTACTACGACGGCGCAAACTTAAACGCCGTTATGGGCATCGTAAGGCCGGGGGATATGGGCTTTGACGTGGTCCATCTGAACCTCCACAAAACCTTCTCCACCCCTCACGGCGGCGGAGGTCCTGGGTGCGGAGCCGTAGGCTGCAAATCCTTTCTGGCTCCCTTCCTGCCCGGCATGATTGCGGTAAAAAATCCCGACGGAACCCTGGCCTTTGAGAAACCTGCTCAGTCCATCGGAAGCGTTAAGGCCTTCCACGGCAACTTCCTGGTGGTGGTGAAGGCCCTGGCCTACATCCTGACTCTTGGCCGGGAGGGCATACCGGATGCGGCCCGGAACGCGGTGCTCAACGCCAACTACATGCGGGCCAAACTGTCCGACGTCTATGACATGGCCTGCCCGGGTCTGTGCATGCATGAATTCGTTATGGATTTGGGGAAACTGAAGCACGAAACAGGAGTCACCGCCATGGATGTGGCCAAATCCCTGCTGGACTACGGAATCCATCCGCCTACCATGTACTTCCCCTTAATCGTCCATGAGGCCCTCATGGCGGAGCCCACGGAGACCGAAGACCGGGAGACACTGGATGAGGCCATCGAAGTTTTCCACAAAATTTACCGGCAGGCCTATGAGAATCCACAATACTTAAAAGAAAGTCCACACAACACTCCCATCGGACGTCCCGACGAGGTAACGGCGGCCCGCAAGCCGGTGCTGTGCTACCGCTGGGAGTCCGGGGAATCATGAGGGGAACATCCCCCGGCGGCCCAACGGATTTAGTTGTCATCCGCACTGCTCACACCAGCCCCTATGAAAATCTGGGGCTGGAGCAGTATTTAACCGGCCAGGCCGCACCGGGGCAGTGCATCCTCTATCTCTGGCAGAACTGCCCCACGGTGGTCATCGGGCGCAATCAGAATGTCTGGGCGGAATGCCGTCCGGAGGCCATGGAGGAGGACGGAGTCTTGCTGGCCCGGCGCTTATCCGGCGGCGGCGCCGTCTACCACGACCTGGGCAACCTGAATTTTACCTTTATCGCCCGCTCCGCCCTCTACAGCGTCCCGCGGCATCTGGAAGTGATTTTAAAGTCCCTCTCCCTTTTGGGAATCCCGGGGGAAATCAGCGGGCGCAACGACCTGACCGTCCGGGGAAGGAAATTTTCCGGAAATGCCTTTTACCGCAGCGGGGATTTCTGCTGTCATCACGGAACCCTGCTGGTGGACGCCGACCTGACGGCCATGAGCCGCTATCTCAGCGTATCAAAGGAAAAACTGGCCTCCAAGGGGGTGGCCTCCGTCCCGGCCCGGGTGGTGAACTTAAAAACCCTGGCCCCGGACCTGACCATCGACGGACTCTGCCAGGCCCTAATCCAGGCCTTCGGCCAGGTTTACGGAGCCTCACCCAGAGAGATTTCCGAGGAGGACCTTCCCTCAGAGGAGCTCTCCCGATTGGCCGAAAACTTGTCCTCCTCCTCCTGGCTTTACGGCAGGAAAATCCCCTTTAACAGCAGGGCGGCCGGGCGGTTTCCCTGGGGAAACGCGGAACTGCTTTTTGTGGTCAATGAGGGAAGGGTTCGGCAGGTTCAGTTTTTCTCCGATGCCATGGACCAGGAATGGGTCCGCCGGATGGAGGAAGCCCTCCCCGGATGCCCTTGGAGCAAAAAAGCCCTGGCGGAGGCTCTTGCGGCTCTTTCCCAAACTCAGCAGCCCGGCTCCCTCCGGACTCAGATGGCAAAGGACCTGACCCAGTTAATAAACACCTGTTTCGCAGATGATTTCAGCTGACAAGAAAGGACCATCCAATGAACGAGACCATTTCCAATCCACAGTACGACCTTGCGGTCATCGGCGGCGGCCCCGGGGGCTATGAAAGCGCCTTAAAGGCGGCCCGCCTTGGGATGAAAACCGTTTTAATCGAGCGGGACGCCCTGGGCGGAACCTGCTTAAACCGGGGCTGCATCCCCACCAAAACCCTGCTCCACGGAGCGGAAACCTACCGTCAGGCGGCTTCCGCCTTTTCCATGCCGGCCCCGGAGACTCTTTTCCCGTCCCTGGCCGACCACAAGGACCAAGTCGTTTCCCAGCTCCGGGAGGGAATCCGCTCCCTTTTAAAAACCGCCAAGGTGGAATTCATCCAGGACCACGCATCCATCCTGGCTCCGGGGCTCTTAAAGGTGGGAGAACAGCAGCGTTCGGCCCGGCACATCCTCATTGCCACCGGCTCCCGCCCTGCCCTTCCCCCCATTCCGGGCCGTGACCTGCCGGGAGTCCTGACCAGCGACGGCCTTTTATCCTGCCGGGAGCCCATCCGGAGCCTAACCATCATCGGAGGCGGGGTCATCGGCATGGAGTTTGCCTCCATCTACAGCTCCCTTGGCTGTTCGGTAACGGTCATCGAGGCCATGGAGCGCATTCTCCCCACCATGGACCGTGAATTTTCCCAGAACCTGAAAATGATTCTGAAAAAGCGCGGGGTGGAGATTGAAACCGGCGCTCTGGTCGAGGAAATCCGCCTTCAGGAGGGCGGGGAGCTGCTGTGCCGTTTCCGCCGGAAGGAGGAGGAGCGGGAGGTTTCCTCCCAGTTCATCCTCATTGCCACGGGACGAACGCCCTGTACCGACGGGCTTATTGCAGGAGAGGCGCAGCCCCGGCTTCACTCCATCTTCTCGGAGAAGGGATTCATCCGGGTGGACGACCGGTTTGAAACTCCCGTTCCCGGCATCTACGCCATCGGGGACGTGACCGGAGGAATCCAGCTTGCTCACGCAGCGGCAGCTCAGGGGAAATGGGCCGTGTCCGCTATGTGTGACTCCCCGTCTCCCGGCAATGTCCTCCCGGATTTAAACTTCATCCCCTCCTGCGTCTACACAGACCCGGAAATCGCCTCCGTGGGACTGACCCTGGAGGAGGCCAAAAAGCAGGGCCTCAATCCCAGGTCCTTAAAATACCCCATGAACGCCAACGGAAAGTCGGTGCTGACCGGACAGGACCGCGGCTTTATCAAAATCGTCGTCAGCCGGGACACGGAGCGTATCCTGGGGGCCCAGATGATGTGCGCCAGAGCTTCCGATATGATTTCCTTCTTCACGGAGGCCCTGACCTGCGGCCTGACCATATCGGATTTAAAAAAGACTATTTTCCCACATCCCACTTTCAGTGAAGGCATAGGAGAAGCCCTCTGGCTGTAAATGCCAGGGGGCTTCCCCCTTTATTTTTCCTCTTTTTCAGGGCTCTCAGGCGGAGGCTTTATCTCCCTTCTCTTTCTCCGTCTCCCCTTTCTTCTCCAACTCCTCCTCCGCGGGCATCACCTTAGCATACTCCACCAGATGGCCCGGCTGGGTCATATCCTTCACATCCAGGCAGCGGTTTAACTGATCTTCGGTCATCCACCCCTCCTCCAGCACAATCTGCCGCACCGACACGCCGGTTTTTAAGGAGCGCTTCGCAATCTCCGCCGCCCGCTTATAACCCAGATTGGGGCTTAAGGCCGTAGCCAGAGCCGGGCTGGATTCCACCATTTTCCTGCAGTGTTCCCGGTTGGCGGTGATTCCCTCAATGCAGTTTTCCCTCAACGTGGCCACCGCGCCCTTTAAGGTATCCATGGATTCAAAAATCTTGTAGAAAATGACCGGTTCAAAGGCGTTCAGCTCCAGCTGCCCAGCCTCCGCCGCCATGGTGACGGTCACGTCGTTTCCGATTACGTTGAAGGCCACCTGATTGACTACCTCCGGAATCACAGGGTTAATCTTTCCCGGCATAATGGAGGAGCCGTTCTGTCTGGGCGGAAGGTTGATTTCTCCCAGCCCGGCGTGAGGGCCGCTGGAGAGAAGCCTCAGGTCATTGCATATCTTGGAAAGGTCCACGGCGCAGGTCTTTAAGAGCGCGGAGGTGTGGACAAAGGCGTCCAAATTCTGGGTGGCGTCAAAGAGGTCCTCCGCCTGGATGCAGTCCGTCCGGCATACCAAGTTGATGTTCTTGATAATCTGGAACAGATACACCGGGTTCACATTGATGGCCGTCCCCACGGCAGTGGCGCCAATGTTTAATACCCGAAGCTCGCTCTTTAGTCCCTTCAGGCGCTCCACATCCCGCCGGATAACCCTGGCGTAGGCCTCAAAGGACTGGCCCAGACGGATGGGGACCGCATCCTGCAGCTGGGTCCTTCCCATCTTCACCACATCGTCAAACTCCACCGCCTTGTCCTCCAGGGCCTTTGCCAGAAGCTCCAGCTCCTGAATCAGGGGCGGCATGAGCGCCATGATGGTCAGCTTTCCCGCGCTGGGAATCACATCGTTGGTGGACTGGGCCATGTTCACCTGGTCGTTGGGGTGAATCACCGAGTAGTCCCCCTTTGCGCCGCCTAAAATCTCAATGGCCCGGTTGGCGATGACCTCGTTGGCGTTCATGTTGGCGGAGGTCCCGGCTCCCCCCTGGATGGCGTCCACGATAAACTGATTGTGCCATTTTCCCTGGATAATCTCATCGCAGGCCTGGATGATGGCCCTGGCCTGCTCCTGGGTTAAAAGGTGGGCCTCCAGGTTGGTCAGGGCCGCCGCCTTCTTAATCCTGGCCAGGTTGCGAATCAGCTCCGGGTGAAGGGGCCTTCCCGTAATCCGGAAATTATGTTTCGCTCTTAAAGACTGCACCCCATAATAAGCCTTCGCCGGAACTTCCATGGTTCCAATTGAATCTGATTCCTCTCTCACTGCCATTTTATTTTCCTCCTATGCCGTCTTCTGTGGGATACCCGCCGTCCATCCGATGTGAAAATGCGGGCAAAAGCAAGCTTATAAGCAAGCTTAACGCCTGTTTTTGCCCGCATTTTCACGCCGTCCTGAACTGTTATAATCTGATATTAGCACCACTGGAGGAGAAGTGAAATAGGAAGAAAAAAGTCCTGTTTTTATTAAAAAATGAAGTCCAAAACTTTATTTTTCATTTTTTTTGCCCTCCTAACTTTATTTTATAAAGTCTCTTCCCTCTGATTTTCGCGGACGGTCTTCTCTGCCATCAACCCATCATTTCCCCATTGCAGCCAGATTTTCACCACAGATTTTCCCGGAAATCAGCTCATACTAAAACCAGAACCGAACTTCACTTTTTTCAGAAAGGAGTGACCTAATATGGATTTTTGTCAATGCCGCTCCGGAACGGAACCTTCCGGCCGCCGTCTGGTCATATCTTCGTCTCTTTCAATCTGCCTCCGGTTAAAACGGAATACACTCCCGATACTGATGCAGGGCCTCCGCGTGCTTTAAATACCGTTTCAGCACATACCCCACCCCCGGTTCCCGGTAGCGGATTTCCTTTCTCAGCTGAGGAATCTTCTCATACCGGATAATAGGGTACAAATCCTCCTGAACAGAGTCGATCAGATGAATCAGATTCCCCTTTTCCTCCGGGAAAATGCTCCCGGTCTGGACCAGATAAAATACCTGCTCCAGCTCCGCGAACATATGCCACAGGCGGATCAGGACCTTCTGCAGCTCCTTCTGTCCCGGATACTCCGGATTCTTTTTCAAATATGCTGAACATTCTTCATATATGGTATGAAAATAGGTCAAAATTTCCGTTGTAATAGACAGATCCGCCGTCCCCGTAACCCCTTTCCGAATCAGCTCCCAGTAATCGTTGTGCAGGCGGAACAGGGACTTAAGATTATGCCGGAACTGAATTTCTTTCCGCATAGGAAAGAAGAACCGGTTTACCAGGAATACGATTGCAACCGCAGCCCCCAAATAAACAATGCGCAGGGTGATGGCAGTCTGTTCATCCAGGGTCATGCTGGCCATAGTCAGGGCGTAACAGGTGGAGAAAATCGGCTGGTACCAGGTTCCCGGAGTGGAACAATACATCAGGGAAACCATCACCAGAGCGAACCCGATCTCCCACCACATCCCCGGAAGAACCATCTGGAAGCAGAACTCCAGGAAGCAGCCGATCAGGGTGCCGATGGGCCGGGTTTTCATGCGGTAACTGCTGTCCTCATGGCTGGGCTGAATCAGCAGAAACGCATTTAAAGGTATCCAATAGGACTTTGTAATCGGCAGAAGAAAACCTATGGCACAGCTTATAACCAACACCATGGAAAGGCGCATGGCAAAGCGCATCTCAAAAGACTCCGGGGAGCGTCTTACCCAGATCTGGTGAAACAGCTCTTTCAGACGCTGGCGGTCCACCGGCGCCACCACCTGGCTCTCTCCGGACAGATTTTTTAATATCAGAATCAGCATGTGCAGAAAGCTGCGGCAGAAAATTTTAACCCGGCCATCGGAAACGGGCATATGAGTTAAAAACTGCTGTGCCTGCCAAATCCATTTTCCATAAGCCCCGGTTTCAAACTCCTCCGAGATGGTTTTCAAAAAGTCCGACAGTCTCTCCAAAAGAAGGATTTGATCCTCTCCCAAATCCTCCCTCCAATCATCGTCGGCAATCAGATAGGAGAATCTCTGAATCAAGGTAGAAAACATGTCATACCGCTGATTTTCTCTGGTATGGCGGTAGAAAAATTTCCGGTGATAGGAAATCTGGTGAAAATCATGGAGCAAGTTTTCAAATCTTCTCTCCAGCTCTTCCTGACGCTCCTGAATCGGAAGGAGAGAAAGGAGCTCTGACAGTTCATGAAATCCCCGTCTGAGGCTGATGCCCTCCCTTTCCGGTTTTAAAAAGAAGCGTCCGTAGAGACCTATCGTTAAAATCAGGTAAAGAACTCCGAGCCAGAAGATCAGAAGCTCTGTCGCAAGCTCTTTTCCGTTTTCCGGCGGTACAAGCTCCAGAAAAACAAACAGCATGGCATAGGAAAAATAACCCTTGGGATTAAACTGGGAGCTCTGGGTAAACACCAGGACGAAGGGGACAAACAGGTTGAGGATCACGCAGAACAAAAGATTTTTCGAGCTTACATAAGCCAGCAGAATCAAACAGGTCCCCACAGTCAGCAGGTGAAGATATCTTGACAGGGCATTGTCCCTCTTTTTATAGCGGGTCTGAAAAAACACTGTAAGAACAGACACAACAATCGAATATTGAAGTCCGAATACGGCGTAGACAATAAAGAAGGAGGTTAAAAAAAACAGAATAATCGGGCATGCGTTCCGAACGGCCCGAAAGAATGTTTCCACATAGGAAACGGCTCTGATGTTCATAAGTTCGGCCCCCCAACGGCAAAAATAAATCAGGGAGCTGCATCCGGCAGCTCCCTTGAACCACTGATTTCCAAATTGAATTGGCAGCTGTTCAGGACTGAACTGTTACTGTGAATTTTATACAATACCCTGAGCCAGCATAGCTTCCACTACCTTCTCGAATCCGGCAATGTTAGCGCCTGCCACATAGTTTCCGGGAACACCGTAGCGCTCTGCGGCATCCGCTGCCTTCTCAAAGATTCCGGTCATGATGCCCTTTAACTTCTCGTCTACTTCCTCAAAGCTCCAGGACATTCTCAATGCGTTCTGGCTCTGCTCCAGTCCGGAGGTTGCCACGCCGCCTGCGTTCGCTGCCTTTCCGGGCATGAAGAGGATCTTCTTCTCCACAAACAGGTCAGTCGCCTCTCTGGTAGAAGGCATGTTAGCGCCCTCTGCCACCGCGAAGCAACCATTGGCAATCAGAGTCTGGGCGTCCTCCAGGTTCAGCTCGTTCTGGGTCGCGCAGGGAAGAGCGATATCGCAGGGAATGGTCCAGATTCCCTTGCCCTCAGTGTAAACCGCGGTGGGAACTGCGTCCACATACTCTTTGATGCGGCCTCTGCGGACTTCCTTAATCTCCTTCACCACATCCAGCTTGATTCCGTCCTTGTCGTAGATATAGCCATTGGAATCGCTCATAGCCACTACCTTGGCGCCCAGCTGCTGCGCCTTTTCCGTTGCGTAAATGGCCACATTTCCAGAACCAGATACCAGAACGGTCTTTCCTGCCAGCTCCTTGCCGTTGTGCTTTAACATCTCATCCAGGATGTAAATCAGGCCATATCCGGTAGCCTGGGTTCTCACCAGAGAGCCGCCGAAGGTGAGTCCTTTTCCTGTCAAAACGCCCTCATAAAGACCGGTGATTCTCTTATACTGTCCAAAGAGGTAAGCAACCTCTCTTCCGCCTACGCCGATATCTCCGGCAGGAACGTCGGTATCCTTACCGATGTGGCGGTAAAGCTCTGTCATAAAGCTCTGGCAGAAAGCCATAACCTCGCGGTCGGATTTGCCCTTGGGATCAAAGTTGGATCCACCCTTGCCGCCTCCCATGGGCAGGCCGGTCAGGGAGTTTTTTAACACCTGTTCAAATCCCAGGAATTTTAAAATGCTCTGATTTACGGAAGGATGGAAACGAAGTCCTCCCTTGTAAGGTCCAATTGCGCTGTTGAACTGTACGCGGTAACCCTTGTTCACCTGAACATTTCCCTTGTCGTCTACCCACGGTACCCGGAATGAAATAATTCTCTCCGGCTCAGTGAAGCGCTCCAGGATACCAGCCTTGCGGTACTTGTCCTCATTGGCGTCAATCACCAGCTTTAAGGAATCCAGAACTTCTTTCACTGCCTGGTGAAACTCCGGCTCCCCCGGATTCTGGGCAACAACTCTCTCATAGATCTCATCAACGTAAGACATCTGTTATTTCCTCCTTTTTCCGTATCAATATGCGTCCATCTGCTGTCTTTTTGCACATATTGCAACACTTCAGGACATCCTGAACTGCTGCCACATATCAAAAAAATTATAGCAAGTTAATATGTTGAAGTCAATAAAAAACTGCCCGGCGCGGTCCCAAAATACAGCCATTTTACATCCTGCAGCCCCAAGATGTAGTTTCGCACAAAATTATCATGATAATGTAGTAAAAACGTAAGGTTTTTAAACAAAGTTTTATGATAATATATAAATGTGAAGAAAATTTATGTATATTTAGTTTTTGCTGCTTGTAGTTTGCAGTTATATGTATGAAGGGGGAAATGAACCATGCAGAAGGCAAAGATCGGAACCATCTTATTGACGGCTGCTCTGATCTCCGGCGCGGTCCCCATAACCGCTCTGGCAGATACGGAAATCACCAGCATTTCACTTGATATTTCTTCGGATATTGTTCCGGGAGATGACAATAATAATGTGGATGTTTCTTCTAATTCCAGCCGATATGATGTGGATGATGTGGAAGTTACCAATGAGCCCAGCAGCGATTGGGATGAGGGAGATGAACCCAGAGTCCGGGTTACTCTGGAAGCGGACAATGATTATTATTTTTCCTCTGATCTTTCCGAAGACGATGTAGAACTGAGCGGAGACGATGCGGAGGTTACCGACGTCAGCCGAAGCAGCCGAAGCAGACTGCGTGTTACCATCCGGCTTGCGGAGCTGACAGATGAAGATTACGATGGGGAATACGACCTGGATGTATCCGGTCTGGAGTGGGACGATTATGATGGCACCGCCTACTGGGATGAGGCGGAGGATGCGAACAAATATGAGGTACGCCTTTATCGCAATGGCAATTCCGTTACCTCTGTTAAAACCACTTCGGATACCGATTACAATTTCGCCGATGAATTTACCAGAAGCGGCGACTACTATTTCCGGGTACGGGCTGTACGCAACTCCTCCAATAAAGGAAACTGGGAGGAATCTGATGAACTCTCTGTTACCTCCAGCGAGGCCCGGGATATCCGCGAAAATGGCGACAGCTCTTCCAGTTCCAGCTCCGGTGGTCCTGGTTCCAGCTCCAGCTCCAATTCTGGTGGCCCGGGAGTTGCCTCAAGCAGTACCGGCGCCTGGCTCTGGGATGACAATGTAAACCGCTGGTGGTATTGCAATGCTGATAAAACCTATACGGTCAGCAACTGGCAGTATATCGGCAACAGCTGGTTCTATTTCGACGCTCAGGGCTACATGGTAACTGGATGGCAGTATATTAACAATAATTGGTACTATATGAACAGTGATGGCTACATGCTTACAGGCTGGCAGTCTATTAACGGCCGCTGGTATTGTCTGCACAATCCAAATGGCCAAATGCTCACCGGATGGATTCTTTCCAACGGAAAGTGGTATTACTGCGACGCCAGCGGGGCCATGCTTACAAACACAACCACACCGGACGGATATTATGTGGATGGAAACGGAGTATGGCAACAGTAGACTGATGGATGATTTTATGGAGGGAAAGCTTATGGGACGATTCTTTAAAACCTGGAAAACGGTCCTTCTCACCAGCGAGACAGAACTGTTTTTCAGGGCCAAAAATCTTCTTTATGAACAGGGGATCCCATATAAAAGCAAAACCTCCTGCGGTCAGCAGCGCGCAGTCATGAATCGATGGGCCGGAACCGGCATTGCTCTGGGACGAACGGACTTTGAAAAGAATTTTTACCATATTTTGGTGTCTGAAGAAAATGAAAGAAGGGCAAGGGCTGTGCTGGCGAATATAAAACGCCCCTGACTTGCTCTTCTCAGCAGGCAGTTTCCAAAGTTCCCTTGATTTTGGAATACTTTACCCAAATACCGCTGGTTTTTCACCGTTTTCTGTGTAAAGCCGAAAATTTTAACCCAGAAAAAACGCTCTGTGCATTTTCCTGCAAAGAGCGTTTTAACAATTCCTGAAATATTATTTTCCAAATTCCAGCTGGGCATCTGTATTAAGATACTCATTGACAATGGACAGATGAGCTGCAACTCCTGTTTTTAAGGCTTTCTCATCCATATTGAACTTTGGGTGATGCAGGGGATAGGCCGTATCTTCTCCTGAACAGCAGCCCAGCCACATAAAAGTCCCCGGAACTTTGAAAAGGTAGTTGGCAAAATCCTCCGTAGCCGTGGAAGGCTGCGGCATAATTTTCACTCGCTCCGGTCCAATGGTCTTCTCCAATGCCTCCTTTAAAAGCATAGAAGCACACTGATGATTTACCAAAGGATTTACCGCCGGATCATTTTCAAATTTATAAGTGGCCCCCACGTTCTCACAGGCGGTCTTAATTACCTGTTCTAAATCCGCGATTGCCTTTTCCCTTACCCTCTGATTATAAGAACGCATAGTTCCGGTCATCTTCACCGTCTCTGCAATGATATTCCAAAGGGTTCCTCCTTCAATGGTACCGATGGTAATCACCAGCGGCTCCAGAGGATCGGACTGCCGGGAAATAATATATTGAATATTATTAATCACCTGAGCGCTCAATGTAATAGCATCCACAGATTTCTGGGGCATAGACCCGTGTCCACCCTTGCCAATCAGCTCAATTTTAAAGCAGTCCAGCGCACTCCCCGCCATCGTCATATTAAATCCAATCACACCCGTAGGCTCCATTGGCTGCATATGGATTCCAAAGATAGCCTGGACTCCCTCCAGCACCCCTGCCTCCACCATTTCAAAGGATCCTGCAGGCGGCGGCGTCTCCTCACTGGGTTGGAAAATCAACCGTACTGTACCGGCAAATTCTTTTCTGTGTTCCTGAAGAAGCCTGGCTGCACACAAAAGCATCGCCGTATGGCCGTCATGACCGCAGGCATGCATCCAGCCCGAATGGGTAGAAGCAAATGAAAGTCCCGTCTGCTCTGTTACGGGCAGAGCATCCATATCTGCTCTAAGAGCGATCATCTTCCCCGGTTCTGATCCATGAATATCCGCTGTAATACCGTAATGGGTAGCATTTCCTAAACCTGTTTTAATATCTTCAATGCCGAAAGATCTAAGCTTTTCCTCCACATATCCGGCAGTTTTTTCTGTCTTATATGCAATCTCCGGAATCTGATGAAGCTCTCTCCGGTATTCGATTACCTCATCCTCTATTGAATCCGCTAAGGCTAAAATATTTTCAATCATAGGCTCTTACCTCCTGACAAATTGCCGCCGGCCGACTTCATCAGCGCAGCAGGTTAATAAAGACTCCCGCCAGCAAAGTTGAAGTCACAGTTACACTGGTAAATCCACCGATTAACATTTTTGACATCATATGCTCCGTCAGATAATCCTTAACATCTTGATCCTCCGTTACACTGTTAATCACTTCATTGGTAATAATCATATTAGGCGGAAATCCGTAAAGTGCGTTAAGGGAGACCGCAAAACTCATCTCCCAGGAATAATGAAGGATTTTTCCTGCGATGATAGCAAATATAAACAATCCGGCTACACCTATTACCAAAATCGCGATCAATGGACCGATAATCATTTTAAACATTTCCGGCGTTGCGGAGGAAAGCCCCGCAAATACCATTGCCATAGCCCTAGTCTGGAAAATGCCATAACTCTGAGTTTCATTGAGACAGTTCTTTTCCAGCAGACCGACCTGGCAGAATACAACACCCAGAACCAGGCAGAATACATACCGGGATACCGCTCCTCCGGTCAGCATCTCCAGCCTGGAGGAAATCCAGACTGTCAGATATACACCGAACAGCGCCATGTAGATGGAACGGAATTTTTTTGGAACCGGTGGAATCAGACGCTTTGAGGAAACGCTGGACTTGGAATCTCCTGCGCTCCCGCCCTTTTCTTTTGCTGCAATCCAGTTGTCCCGTTGACCGTCAAACTGCGCCATCAGACGTTTTGCCTCTCTCTTCAGCATAATTGCTGTTAAAGGATAGCCCACAAAGCCCTGAACTACGTAAATTACAATGGCTAAAACCGCCAGAGTCTCAAGCCCCAGCTCCGCTGCACCGCCCTGCATGATAATCGCTGCGGTCATGCCGCCGGCCAGAGGGGGAATGGAAACAATTACGGTATTCCAGTCCAATAGATTACTTCCAATAATCATCAGAAATCCTACCAAACCGCAGAGACTAGCCAGAGAAATAACCACTGTTTTCCAGTTTTCCAAAAGCTCTCTGGGTGAAAGCATAGTACCCATATGCACTACAATACACAGCATAGCCGATATACCCAACGCAGAAAATCCAGATACATCGATAATATCCGTTGGAATTGCTCCGCTCCAGAATCCCAAAAGAAACAGTACGGCCGCTACAAACACAGATGGAACAAAGGCTTTTGTCTGAGTAGATGCGATTTCTCCGATTATAAAGATAATCAAAATCACTACAGCGCATTGGATGAAATCATAGTTTAGCATAGATGACCTCCTTTTTCATCTCTAAAGCGGCCATTCGCCTCCCTGAAAACAGTAAAGAGCGGGAGAGGCTACGGCCCTTCATTTTTGTAAATATAGTACATTTTATTGGGTTTATTATATATAATTATATGCACTTTTTCTGTAAAGCATTTTACACTATTTTTATATTTTTCAAAATATATAAATTCTTTGTTTTTGTATGATAATTATACGGCATTTTACCTTGGTCAAAAGCGAAGAAAGGCAAGGCCGTCTTTTAGCAGCCTTGCCTTTCTTAAATTATTAATAAATCTTTTTATTTCTTATAATCCGGCTCTCTTCCGATTTCCTGAATCAGATCTTTCATTCCTTCAATCATAGTATCAATATCTTTCTCATTGTTGAAGTACTGGCAGGAAATGCGGAATCCGCCCACATAATCCGTAAATCTCTGAGCAATGAAAATCTTTCTGGCGTGAAGCTTCTTTAAGATCATTCGGTCTACATCCAGATCATCATACAGTCTCGCAATTACAATTCCCCCAAAATGTCCTGGGTCTCTGTGGGTGATTACGGTTCCGCCGATCTCCTCAATGCGGTCCATGCAATAGGTAGCCAGCTGGCGGACCCTGGCCTCAATATTCTCGATACCAATTTCATTTACCAATCCAAGAGATTCTCCCAAAGCAACAGCTCCGGCATAGTTTGAGGTACCACCAATTTCATATTTTCTTGCTGTTTCCGGGAACGTCCAGTTGTTAACGGATGGCGCCGCCGGATTCTCCCAATAAGCTCCCCATCCTCCTTCCGGAACGGTGGTATTCAGATAACCTGCATAGGACTGTTTAATTTTGGACAGGCTCTCTTTATTTACATACAGAACGCCGGTTCCGTAGGGAGAGTTCAACCACTTGTGTCCCCCGGCTGCCAGCAGATCAATATGGCATTCTTTGGTATCGATCTTCGTTACGCCCAGCTGTTGTACAGCGTCTACAACCAACATAATTCCCTTTTCCTTACAGAAATTGCCCAAAGCCTTTAAGTCCGTCTGCCATCCGTTGCACCACTCGATGGTGGACATTACAATAATTTTTGTCCTCTCATCCGCCAGAGCCGCAAAGGATTCCACTGTAAATCGCTCGTCCTCCGGCTTGCAGACACGGATATCAATATTCTTTTCTTTTCTCATCACACACCACGGAAGAGCTACCTGAATAAATTCCAGATTAGTGGTAATGATATTGTCGCCATCCTCCAGCTGAATTCCCTGGGCAGCAATATTCAGACCGTGAGAGGTACTTTCGATCAGCGCAATTTCCTCCGGATCCGCATTGAGCAGCTTCTGGGCTTCCGCATACGCCTTATGACGCATATCATCCAGCGCGATATGGTGAGCACTGGAATTTGCCTCATCCTGCCTGGCAGTCATATCCGCAAACTCCTTTACCGCGCGCACCGCTCTCTGTGGAGCAAAGCTGACACAGGCCGCATCCAGAAATGTCATAGTCTCCAGTACCGGCCACTCTTCTTTTCTCATTTTTTCCCAATCGTAACTCATATGTTTGTTTCCTCCTCCATTTTTTCTTTTTTGCTCTTTACTGTTGACCATATTCTAACAGTTCATTCTGAGCTAAATCTATAAAGCGCTTTACAAATATTCTTAATCTATTTACTTTTTTTCAAAAGATCCTTATAATTATCCTAAATTATTCACGGAACAGTATCTGAATTGATAACAGTACCATGAATCTGAAAATTGATCCATGCAGCCATAA
>ENA-OWOC01000131-OWOC01000131.1-gut-metagenome-genome-assembly--contig:-NODE-131-length-32755-cov-18.158241_pt1 | contig 32755 bp, 30 predicted proteins | sample MGYA00248245_ERZ651791 | MGnify/ENA primary metagenome ERZ651791 (study PRJEB26908, sample SAMEA4031703) | gut metagenome | biome: gut; feature: normal infant; material: stool | place: China | collected...
CCCGCATTGCGGGCGATTGTGGCCGGGAGGGGCGCCTTTAGGTGCACCTCCCTTTAACCTGCACACAAATCGAACGGGGGATACGGTTTGATTCATGGCGACGAATGTGACGTTAAGATATCAATTTTTCTTATCCAAAAGGAGCTTTCTTATATTGGGCCAATTTAGCCAGTTTTTCTGTAGTATGCCCATCTATCCCATTCTTCTCCTTAAAAGCCAACACAGTGGCTTACAGAGCGTTACAAAGTCCTAATTCAAGCCGTCTTTTCGAAACGCTTTACAGCTTATACTCAATTAATACCAGCCTTTTTATAGTATCTAGGATAATTCCCATTCGCTGTCTCTCAAATAATGACACACAAGTAAATAACTATATTAAAAGTATATCTGATTCAAGATAACCATTCAAATTTTTCACTCTAGTTATCATGATTTAAAAACCCGTTATCCCCACCTGCACCAATGTAAAACTATCAATCACAGAAAAGCTTGCAAAATAATCGCCGTATCTCTGTATGCCCGTTTCCAATCCTCCGGAATATCAGCTTCAATTGTTAAAGTTCCTTGATATCCGGATTCTTTTAAGACATCCAAAAATTCCGTATAATCAAAATCATCGTTGGCGTTTGGGAAGGGACGCTCGGGATACGAGATTGGGTAGTCCATGTGTATATGGTGTACATAATCTGAATAGGACACGATATCCGTTAGCGGCTCTTTTGCCCAAACCAAATGACGTAAATCAGCCATTGTGAACAGATTTGGCATATCTACCTCCCGGATAATCCGTACCGCCTCCGGCAGTGAGTTAATATAGTTGGAATACATAGGACCAAGGGGTTCCAAGATAACCTCTACATCATAATTACCTGCAATCTCTGCAAACATGCGCATAAAGTCAATAAAACGATTTTCTTTTTTAATGCTGGTTTCATCTATGAGCAGACGAGCCTTACCATTTCCAATAATAATCCTGTCCATCCCAAGTAACTTCGCCCTATGACAAGCATGCTCAAGATAAGCCTTATATTCCAATGCGTTAAAAGAATCCGTAAAAAACCATGGCTTGGCAACCGGAAGCGCCCTTGCTCCTGTCAGCACCGGAAAACCAATCTCATGCACCTTATCACAAAAAATACGAAACTCATTTTCTGTCAATGCTTCAATCTCCGGTACATCCAGTTCCGCATAATCAAATCCAGCCTGCCGGATATTATCATAGTCTGCGATTCGTCCAAAGCCGCCTAATCTCATAAAATTTTCCCTTTCCTCTTCTTGTTATAATCCTGCTTTTGCGTTCATATCATCAAGAATCCTGTTAACATCCAGCATCTCTTTTAACGATGCGCGGGGGTTAGCCCCAGTCAACCAATCGTTCAATGTTGTCTTTGTATAAACAGTGTAGTATATGTCACTATCCGTGTTTAACGGAATACCCACTGGTTCTCTGTCATATTCCCTGATTTCCAGACGGTTCTCCGCAAGTATATAATACCCATTCTCTGTGACAATTGTCCAGCGGTTCTCCCGTTTCGATTCCTCCGACATGGGATAAGCATAGCCGCTTTCTAAAAGCAGGGAAGTTCCATTTGGCAGCTTCAGCAATGAAGTCGCATAAGTCTCAATGTCATATGGAGAACTATATTGATAAGCGGACGCTAATGTTTTGGCGCTGCAACTGTCTGTCAAAAACAAAGCCATATCTATAAAATGGACACCCAGATTAGTCATGCATCCTCCTCCTGCTGTACGTTGTGAAAGCATCCAGGAAGAAGTCTCCAGATAGCGGGATGGAGGACCTGCAATAAAACGATAGGACATATGAGTAATTGGTTTGGTAAGATATTTGTTTTTCAGCTCATTAACAGTATCACTATAGCGCCAGACAAAAGGAATGGAACAAAAACCGTTCTTTTTCTCACAAAATTCATATAAGGATTCCACCTCGCCAGCATTCATGCCGGCTGGTTTTTCCATTGAGAATGGGATGCCCAGCTTTAAAAGATATTCCGCAGTGTCTTTCATTCGGTAGTGAGGCGCAAATGCAAATACGAAATCGGGCTTTGTTTCCATTACCATCTGACGGTAATCCTGATATGCGGGGCAGCTGTACTTCCCGGCATAGCGTTCAGCGATACCAATGTTATCATCACTGATACCGACTACCGAATTCTCAGGAAGTCCCGGAAGATACAGCGGTAAATGCCAATGACTGACTCCTAGCAAGGCAATCTTTATCTTTTCACTCATTTTTTCCCCCTTCGGAATCAAAAAAGTATACTTTTTAAATAGTCAATCGATTTTTTCATTCCAATGGACGCATCAGGAATGTCATCCGGATGCCACCTTCTCTCATATTCCAGAGAAAGCCACCCATCATATCCGTGAGCCTTCACGGATTTCAGTATTGCAGGCCAGTCTAAAATGCCTTCTCCCACAATACGAGTGCGCACATTTCTCTCTGATTCATCCGGATGGGATACGTCCGATGATACAAAATCCTTACCTTCCAAAAATACCAGGTCTTTTACATGCATATAACTGACATATTGCTGCTGTAGAGAAATGGCCTCTTCATATCCTTCATTTCCCGTAAAGGTCAGATTGGCCTGGTCATATAGGATGCGGACTGCCGGGTGGTCAATATCCCGGATTAATGCGGCACTATCCTTTGCAGATACCGCCATTGTATTAAAATGATTTTCAACAATTAACACAACATCCTTCTGGGCAGCCAGATTACCCAGATACCGCAGTGATTCTATCAGTTTCTCTCTTCGTTCTTCCAACTTTTGTGTATCCCCTGCCAAAAGATTCCCACCATAAATACGAATGTAATGCGCATTCAGATACTGGCAATAATCAATCACTTTACGAATACTTTCGATTTCCGCCTGTCGAACTTCTTTATCAAGTGAATTAAAGTAGGAGTTATATGGAGTCAGGCAGGAAATTTCAATTTCATTTTCCTCTGCACAACGCTTCACAATAGAAAGGCTTTTTTCATCACAATCACAAGGAATTCCTGAACAGTATCCATCCTGAACAACAATTTCTGCTCCATCCGCTCCAATCCTATGAAACAGCTCAATTGCTTCGTTCACCGTATATTCCGGCGTACCCATTGTATGTCCGGCAATTTTCATGTGTCTCCTCACCTCTATTCCATCCCTGGAAGGCCTGCACTTCGCAATATCCTATCCAGTAATTCATGTGTCTTATATGCATCCACAGCATTTGTAAGTGGTACCCTGTCTTCTTTTACACAGTCCAGGAAATGCCGGATTGCATAGCTGAAACCAAGCTTATCTTCTGACCGTGCCCATCCCATAGCAAGGGGAGTCATCTCTGTGGTATGCTGCTCCTCTGCATCCGTTATGGTGATGCTATCAGGCATTTTGATAAAAACAGAGCGGTTGCCACCATGAATCTCAATATTTTCTTCCCACTGGCCAGAACTGCGGTCAGCTATCAGCATACCTGACGCACCACTTTCAAACAATAACTGCGCTGTGGTAAAGCTTTCGTAATCCGGATCTGTGAATTTAGAAATTGCATGTACCTCCTTCACTTCACCGCCATAAAAACGCATCAAGTCCACAATATGGATTGCATTTTCCAATGTTGCGTGATATTCCGTAGCCGGACGGTTTTTCTGTCCTATGATAACATCCGGAAGGATATCTGTATAGACTTCTTTGGCTTTCTGACATACCGGAGCATACCGACGGTTAAATCCAATCATCAGTTTGCGTCCAGTCTGTGTTGACAATTCAGCCATATGGTCAGCATCTTTCAATGTTGTTGCCATAGGTTTTTCACTATAGACATCTATACCTGCTTTTAGGAGAAAGGATATCTGCTCAGCATGGCATGCCTTTGGAGTAAGCACAAAGGCACAATCTAAATCGAGCTTTACAAGTTCTTCCAAAGACTGCACTACCTGTTGGGCGCCGCACAGACGTTGCGCCTTTTTGGCACTCTCAAGATGATTTGCCATGATCCCAGCCAGCTCCACATCATCAAATCTTGGAAAAACCGGTAGGAAATTATTACTGGCAACATAGCCCACTCCAATTACTCCAATACGCAGTTTATTCCTACTCATGAATACCTTCCTCCTCACAGTATGCATCATAGATTTCTTCTAAAATGCGCTTCTCATCTTCCTTAAGCGGGCGCAGTGGACCACGGCATACATCCGTACGGATAACGCCGCGCAACTTAAGCAGTGTTTTAAGCGCCGGGATACCAGGAATCCCAGCCAGCTTACGGTCCGTTTCCACAATCTTTTTCTGGGTCATAGCCGCGCCTGCATAATCCCCCTGCTGATACTGTCGGTAAAGCCTCGTAAACCTTTCATGAAAAATACTCCCTGGCCCGGTTACCGTTCCTACGCCCCCTGTCATCAGGCACTGCAAAAACAAGCTGTCACAGCCAATTAAAAGCTCTGGCTTTCTTCCATCTGTTTCAAGATAATCTTCTACCCGCATAAGGTCCGGGCTGCTGTATTTGATTCCCACGATATTAGGAAACTCCTCCATCAACTTTTGCAGCAATCCAGGCTTTACATCATTAGTCGTGCAACCGGGAATATTATATATGTACACGGGAAAATTCTCCGGAAGGCCTTTTATAACGTCACGGTAATACTGTAAAAGCGATTCTTCATCCATTTGGAAAAATGCAGGACTCATAATGCCAATCCCATCTGCCCCAATATCAACCGCATGTACTGCGTGGGATGCGGTTTCTCCTGTTGTCATACTACCACACTGGATAAATAACGGAAGGCGGTGAGCGTTCACGTTCGCCATAACCTCTGCCACATGGTCCCTTTCCTCCTTTGTCAGGAGCAGGCTCTCTCCATTTGTCCCGTTGGGATACAGGGCATTTACACCGGCTCCTAATAGATACCGTGTGAAATCCTCAAGCGACGCGTCATCAATAGATCCATCCTCATTCATCGGTGTAATGGTGGGAATAACAACCCCACACAGCCTTTTCTCATACATAACGTATTTCCTCCCACTAATAGTTTTCCCGTGTCTTTGTCAGCAAATCATACAGCGCCTTCTGATCCTCGCTGGCATCCGCCAGAAATTTATCAACAACCGGTTTTACAGCCTCTTCAAACAGCGCTTTATCAACCTCCACAATTTCAACGCCCTGTTCCTTCATTGCCTTCATACCATCCTCGGTTGCTTCTGGCCAGATCTCATTATTCCATACATCAGAGAACTTCTTGCCGGCTTCCAGAACAGCTTCCTGATTTTCAGCAGACAAGCCGTCAAACCATACCTTACTTACGAATACCGGGTCCGGTATAGTGAAATGCTCCGTCAGGGAGAAATGCTTCGCCAGTTCCTGCCATCCATTGGCAACCACTACAGAGGGGGTATGGTCAAGGCCGTCAATGGTCCCCTGCTGCAGACCGGTATAAATCTCGCTTGCACCAAGAGGCGTGGCGATTGCACCCATGGCATTGGTTGAATCCGCCAGAATCGGATCCTGCATGCAGCGAATCTTAAGTCCGGTAAGGTCTGCCGGGGTATTGACCGTTTTCTTCTGGTTCATTATGCTGCGGCTTCCAATGTCAGTCCACGCAATGATGACAAATCCATTGGCCTGGGCGTCCGCTTCCAGCATCTCGCGGACCGCCGGGTCCATTACTGTTGCACAGGCCTGCTGTCCGTTTTCCCACAGATACGGCAGGGAGAATACAGACCACATGTCATTAAATGCAGAAAGATCCGTGGCAGCGCACTCCGTCATCTCAATGGTTCCGTTTCCCAGGCCCTCAAAGGTTGCGGTCTTATCCCCCAGCTGGGAGGATGGATAGAATTCCATCTTCATACGCCCATCTGAGCACTCTTCAATCAGCTCTCCTAATTTCAGCGCCCCCTCTGCCTGCGTACCGGTGGATGGATACGTTACCGAATACTTTACAACCACCTGTGAAGCATTGACAGATGCCGCGGTGTCTTTCGAGGCAGATGTGCCGCTGCTGCCGGCAGAAGCAGGGGCCTTAGAGCTGCCGCAGGCGGCCAGGCTGATTGCTGTGGCTGTTATAAGTAACATGGATATAAGATTCTTTTTCATATGGTTAATCTCCTTTATCATTCTTTATTAGTTAATTACGCCCACCACATCTCTGTTTTGTCTTCCATTATCAGAGATTCTTTGACAATCCTGACCGCTTTTTCCAGGCCCTCGAACCGGTTGATCAGGCTATCCTCATGTTCAATACTGACCGCCCCATCGTATCCTATGATACGCAGTGTGGAAAAAATATTTTTCCAGTAAGCCGTATCATTGCCATAACCAATGGTCCTAAATATCCAGGAGCGATTAATTTCATTGCTGTAATGTTTGGTATCCAGGACGCCGTTGACCGCGGTATTGATTGAATCCACCTTTACGTCCTTGGCATGTACATGATAGATTGCGTCCTTAAGTTCCCGGATGACCGAAACAGGGTCCATTCCTTGCCAAAGAAGATGGCTTGGGTCAAAATTCACCCCAATTTCCCTTCCAACCTCCCCCCGTAGCCGTTTCAAGGTTTCAGAATTATAAACCATAAATCCCGGATGCAGTTCCAATGCAATCTTCGTCACGCCATTCTCCTTTGCAAAAGCAGCAAACTCCTTCCAGTATGGAATCAATACCTCATTCCACTGATAATCCAGAATCTTAAGATAATCATCCGGCCAGGGACAGGTCACCCAATTGGGGTATTTTGAATCCGGACCGTCTCCGGCACATCCGGAAAAGCAGGTAATCGTATCCAGTCCAAGTTCTTTACAAAGGCGTACCGCGTCCCGCATATCCTCGTCATAGGCAGCTGCAATTCCCCGATCCGGGTGAATGGGATTACCATGGCAGGAAAGAGCGCTGATAGTCAAACCGGAATCCGCTATGGTCCGCTTAAATCCATCCATCTTTTCTTTGTCCCCAAGCAAAACCGCGGGATTAACATGGGACTTGCCGGCATATCCGCCGCATCCCGGCTCTATTGTCTGGATTCCTATGTTCCGAAAATAGTCCAGGGCCTCTGCCAGGGGTTTGTCCTGCATAATATTTGCTACAATGCCAATCTTCATTCTGATTGTTTCCTCCCGTTTTTAATTAACACTGGTCCAACGGCCTGTTTTCGCGCTTTCAAATATCTTATCCAGAACCTGCATCTGATGCAGCCCATCTTCAAAGTCTGCGTATGGATTAATCGGCTTTACTCCACGAATTGCCCCATAAACAGCAATAAAATTCTGTTTAAAAGCATCCGGAAACCCCTCTGCGTGACCGCCCGGATAGGTTATGATTGGCGCAGTATCCGGATGAGCCAGCCCACGGTCTTTTGTCAGCAGGCGATTAGGTTCATTTCGGTATCCAAGCTTCAAATCACCAATGGCTTCGCTGTCCCATTCAGCAGAAATTTCCGAACCGGATACACGAATCGTGGTCTGATTTTTCCTGCCCTGATACACCTGGGAAAATACAGCACTGCCAACAGCTCCATTCTCAAAGCGGACCATAACATAAGAAGTATCCTCTGTATCCACTGCTACGTCCTTTAAATCCCCTGCCAGATTCATCTTTCTCACTGGCAGATTGGTCTGGAACTCCGCAAATACCTCTTTTACTTTACTTCCAATTACATACTCCGCCAGGTCAATCCAATGAGAACCAATATCTGATGTGACGCGGGTACTTCCGCCTTTGTCGGACAACATACGCCAGTTAAAATCTGATTCCTTGGAAAAGCAATCTTGTAAATATGCTCCATGTACGCCGTATATTTTACCCAGAGCCCCATCCAGAATCATATTGCGCAGCTGATGGTTGGCGGGATAGAATCGGTTATGTAAATTAATTGCATGGACAAGATTACTTTTCTTTGCCGCTTCCAGCATTTCTTTTGCTTCCCCAGCATTCCTTGCCATGGGTTTCTCACAGATTACATGAATTCCATGTTTGAATGCGTAGAGGGCAATTTCTTTATGCGTATGGTTCGGTGTACAAATATGAATACAGTCCGGTTCTACTGCTTCAATCATCTCACGATAGTCTGAGAATCCATTTGGAACATCCAGCTCCTCTGCCTTTTGTACCGGGTCTACAATGTCTACCAATGCCACAACATCCACACCCGGCACACGCTTAAGCGCTTCCACGTGCGCCGCTCCGATAAATCCTGACCCAATAACCGCTGCTTTTAAACGTTTCATATCCGTTCTCTCCTCCTGTCTCATATTATGCTTATGCCCTTACTGCTCCAGAACCAGGGCTGCCGCCCCGAGAAGGGCCGCTTCATAACCTAGCGGAGTCTTTACAATATCAATATCCTGCATCTGTTTAAATGCATTCTGCTGAACGGAAACGCGGATAGATGGAAGCAGAAGATCAAGGGACGCTGCAACCCCACCGCCAATCACAACTGCCTGGGTATTTAAAATATTAATGCAATAGGAAATACCACGTCCCAGGTATGTACCAATCTGATTCAAAATATCCAGGGCATCCGTGTTTCCTGCCCTGGCAAGAGCTGCGCATCCTGCCCCATCCGGCTTTAACCCCATCTCATCCAGCGCTTTTGCAAATGCGGGAGATGTAAGCCTGCGCTTCCTTGTCTCCCGTATCAGCGCTGTTCCGGAACCATGTGCTTCCAGGCATCCATACTGACCACAGGGACAATGCGCCGGCGACTTATATTCAACTTTTAAGTGTCCCAGCTCACCAGCAAAACCAAGGCCTCCCCGTACCAGTTTTGAACCTTCCACCACGGCGCCGCCCACGCCTGTACTCACTGTCATCCATATGAAATCCGTATAGTTATTTCCTAGTCCAAACCGCTTTTCGCCAATAGCGCAGGCGTTGACATCATTCTCGCACCGCACCCTTGAAATCCCAAGGTTTTTACTCAAATAGCCCGCTACTTCCACATTTTTCCAGTTTGCATAAGGTGCGTAAAGCAGAATTCCCTTTTCGTTGTCCACAATTCCCGGAAGCGACACCCCCAGTCCGGCGAAGTCCTCCGCCTGTAACTCAGTCTGATGCATCAGACGTTTCATTGCCTGTACGCATAATTCCAGATGCGTCTCATATCTTTCGACAATGGACGGAAAACTTTCCTGTATCAAAATTCCGCCATTCTCATCCAGTATAGCAACAATGGTTTTTGTTCCGCCAATGTCTAGTGCCGCAATATACATATCTTCATCCTCCAATATGCCTTACGCCCCCACATTGTCTGCATAAATCTGCTGTGAGATTGCATGTCCCAGAATTACATGAATATCCTCAACAACACCATAATTCTCAGATGGGATAATCATTGCAAAATCAGACATGCCGATTATCTTACCACCTTTATCCGCAACAACACAGGCTGTTTTTGCACCAATCTCTTTTGCGTACCGATGAGCTTCCACAAGATTTGATGAGCTTCCTGAAACAGAAAAGGTTAATACCAGGTCGCCCGGCTCCAGAAAATTCTTCATCTGCTCAACAAACGTTGTTTCATATCCACAGTCATTACCAAGAGCGCTGAAAATTGCCCCGTTATCTGCCGGTGAAAAAATTTTTAGGCGTTTGGAATCTCCTCTGTTAATTCCTTTGCCAAAATCACATACCCAATGGGATGCGGCGGCCGCGCTTCCACCATTGCCAAGCACAAAGAGATGTTTTCCGTTATTCCTAGTCTCCTCAATCAAATCAAACAGTTTCTGTATATCCTCTCTCTTAAGGCCATCAATCGTATCATTTAACATTTCACTATATGTATCAAAGAACATTTTTCTTTCCTCCAATTTCCTCTTTATACTTCTTCCACATATTCTCCGGAGTTATCCTCCAGTATGTCATAGCCTGCGCGCAGGTAAAGGTCAAGCTGGGGCGGCGTCGCGATACCAAGCGTTACAAAGTCCTCTGTATTTTCCGCTGGATTGCGGGTACCGTGCAGGACGCCGGGAGGCGCAAACACAATATCTCCTGTCTCAACCGGAATCCACTTGTCATAAAGGTAACACTCACCCTTACCGCTGTGGATGATGAGGATTTCCTCAGAAATGGGATGCTTATGGGGCGCAAATTCCTTACCTGGCTTATGAAATCCAACCGCGATATTTGCTCCGCGGCATCCCATCTTTGGATTTAAAGCGAAATGAACATCGTGTCCATTTGGCATTGTCCACACTTCACCGCCGCTGATACTAAACTTTCCTCCATATTTCAATACATGCTCTTTGTTTGTCATTACAAAATCTCCTTTTCCTGAAATTATTCTATCATTCTATTTTTTATGATCGAAACCGGATAACCGGCTTGATTGCCAAACCAGACATCATGTCATCAAACGCCTTAAGGGCATCCTTATAATCATAAACCGTAATCAGCTTCTTTAAATCATCCTGAAGCCTCACCAGAATATCAACTGCCGCGCTGGTACCATCTGTCTTAAGATGTGGATACGGTCCCTTGGAGCCCCGGATGGTCAGCTCTTTGCGCATAATAGGCAAAAGCTCCACCTGTTCTGCAAAGCCGCTGTAAACACTGCCCACCACGATACGTCCTCCCGGACGGACCACCTGGAACGCGCTCTGAAGGACCGGGAGCGCTCCGGTAAGCTCAATAATCACATCCGCGCCCTTTGAGCCACACATCTCAAATATCTGGTCCTGCCAGTTCCCGTCATTGCTGTCAATCACCTCAATAAATCCAAGACTCCGCACTTTTTCCAAACGTGCCTTACTATTATCCACTCCCACAACCACATCTACGCCCATGCTCTTTATAATGCGGGACGCAATCAGACCCATCGGTCCCATACCAAATACAACCACTGTTTCCCCATGCTTCACATTAGCCTGACGTGCCACATGGTAAGCACAATTGGTTGGCTCCAGCAGAGTTGCAGTAATATCATCAATGGTATCCGGAACAGGACTGATAAAACTGTATTCCTGCGTATTTAACACCAGGGTTTCCTCTGAAAATCCTCCGGGCAAAAGGGCATCGTTCATGCTCCTGCAATAATTTGGAAGCCCGTTGCGGCAATTCCAGCAGTGTCCGCAGGCTCTGGAAAGCTCACTTGCCACGCGCATACCCTTCTTAATACCATTTGCACCGTCGCCAGGATCCACTACCACGCCGGAAAACTCGTGCCCGAAATATCTTTCATTCTCAAGGGAACGTTTTCCACGGTAAAGCGCTATATCGCTTCCACAGATGCTGCAGGCTGTTACATCAATCTTAACCGTTCCCGGTTCAAGGGTCTTAATGTCACCGCAGTTTTCCTGTAATTCTAATTTCCCATAATCAACCAATGCCACTTTTCTCATAATATCCATCCTTTCCATACTTCCAGACGTATGTCCCGGTATCTATTTACAGCATAAATCATCCAAAAATAGAACGGGCGTATTTAATACCGTTACCCATATGTTCAACTGACTCTTCAAAGGTGTCATACCAGAGCTTCCACGGATAAAGCCCAAATACCTCAAAGGAACAATACCCCTTAAAATCCACTTCCCGCAGCGCCTCTGCCACAGACGCAAAGTCAAAATGCCCGTCTCCTGGCGCCTGGCGGTTTGAGTCCGCAAGATGCAGGTTTGCCAAGGTATGTCCATAATTGCGGATGGTTTCAGCCGGATTTACTTCTTCTATATTTAGGTGATAGGTATCCGCCATGGTACGCACATTTGGAAGGTTTACCATATTCACAAAATTTACCGCTTCTTCCAACGTGTTCAGGAAGTTGGTTTCATACCGGTTAATTGCCTCCACCGCCAGGGTAACCCCTTTTTCCTGGGCATACAGACCAACCTGGCGTATTACCTCAGCCATACATTTCACTCCTGCCTCCCTGTCCCAGTCAGGCTCAAAGCTTCTGGTCTTTCCGCCGCTTCCCACTATAACGGTAGGGCATTCCATATCATATGCAACATCCACTACCTGTTTCAAATAGGCAGCAGACTGATTCATCATCTCCGAATCCGTGCTCAAAAGCCGAATGGTTCCGTCGAAAATATAGTGAAGGGCGCTGCAAACAATTCCTGCATCATGAATCCAGCCTAAAACCTCTTTTCGGCGCTCCGGTGTGGATTCCACCGGCAGGTGAAGGGCCGCGGTAAGCTCCACGGCGTCATATCCCAGCTTTGCCGAAGTATCAATAATTTTTTTCAGATCCGCCATGCCAAAGGCCGCGGTACAGGCACTAAACTTCATATATTTCTCCTCCTACAATTTATTTCCTTATACGGTTATACCACACTGTATCCCAGCATCACCGGAACATAGGTGACCAGCGACGGGATATAGGTAATCAGCAGCAATGCGGCAATCTCTGCAATCAGATATGGAATAATGCCCTTGATGCCTTCCTCCACCGTAATATTTCCAATTCTACTTCCTATAAATAAGCAGTATCCCAGCGGAGGCGTAATATTACCAATGGTAAGGTTAAGCGCCATGATAACACCAAAATGAATTGTACTGATACCAAGCGCAGCCGCGACTGGAGCCAGAATCGGAGCAAGGATAATAACGGAAGCGCCTCCATCCATAAACATTCCCATAATAAGAAGCAGGATATTCACAAGCATCAGAAATACGTATTTGTTACTTGTTAAGGAAAGAATCAGGTCATTCACAATAACCGGCATCTGGAGCGCTGTCAGACCGTAACTGAATACCCGGGCGCAGGCAATAATCAGCAGCAATGGCGCCGCACTGTTAACCGTTGCAAGCAGCAGGGACCAAATATCTCGAAGCCTTAAGGTACGACTGACAAAAAGACTGACCAGCAGACTGTAAACAACCGCAATGGCTCCCGCTTCTGTAGGAGTACATACACCTCCCATGATACCTCCTACAATAATAACCGGCATGCCCAATGGAATGATACCATCAAGAGCAACCTTCACAACTTCGTTGCGGCTCAGCCGTTCATCGTGCTTCGGAAAATGATACATGTGATTACGGACCAGCAAAACAATCATCAGTATCAAGCCCACCAGAATCCCCGGTATCAAGCCTCCCATAAACATTGCTCCGACCGAACACCCAACCGCGGTGGCAAATACAACCATGATGATACTCGGCGGGATAATTGGCCCGCAGGTAGAAGCCGCAGCAATAATTCCAACTGCCTCTTTTGTGGGGTATCCCTCCTCTTTCATGGCGGGAATCAGGATACCACCCATGCAGGAGGTACTTGCCTGTGCGGAACCGGTAATGCCGCCAAAGAACATACTCGCCACAATACTGGAAAGGCCAAGACTGGCGGGCAGGCGTCCAATCAGCAGCATTGCAAACCGAATCAGCTTCTCCGTAATCTTTCCCCGGTTCATAATCTCACCTGCAAGCATGAAAAACGGTATAGCCAAAAGGGGCAGACTCCCTATGCCGTTAAAAATAGACTGTGGAATAACCAGTGTGGCAAGAGGAGTTGCTGTGGATGATGCCAGTGCCACAAGGCTGAGCAAACCGGTAAACATCAGGCTAATGTAAATCGGGATACCTGCAATGATAAAAATAAAGGTCAAAATGACCAGGAGCGCAATTATTTCTCCCATCTATGTTTCCTCCTATTCCTTCTCGGACGCTGCGTCCGTTAATATCTTTATCTTGACCACTTTCAGATACTCATAAATGCAAAGCCCGAATCCCATGGGAATTGACATGTAAAAATACATTCTCGGAATACGAAGCACCGTACTCTTCATGGTTCCGCCTAAGGTAAACTGCATTGAAATCACGAACATGAACACCAACAACACAATTGTAAGTATATTGATTGCAGCCCGCATTGCAATTCGCGCCGCTCTTGATTTCCGGTTGTTAATAAAAGAGGTGAATTCCGCATGACCATTGGAACGCACTGCTCTTGCACTCCCAAACATGCCCATGGCGACAAGCAGCATCTGGTTCACTTCGTCCGCCCATAGAAAACCCGTATGTAAAACATAACGCCCAAATACACTTCCCGCTGCGATCACCACAATCCCTGCCAGGCAGAACGCAGAAACAATGTCCTCAATCCACGCAACCACAGAATCAAACCTTTTAAAAGTCATCTTGCCCTCCTTATTGAATTATACTGTAATCGATTACAATTTATATCTATAGCTTAATGGATATCGTCATTGTTGTCAATTGTTATTTTTACTGATATTATTTTGTAATCATTATTACTTTTTACCAATTTTAGCTTTGTTGATATCTGTTTGGATTTTTTCAAATTGTAATCGATTACAGTCATGTCAAATAGCAATTTAAATTATTTTGCATGTTTTTCTTGCAATGCCCACTTTAATGTTATAAAATGTAATCGATTACAGTTTTTATCATTAAAAAATAGTTCCGCTCCATATAAATGCGTTCTTCAATTTTTGTTTCTTGGGAGGATAAATATGAATGCACCAACCATAAAAGATGTAGCGAATGCCGCAGGAGTTTCCGTTGCAACCATATCCAGAGTGCTCAGTAACCCCGATCTTGTCAAACCGGCAACTAAAGAACATGTACTTCGGATAATCAAAGAAATGAATTACCAGCCAAACGTTCTTGCGCGTCAGCTTCGGACTCAGACAACAAGAGCTGTCATTGTTATTGTTCCTAATATAGAAAACTCCTTTTTTCATGGAATATTATCAGGTATCGGTACGGAAGCTGAACGGCAAGGATATCAAATGCTGATTGCTGATTTAAAGAGCCAGCCGTCCTTAGAAAAGCATTACATTGAAGCAATTAAGCAGCGGCAGGTGGACGGAATCATTTCCCTATCCGCTAATATGACACAAAAGCTGGAAACACTGATTACTGAAAAATACCCTTTAGTTATGGTAGTGCAATGCGTACCCAATTACAAAATACCAAGCGTTTCCATTGATAATATGGCAGCTTCAAAAGCGCTTATGACTCATCTTATCCGGCTTGGACACCGCGAGATTGCACACCTCACTGTATCACCTTTGCAGATGCCTTATCAGGATCGTCTCAACGGTTATATTTCTGCTCTTGAAGAACACAAAATTCCTGTTGATAATGAACTGATCAGTTACGGAGAACCCGCCATCAAGGGCGGCTATGATCAGATGTGGACATTACTTGCAAAACAAAAAAAATTCACCGCTGTATTTGCCGCAGGTGATACAATGGCAATCGGTGCTATGAAAGCATTAAAAGATCAGGGACTGCGTGTTCCTGAAGACTGTGCTGTTGTCGGCTTTGATGATATTGATCTTTCTTCTGTATGGGAACCAGCGATTACCACAATCCGTCAGCCCAAGGAGATGATGGGAAGGATTGCATTCCAGAAACTGCTGGCCCTCATGCAGAATGAACCTATTGCAGTCAGTCAAGAATATTTACCATACGAACTGGTAATACGGGAAAGTTGCGGTTATTTTCTATGACTAACAGTGCCTGATATTTTTTCAGGTTATTACATAAATAAAAACTTATCACTTTACAGCATATTCAAAAATATTGTACATAGTCCTTTATCGTAGAATGCGTTTGCGACAAACATCTCAAAGGAAAGTAATCTTTACAAGCCAAAAACCCTGGAAGAATCCATCTCCCAGGGCCAAGGCATCTATTTCTCACGCCCTGAAAAACACCCATTTCCAGGCCGCAAACTCACTCAATTTTCCCTCAAAAACCACTACATCTTGTGGTTTTATCCTTTATTTTTCTCCAAAACCACAATTCGGCATCTAAACTACCGTAGCTTAATGTGGTGCTGCGGTGGAATAGATGCCTGCATCTACATTATTTTATTGATACATTGGAATACTATCTATCCCTTAACTATCCACTCACCTGAACGGTTATTTCCCCTTCTGACAATATATCCCTTATCCTGCAATTCTGCTATCATCCTTTTTACAGTGCGCAATGAAACTCCTAACTCCTTTTGTAATTCCTTTTGTGTGACTTTTGCATTCTGCTTCATAATGGTCAACACTCTTTCTTCAGGAGACGTTACCTTAATTCCAATAATGGTGCCAATGGTGTCAGAATTAGTGCCAATGGTGCCAGAATTAGTGCCAATGGTGCCAGCTTGGATTAATGACGGCTGCCTGTACATATTTATACGGAAATCCCCGTCAAAATCGATCAGCTCTGGTTCTGGAATACCATATTCCTGGCATTCACGTATTATTCGAGGAATACCGCTGTCCCATTTTTCAATGATTTTCATATAAGAGAATGCATTGGCTATTGCACGATTCCTAATTTTAGAGTATCCTTCCTTCATTTTTTCAATCGTCACACCATTCATCAGCATACCCGGAGAAGTAATCTCCAATCGGTCATCATAAAGCGCTACCTGGATATTGACCGGGTCCAAATAAATGCGATGAGCTACAGCATTGGCAATCAACTCACAGATGCTGTCTATCGGAAGCTCATAAACATCCTGCCTTTAAATACCATCTATCTTCATTCCCCGGTTAATTTTCTCCAGCACATATTGGTATGCAGCCTCCATCTATTCCTGAATTGGACCGTTAAATTCCCGCCTGTCTACAAAGTACGCACGGTCATTACCTTTAAAAATAGCGCACTGGATGTTTTGATGCATGGTATTCAAGCTGATAATTAAATACGTCACAATATGCAATTCGATCCATAAGAATTTGCTTGTACTTATCGGGAGCTTCGTGCTTACTGAACAGGAACGCAACCATATCCAGAACACGGTTTTGTGTCATACGATTACTGTTTATGAGAATTGGGTGTCGATACTGATACTCAAAATCTGTCGGGGCACTTAGGCTGTCAAGGTAATCATCATCCAATGCAAGCTCCGCTGTTTCCGGAAATTGTTCGGGAACTGAAAGGGCTGACACGGGAGAAATTCTGTGAGTCGCTTGTTGAAAACAGCGAATACTGGGGCTGATTGAGCGGGGTGAACAGGCTATTAGCCTTGTAAAACTGCTTCAGGTCTGCGAAACCTATGATATACCCATAGAAACAGTTGTTGAATTGGACTATCAGACTATGGATGATAAAGCTTTGAGGGATGAAGTCAGTGCTCTGTTGGAAAACTGTAAAGGCAAACAATTGGAAATGATAAAAAAATTTGTTGAAGAAATTGTTATGGCTTTATAAAGCAAAGGACTGACAAGGCTGCCAGTCCTTTATATGTAAAAGTTGATTTCCGGAAGGGAAACGTAATTACCATTCATCCACTTTTAAGTTTAGCATGATTAAGCATTTTTGTGAGTGAAACTTTGGATTGTCTCCTGTACGATCTGCATATCCAGAGGTTTGGAAAGATGGGCATTCATCCCCGCTTCCATGCATGCGGCAACATCTTCTGCAAATGCATTTGCCGTCATGGCAATAATCGGAATTGTGCTGGCATCCGGCCGCTTCAACCTGCGAATCTTTCTGGTGGCCGTGTAACCGTCCATAACCGGCATCTGGATATCCATAAGAATCAGTGCGTAATAGCCAGCCGGAGCCTCTTCAAAGTGGTGAAGTCCTTCCTCTCCATTGCAGGCCATCTCTACCACCGCGCCAGTGTCAGACAATAGCATTGCGGCAATTTCCCGGTTCAACTCATTGTCTTCCACCAGAAGAAAACGCAGGCCCGTAAAGTCAAACTCTTTGTTTCCGCTATCCATATTCTCGGTGTTGCTATCCTGACCAATTAAAGATCTGAGTTTTTTACAGAGTTTGGAACGGAATAAAGGCTCCCGTACAAACGCATTCAGCCGGTCCGTAAATACCTGCGATTCTATCTCGTCACAGTCATAGGCGCAAATAAACAGAACTGGAATATCCTGACCAATGGCAGTGCGTATTTCTCCGACATATTGCCTCATATCTGTGCCGGTTGACCGGGCATCCATGATTAACAAATCATAAGCCTTATTGCTGTTTTTCGTTTCCTTCAGTTTTACAGCAGCTTCCTCTGTGGTGTCAGCGCATTCCGTATTCATACCGAGTGAGTTAAGAATGCCAGATGTGTAGTCACGGCGGTTCCTGTCATCGGTCACTATAAGAACGCGGAGAACGGGGATTGGAACGGGATCTGGTTCATTACGATCCGGCTGGAATTTCAGTTCTACTGTAAACACGGTTCCTTTACCCTGATGACTCTTCACAAGGATTGTTCCATGCATCGCATCCACAATACGCTTTGAGATGGCCATACCCAGTCCGGTTCCCTCAATTCCGTTCTTCCGGCTGTCCTGCTCCCGGCTGAAAGAAGAAAAAATATCTTTCACAAATTCAGGACTCATCCCGATTCCTGTATCTGAAAATGAGAAACGATAGTTTGCAGTCTCCGGCGAATTCTGCTGCAGTTCTTCTATATCGACCGTAATTTTACCGCCTTCCGGCGTGAACTTTGAGGCATTGGACAGGATGTTGATGAACACCTGGGAAAGACGGAGGGAATCCGTGCAGATATGTTCATGTTCCACATGGTGTAATTGAATAGAAAATTTCTGTTTTTTTGATTTAATCGATGGCTGGACAATCGTAATCATCCGGCTGATCACTTCCGGCAGGGGCACATATTCATTATGCAGTGTCATTTTCCCGCTTTCAATTTTGGACATATCCAGCACATCATTAATAAGCCCTAAAAGATACTGGCTGGAACTTTCTATTCTATTCAGACACTTCTTCACCTGGCCTGGGTCGTCCAGGTGCTTGAACGCAATCGCTGTCATACCTATGATTGCATTCATAGGTGTACGGATATCATGGCTCATATTGGCCAGAAACGTAGATTTAGCCTTATCCGCCCTTTTACGGTTCTGCGACTGGTTGAACAAGATAACAACTATTGCGGCCAGTAACAAAAATACAGCAACAGAGACGATACAGAGCCCGGTCAGCTCATAAACCAGTGCATCAGTCTTCTGTGTCACCACGTCTTTTGCTACAATGTTCACCACAGTCCAGTCATTTAGTCCCAAAGGACAGTAATATGCATACTGCTTTACATCAAAGTTTGCATAACAGGACAGACCGGCATTACCTTCTCTGATGTCTTTCAGAATTGCATCATGACTGAACCCTGTCTCGAAAGTGACATTATCCAGGAGATTGAAAAAGTTGTAATAATCCATACTGCGTTTATATAAGACCAGGCTGCCTTCTTTATCGATGATATAAGAATATCCCTGGCCGCCGAAGCTGCTTGTCTCTAAAGCCACTTCAAGCTGGCGCAGATCAATCATAGCTGTTACGACTCCCTGCCCTTCCGGTATGGGAACTGCCAATATCACTCCGGACACTGCGCTGTCTTTCAATATTTCCCGGACAATACCAGTTACAGCGTAATCACCTGTCAGTGCTTCTTTAAAATAAGAATCCTCCGATATATCTCTGGCTTCAGAAGAAAGCGTCGTATAAAGCAGCCCATCCGTTTCTGCGTATCCTATGTATACAAAATGATCCTGCTCCTGCATTTTTTCCAGATATGACATACGGTTCTCTTCCCGGACAGCAGCCAGAGCCACTGCGGCGTTTAAAAGCAGACTGCGGTTATTGTCTATAACTGCATTCATATAAGTACGGATATTTTCTCCCGTTTCTGCCATGCGAATACGGTTTTCTTCCTCCAATGTACGGTTAAATTTACGGATATAGGATGCCGTTACACCACCAAACAGGAGCGCTCCGCACAGCAAAAAAATACCTGTTGTTAAAATCAGAATCAGCCTTCTGGCATTTCTTCTCATATGCATCCTCATTCCCCCAACCAACACTGGTTATTTTCTACATCGCCCCCAAAATCTACTCTGCTTCTAAAACCCTTGCTTTTCTTGCATTATCCATATCGTCCAGACACTGTTTGGCCGAATAGTCCGAGTCATGCATATATCTCTGGATGAAACTGGCGTCAGATAATGAAAATCCACGAATACGCAGACGCGCGTTAGCATCATAATACAATTCATCAATAAGCTGCTCTGATTCAACATACTGTGGGGTAGAAATGCTTTTTACCTGATGTTTAAACACCGGCGCCGTATAAATCCCTTCAAATGCTTCATTATAGTTATACGGATCGGCCATAAATGTAATAAGATCCAGGGCGGCATCCAGACGCGGACTGTTCCTGTTTACTGTCATCAGCGTCAGATTCGGTCCTTCAAAGGAACCATTTTCCGGGGTGCCGACAAAAGCCGGCATTAGTCCGAATTTTTCTGTATCCTGCTTCAAATCCGTATACAGCCACACGTCCCATCCCAGCATCATAGCATATTTTCCGCTTTTCATCGCGTCCACCCGGCCGGCCGCTTTATTATCCATGTAATCTTCCCCAAAGTTACCTTTTTCCGCCATGACCTTGTACCAGGTTATAATTTTTTCCATTTCAGGAAGATCCGCATAAGATAAAGAGAAGTCATTGAGGGCATCTAAGGTTGCCTTGTCTGCGACAATACTGTCCATTGGAAACTGATAAAAAAGGAACAAATCGGCATAAGGAAAGTACATCGGTGTAAAACCGTTCTGTCTCAATGTTTCACAGGTTTCTAAAAATTCCTCCTGAGTTTTAGGAATTTTCAAACCGCATTTTTCGAAAATTTCCTTGTTATAAAGGGTGCCGGAGATGGATGCCTCCGCATGGGGCAGTCCAATCACTTTGCCATCATAAACCGCCTGGTTGATCGCAATGTTGGTCAAATCATCGACCCAGGCCGCGTCCGTAAAATCATAGAAATTGGTTCCGGGATCATAGGGATCCAGATTCGTTCCACCCTGGCTGATTAAGATATCCGGGCGTTCCGTTGTTCCGGCAGCAATCTCGGCACGCTTCTTCTCTTGTTCTTCAATGGTATACCCTTGGGTAACAATGGTATTACCTGTCATCTCCTCATAACGGTCAAATGCTTTTTTATAGTACTCCCGCTGCAATGAAACATTATCCCCCCATATGGTAATGGTGGTGTCTGAGATATGTCCCCAATCATACAAAGGCTTGTCAACTGTCGATGTCTCTGTATTACTGCCAGAACTCGGACGGCTGCAGGAAACCAGAGTACAGACCATAAAAGCGGATAATAAAAAAACTGTAATTTTTCTCATCTTTTCCCCCTATGATAATTAATAAACACGTGAAACACTAAGACCAAGGATGTAACAATTTTACAGCATGGCTGGACACATCAATCTTTCAGATCGGCGATATAAAGATAGCCTTGTTCACGATAGCTCTTTTAAGTCATTATACTGCAATGCGTAATAATCCGCAACTGCAATTACAGTCTGTATCACCGCAGGCAGAGCACATCCTTAGAGTGACCGCCTTATCTAAGTTTGTTCCAGGTATAGCCAGTGGACTGACGGGAACTTCCCCTGGGTGGCTGCGAAAATTTTCTGTGCTTTTGCCGGTCTGGTACCGGTGCTCTTCAATATAAATATCATGTTCTTCTATCTCGCAAGCTTTTTTACAGGCGCAGGCCAAGGGATTTTAAATGTAGCAACAGCCACGGCTATTTCATCGTTCTTCACAGGCAAGCCCCAGAGTAAAATATTTTGCTACAGCAGCGTGAGTCAAATGGTGGTTCCATCCTGCTTCTGACCGCGGATACCTTTCCAGATACAAATGGAAGTCGGCCTTTGGAGCATTTCTGATTCTGGCTCCGGCGCTGTGCGTTGTACTTGCCTGTATGACCAAAACCAGGTCGGATGCACAGACGAGAAATGGGAGACTGACAACAAATAAAAGCTGAACATCACGCACTGGAAAAGTACGGGAGATTCAGCCTATTTTGTTGTCCAGGGGGGCCAAAGGAATTTGACTTGGCACACGACTTTGCTTGCAGAGTGTAGTGTGTTATACGCTCTTTCAGCGTTGCCGTGAAAATGCCGTTGGCGCAGGGGAGGGCAATGGGATTTGAAGCGGAAGGAAAACAGAGCTGTCTTTGCGTGGTGTGGAGCCGCAAGCGCAGGACTGATTTCACCTGCAGACAGGGCGTAAATGAAAGTCCCGTCTCTCATTCTACGGCGGACTATGGGGCAAAGTGCCACGAACAATGGGCGGGAAGATATTTTACACGCGATTTATACGCTGTTTATCTTGCAGTTGACTGGCTCGACTGGTTTTGCTATTTTTCAGATAAAACAGTATTCATAGAACAAATACGCAAAAAGTCATTTACTTGTTCAAACTCAATTTTCAAATCTTGCTGAAAATGAGCGAGTAAAGTTTGATTATTCCATTCATATTTTGTATTATTCCATGACAGAAATCCCTCTGCAAAAATTTTGTGGTCAATATGAAATTGTTGAATACATTGCGTTGTTATGGATACGAATTTTTGAACATCAACGGGAGCAAACACACTATCAGGAACACCTGAAAATGCAACGAAAATTGCTCCACCAGAATGCGGGCCTCTGTAATAACAATATTTATCAACTATGCCGCAAGTTACGATAGACAGGTTATGCCCATTGAATGTGTCGCCCAATATAGATACTGCTGTCGTTAGTGGCTCTAAATTCCAGCGTTCCCCCACTACTTTCGTGTGTGTGGCTACCTGAATAATTTTTTCAGAAAATCCATTGATATTTTCCCACCCCCATAACCATGTGTTGCTTGACGTTGCCTCGCTTCCGATAAATTGAAGCGGATACTTTTGATTTCCAAAAAGTATTACGCCCTCTGAAAAGTCAACATTCCAGTCCTGCTCCTTTACCACTTGTTCATTGCAAGCAGTCTGTATTGCTATCATTTTACCTAAGCAAGCTGAAAAAACTTGAAACCAATTTCCTGTATCAATATTGAGATGTTCAATCCAAACATTTTTCCTGTCATCTTGTATTAGGTCTTTGCCCCATAATCTCATCTGCATTTCCTCCGCAATATATTTTATTTTCTTTTACTTCTGTCCCCGCTGGGGATTTGGATTTTCAACAAGTACGACTTCTCTGAAGTTTTTCAGCCATTTCTTTTCTTCCTCTGACAGCTTCTTAATAATAACTCCAAGGGAGATTTATTACCTGCAATCAGTCTGATTTGCCCTGTATAAATCCAAAAACAGGGCAATCTGAATCTGATACTTTCCTAAAGAATTGTACCCCAATTCCAAGAGCGTGGAAATAGACAGTCTTTTCTTGACTATTGCAAACACCGTCCTGGTCCGTCAGCCATACATACTGTATCAGCACACCCCGGTTCCATTGGTATCTCCTAGCGAAGCTTAATCTCGGCTGCCCCTGCATTTCCTTCCAGCACAAACTGAAATCTTGGTTGATACGCCTGCCGGAGCTACCTCCATAAAATTGGTTCGTCTCCCGGTCGGGACATATAGCAGCTACCGCCGACTCTATTCATGTCAAATTTAGATTTAAAAGTCATAAAAAGTATTTTGTCTGCAAATACATATGATATTGTATATACTGTCTCTACGTGGAGGCCACATCCGTCGATTCCTCCAGAACATTATTGAAATTATACGCCCAAAGCTAGACATAACACCACAATAACCAGCAGGTGAGCGGGATAGAACAAATAGAAGATCCAGCGTGGGATTTTTATACCTGTGTGGATTCTGGGAAAAATAAAAACAGGAGCAAAAGCCACCGCAAAGGTCCAGTCCAGTGTTAATCCACCGAGCGTGAGGTTCAATGAATCTCCAGGATGGACATAGAATACCGGGAATGGGGGACCATTAACAGCAGATAATGAACCACACCCGTTATTAAGCTGTTTCGGCAAAGGCAAAATATCAGCATCAAAAAAGTTCCAGTGCCGGAGTAGTCAAAGTTCCACCAGGAGATCACGAAATATGATAAGATTGGATTTTGAATTCACAATATAGTGGAAGGCAGATAGCAGATTATACGGCAAAATCGTCACTAGTGGCAACTTTCGTTATATTTTGCGACAGCTTCGCTCCCGCGCTCCCGACCGCTCCCAAAGTACAGGATTAAGGGGCATAGCGTAACCGTCTTATGTGGGATTTAGCCTTGTTACGCAGCCCGCAAGATTTTTTATCTTATATTACCGGTTCCTTCCCCTTATCTCCACACAATTCTTTTCCCTGTACACAATACCGGTTCTTTCCCCCATTTTTTGCCCGGTACAGTGCCTGATCACTTCTCTGAAGGAGCAGGTCAATATCCAGGCCTGCATCACTCGCCTGGGCGATACCTACGCTGGCGGAAAGCATAATAGACTGTCCGGCCGCCAGGAATTCTTTCCGGATTTCCTTGAGGAAGGTATCTGCCTCCTGCTCCAGCCGGCAGATGGGACAGTCACCCAGATGGACCACCAGAAACTCGTCTCCGCCAAGGCGTGCCACAAAGTCCTCTCGGAACGATGCCGACAAAACATCTGCGGTATGCATCAGGACCGCGTCCCCGACGGTATGTCCATATGTGTCATTGATTGCCTTGAAACTGTCCAGATCAATATACAGAAGGCTGACGGTCTTATCCTCCCGATTGTTGTGAATGTACTTATAAAAGCATCGGCGATTATATAGCCCTGTGAGAAAATCTGTGTTGGAGCTGTGAAGGATCTGCTTCTCCAGACTGCGTTCTACGGTCACATCCCGGAAGATGCATAGCTTTCCGGCCACATTGTTGAAGATATCATGGATAATGTCTTCGTGAATCTCTAACATTCTACCATCGCCTTCAGGCAGGGCAACCATGGCCTCCACATATCCTTCGCTGTTGACCGTGTGTGGTTCCTCAAATGCCTCCGCAATCCATCGTTCATAGTCCTGTTCCAGGACCCTTCCCTTCTCTGTCAGGAAATACTCCTCAAATTTTTTGTTAACATTAATAATTCTGCCCTCTTTGTTTCTCAGGAGAATTGCATAAGGCATGCTCTGGAGAAGTATCTCCATCTCCGCGCCCATGTTCCCCAAATCCGTTACATCATGCCCGATTCCTACGGTCCCCAGGACCGTCACGCCGTCCCGGTCAATAATCGGGGTCTTATAGGTGCGGAGCTGGCGCATCCCGCGGGAGCATTTGACTTCTTCCGTAAACTGCAGGGTGCGCCGCGCTTTTATGACCGCCTCCTCCGACTGCCGGCAGGAGGCCTCCCCATTCTCGGCGTCGTCTGGCGAGACGCCCCAGATATAACAGTGGTCCCGGCCGGTCACGTCCTCCCTGGGCTTCCCGACCACGGAGCAGAATGCCTTGTTGACCTTGACGTGAGTGCCGTCTAAGGATTTTAACCACATCATGTCCGGAAGACTGTCTATGGCGGTATCCAGATAGGTTCTGGTCATATATAAATCATACTCCAGTTTCATGCGCCTGAATAGGTCTTCCATGCGTAACTGTACGCGTTCCTGACTATAAGGCAATTCCCAGAATTCATCCGCGGCCCTCAGTTCCGGCAGGTCAAAGGTGCAGAGCTGTTCATGTTCCCCACAGTAAACCAGCAGAGCTTCTTTTTGACAGAGTGTACGCAGCCTTGAGGGGAAAAGTTCCGGCCCTAAATCCCAGACCACTACCTGGCTTTCCTCAAACAGCCGCTGGTCAGGAATTGCCCTTTCAATTACGCAGTGTGAAAAATGTTCCAGTGGGGAGATCTTACGGATCACCTCTCCAATCACAGACTGGTGACTGAAAACAGATATTTGTAGATTGCATTGATACATAGTATTCCTCCCTCTTATGAAGAACCCTCTGCTTGAACCCATCTGCTGGCTTTATTTTCGGCATTGTTCCATCGAGCATTTGTTGTTCTTTCTGTCATACATTCTCTTATCAGCAATCCGGAGCAGTTCTTTCATTTCCTCACTCTCGCTGCTGCCAGCAACGCCAAAACTAAGCGACATGGGGAAGGAAATCCGTTCTGACTTCCCAGATTCACGTAGCTTCCAATCAGCCTCCTGCAGCCAGTTTGATATAACCGCCGTGGACTGCATGGGAAATATGGCAAGAAATTCGTCCCCTCCATACCGGGTAAGTATATCCTGATTACCACAGATGTCTGAGAGCACAGCGGCCACGGCGGCGATGTATTGGTCCCCCGCCTCATGCCCGTATCGGTCATTGACCTGTTTTAAGCCGTCCAAATCAGCGAAACAGATGGAAAACGGTATTCCCTCTTTCAACAGCCGGGACAGTTCCTTCTCGGCATACAAGCGGGTATAACAGCCGGTCAGCGTATCTTCATAGGCCTCGACCCGGAGTTTCTCCTCTTCCTGGGACTTCAAAAGCAGTTCTTGCCGGATTAGATGGTTTCTGTTCCGGAAATCAGATAAATCGCACATTTGCTGGGCGAAACGTATCCCCAGATAAGTGCCTGCGGTCACAAATACGCAGGATTTGATTCCCCACAGTTTAAGCGGAAGCCCATTCTCTTTCGTTTGATAGATTAACAGATTCAAAAAAAGATATAAAAACATTCCGGTCATGACCTTGAGCACAAACGAAAGATGCTCTGAATGTCCCAGCAAGGTGCGGATTCTTCTTCCGGGTAATGGCCTGAGTAGAATCCGGAAGACAACGCCTCCCAATAAAAACCCCAAACTGACCGGTATTGCTTTTAGGTTCTCTGCATTGGAAACATGATTATCAAAATTTGCCAGAGGCTGTGAGATGAGGATTGCAATCACGCAACGGCAGAAAATATTGACCGTCAGGCCGCAAAGGATACCAATAAAAGAGAAAAAGGCTGCTTCCTTCCCTCCTCCCCGGCAGTAGAAAAATGTCTCCGCAAACAAAAACAGGAAGAAAGCAGTCCAGTTCCAAATCAGGTTCAGTTCGGCAAGACTGCACATGACAAACAGCAGATAATTGAGTGCGGCAGTAACCGTTATCCACCCGAGGTTCTGTTTTCCCAAACCACGGAGTACCCTGACCAAACTAAAATAACACCAGTTAAAATAATAATATGTAATCGGTGTTATGATTGAAATGATCGGAATAATATTATAAGGCAATGTCATCACTCCCCTTTCATCAGTGTCTTCGCCGCTTATCCTGATACATATTCAAGTCTGCCTTACGTATCATTTCCTCTACGCTGCACTGACCGTATACCGGACAACTGGATATTCCGAAGGAAAAGAAAAAGGCCTTTTCTCTTTTCTCCAAGGCAGACCGGATCTTCCCCATACACTGTTTCGCGGCTGAATAGCTGTATCCGGGCAGCAGTATCATAAATTCATCACCACCTATACGGGAAACGATGCCGTTTCCTCCCAACTGCTTCTTCAGCGCCTCCACAAAATCAATCAGATACTGGTCTCCTGCTTCATGACCTTCCCGGTCGTTAATAATTTTTAAGTGGTCTAAGTCGAGAAAAGAAATCGAAACTACCTGACCGGAGTGTAAAAACTGTTCCAGCTGTCTGATGCCATACCTTCTGGAATAGGCCCCTGTCATAGTATCACGGTCCGTCATTTGCCGCAGTGTCCCGGTCTTCTGGTCATGGAAGACCAACTCCGCCTCTAATTGAACGTTTTCATCTTTCAGGCGCCTGTTCCGTAAAAGTTCCTTGATGTACCAAAGATACAGAATGAGTACCGAAACCAGGATGACGCAGCCACCTATCAGGAAAAGGGCCGTATAAACCGGTTCCGAATCGCTGAAGCATAAGAGACTGTCCAATAACAGGTAAACGGTACAGAACATTAAAAAAACCGTCAAAAGCCGTGCTTCGGTGCTCTCAGCCTCCGCATTTAAAGAATCCGAAAAGGACTTCCTTTTCCAAACCGCGGTGGTCTCAATGATATTGGCACCGGAACAAAACACCACACTGACCGCCCGCCAGAATGGAATTCCCAGCAATGCAGACATTGATGTATTCTGAATGAGAGCCGTCATACCTATAATAGTCAGATGAAGTACCAGGTAATTGACAAATCCAAGATTGATGAAAAACAAATCCCTGGACATGTGTTCCTTCTTCCTTGAATAATGCAGCATACGAATCAAATAATACAGGAGGTAGTAGAGTGTTACCGGCAGCGGGAAATACAACCATGACAGATTCAGCAGGATAACCAACAGGATAATCCCAGCATTTAGCACCGTCATTTTTCTGGGAGCCGATTGGAGTACAGCCCAAGTATGAGATTCTATGATCCCTTCCAGCCAGGTTAAGCCTACTACCAGCACTGGAATCCATGAATATCTCATGCGTCTTTCACCTTTCCTCTTCTAGTGTAATTTGAACAAGCTGTTTTTACAGTACCCGATATTCAACAAACAGCAGCTCCTCGAATTCCTGACAAGTCATGGGCTTGGCCAGATAGTATCCCTGCGCATAATCACATCCAATCTTCCGAAGATACTCCAGCTGTTCTTTGGTCTCTACGCCCTCCGCCACCACGCTTAGTCCCATGGAACGGGCAATATCCATAATGTATTTTAAAATCCCCTTATTGTCCGGTTTTGCTGTTTCATTCCGGATAAACTGCATATCCAACTTCACAACATCCAGTGACAGCTGGTTGAGCATATTGAGGCTGGAATAACCGCTTCCAAAATCGTCCATCTCTATAGAAAAGCCCAGCTTTTTTAAGGATTCTGCCATTTCAATAATCTGCTCTGGATCTTCCGTATAGGCACTCTCGGTAATCTCTAACGGAAGGCGGGATACCTCCAACCCATATTTATTAATGATTTTCATAAAGATGTCAGGCAGATTCATATTATAAATATCCGCCCTGGAAACATTGACAGATACGGGGATGTCCGGATACCCCCGATCACTCCATATCTTCATCAGGGCACAGGTTTTATCCCAGACAAACTGATCCAGACGGGATATAAAACCATTTTTTTCAAATAACGGGATAAAAACAGACGGCTTCTGGAGACCACGTTTTGGGTGGTTCCAACGGACCAATGACTCAGCTCCAGTCAGGGCATTATCCATAATACGGTATTGGGGCTGCAGCCAGATTTCAAACTGGCCTGTAGCCAATGCCGTTTCCATACTGTCTGTAATGCTCTGTTCCTCAAGCAGACTGCTGCGCAGGGCGTCATCGTAGACAGCGTAATATATTCCGTACTGCCCCTTAATATTGCGAGCTGCCAGCAGGGCCCGGTCACACATGGTTTCCACGGGAAGCGAACGGTCCTCGATGGCATAGATGCCCCATTTCATAGAGATATTTTTCAGCGAAAACAGAGTGCTGATCCGTTTGCAGATATCTGCAAACTGTTCCTGAGTATAGGAATGTCGTTCTACAAGGCAGGCAAACTGATCAGCATTTAAATGACAGCAGATGCCGGAACCCTTCATACTCTCCTTGCATGCCATGCCGACTTTTCGCAGTAGGCTGTCTCCTGATACGATTCCGAAGATATCATTGACCAGCTTAAAATTCTCGATATCTGAGCAGACAATATCAAATTCTTTGTCTGTCTCTTCTACAAGGATATCTTTTGCCAGTTTATAAAAATATTCTTTAGTATATAACCCTGTCAGACGATCGTATTGAAGCTGGCTTACCATGGAGGAATACTCACGCAGGCTGACGATATTATTAACCCGACGAAGGACAACCTGTGGGGAATAAGGCTTGCAGATGATATCTGAAACACAGCGAAGCAGAGCGGCTGGCGTATCCATTTCCCCATTGCTTGATACCACGGCAATCACAGGTATCGAACTATATGAGGAATCCAAACTTTTAAGCTTCTGCAGACAGCCTTCAGCCATAATCTGCATGGATGCACCCAAGAAAATGAGAGAGATCCTTCCTTTCTGATGTTCCAGAATCTGAAGGGCCTCAACCTCGCCTCCCGCTTCAAAAACTTGATAAGAGGAAACCAGAATATTCCTTAAAAATTCCCGCTCAGCCGGGTCATACTCCACAATCAATACTTGTTTTTTATTTTGTATCATTAATCTTCCTCCCGTCTGCTTTAATTGCCACGATCATTTTTATATTTACGGATTTCCCGCCTATGTAAATAAAAATCCAGGAGGCGTTGATAGAGAATCATTCAAGGGAGCAACTGCCATCTCGTAGGCAAACGAATGGAGCGAGCACCTCATGCCCGTTCCTCTCATATATCCTTCACAGAGATCCGCTTCCTTCAATTCTGTCGGTGCACCAGACCTTCTTAGGTAAAGTATTTAAATACTCCAGATATTCTGGCTTCATATCCTTGTTCATGTTAGCTTTATTGGATTAATTATACAGCTTACAGTGAAAAATGACAACAAAATACCCGGAAAGTTTATCCGGGCATTAAAGATGCAAAATATTAGTATATTATTTAATCATTTACAAGCAGAAGTCTGATAGAGGGGAAAATCCGCAATTCTTCCTCTTTAATACCGTTCTGCATCAGGTATTCTTTTCCGACAGGCAACTGCTCTTGAATATAAGCTTTGACAGTAGCTGCACAGTAATCCGTATTTCTTTCCTTCAATCCCTGAATCATTGCTACCGTAAATTCTGCGCCTTTTTTATCGGTGATGGGTGTTGCATCAAGCGATGCCTTCAACGGGTACGCCCAAAGAAACAGGCTGTAAATAATGCCGTATATCTGCCGGATAGCCTGTATGCGACTGTGTTTTGTTATAAAAAGCAAATAGTGCCATATGGAAACCTCATAAAAACCGGTTTGATTCAGTTTCTCAAACCCTTTAATCAATTCCTCTCTCTCATCTATACAGAGGGAGGCAATAAAACCACGGGTCACTTCCTCGCCGGTATAATAAAGCAGGTCAAAGGACTGGATACAGTAAGAAAGATTACGGCGTACCAGAATACTTGAAAAATCCGGATTATTACATCGCTTGCCAACGGTAAACACACGGGTTCCTTTCCCATTGACAGTATGTACAGCCCCAATCTCGTTCAGCATACGGATGGTACGGCGCATAGTGCTGACTGACACATCGTATTTTTGGGCCATTTTCTCATAGGAAGGCAGATATTTCGTTTTTATATATTCCCCCATGTATATTTCATGGAGCAGAATCGTCGCCAGATTATAGCAGATCTGCGGACGGTCACGGTAAATCCGCCACACAAAGGTTATCTGCTCTTCCTTCGGAACTTCACGAATCTGCGGTTCCATCTTTTCAATCATGTTGCCAATGTAGCTCCTTTGATACTCGATCAGTGTTTCCTGCACGAAATCCCAGGCATTATTTTTAATGAGTGTTACAAGAGCCTTAAACTGTTCCTGACCAACCATTGAGTCATACTGGAATGGATAGGGGGATGGCTTTACAAAAGGAAAACCAAAAAACAGGGAGGTCTCCCAAAAAAGGTTTAAAAGTAATGGATTTTCTATCTTCTGCAGGGTATAGCAGTAAAAAAGGATAATGTCATCAGCATTGGCCCGCTTTGCCAGATGAATAATATAGCCCTTTTCCTGCTCATCCATGCGGCGAAGCCCCTCAATCATGAGCGGCACATAGAGAAGCTCAGTTGCCTCATAGAGATCGTAATAGCTCTCCCATCTCTCCGAAAAGTAGTTGATTACATTGTCCAAGCGTACCTGTTCCGTCTGATTATAAATAACTTTCGTAGCCTGGCCTTTCTTCATGGAAATATAACCCTCTGAACGCAGCCGTCGCATGGCCGCCCATATGGTATGATCCGACACATTGAATTGGCGGCAGAGTACCTCCACAGTGGGCAGACTATCCCCGCATACATAATATCCGAATTGCAGTCGTTTTAGAAGATACTCATAAATTAAGTTAGAAAACTGCTGTTCGTATTCCAAAACATTCTACCTCCTCCTCCTTATTTTATCAGTTAGATAAGGAATATGCCATACTTTCTTATTATTTGTTTGAACCTAAAGATTATAAAAAATGGTGGGTAAGTGCTGCTCTAAAATGCAAAATGACTTTCACCTGGTCCTTTGTAAATGTACATCCATAAATATATTATCTTTTTAATATTGCATCAATCTCGTCCAGACTAATATCTGGTCTCTCATATTTTTCTTCTGTATAGTCTCCGTAACCAAGATCAAATTGCCGGATAAATTTGACCATACCTACTGGCCCCAGTGCTTCGCTTAGGACCTTCATCCCGGCATTTCTTACATCGGCTGGATTATCCAAATCAACATTTAACATTTAAAACACCTACCAGGCAAACTGTAGTGGATTCTGCACTTTAACTTTTAATTCTAATTTTAAGGCCATGTTGCTCAATTTATCATCTGTTGCAAGCAACACATCTGCTTTCACACTCTCCGCTGCAGCTATATGCAAACTATCAACTGTGCGGATCTTTGATATCTTCATTATATCCTCTGATGGCTTGGTAATATTTCCAAGAAACGCTGTCAGCATAATGGTCGCGATTACCGATTAAGGAAAGGAGAAGAGGCACAGGTAGGCACTGATGTTGTCGTCGTCAGGCTATCTGTCCCTCCTTCCGAAACCCCTTAGAGGGCAAAATTAAAATGTTTTCTATCCATAAATTGTGTACGAAACCTTAAAATGTATCACTTACTCTGCTACTTCCTTCACATACGGAACAATCACATCAAAGAATTCTTTAATCCAGTCAGCATGGAATTTTGCCATCTGAAGCCAGTTGGTTTCGTTCTCAATGCTTACATTCTCCAGAGTTATAAACACCTTTGAGAACTTGATATCGTCGCCTCGATTCCACTGAAGTTCTACACCAAGTTTTTCTTCGTTTCGCTTTAAACTCATGTAGCAATTCTTCACCAAGTTATTTCCAAATACTACGTGCTTCATCATTTGAGGGACGTATACTAATTCTTCAGAAACCCTGTAAGCAGGTTTTCTTTTGCTGAACCATTATACCATGTACACTCCTTTAAATTCTCAGCAAGCTCT
>ENA-OWOC01000132-OWOC01000132.1-gut-metagenome-genome-assembly--contig:-NODE-132-length-32643-cov-5.537432_pt1 | contig 32643 bp, 32 predicted proteins | sample MGYA00248245_ERZ651791 | MGnify/ENA primary metagenome ERZ651791 (study PRJEB26908, sample SAMEA4031703) | gut metagenome | biome: gut; feature: normal infant; material: stool | place: China | collected 2015...
CGATCTAGCTTTTTTAACCATTCCATCCATTTGCCTCCTTTATTAAAGCATACACGCAAAAAAAGGAATTTTCCTCGCTTTTCATGTCCATTTTTGTAAACTTATTTTCCCCTGCGCTGGCAGCCGTTCCGAATGTCCTGAAAGGTTTCGTATATAAAAAAATATGTCGCAAACCTTTTGGGTAAGCAACATATTTCTTTTCCTTTTGTTTGAAAATTTCTCACAGCATCTTTGCACACTCAGAGAATCGGAGTGCCGCTCAGCTTCTCACTCTTTAAATCTTCATAAAAATGGTAAAAGGCGCAACGCACATACGGCAGAATCCAGAACATACCGATTCCATAGGAAATGCCTCCTAATATATACCAGCCAATAAAGCTGCAGCACAAACAAAACAGTCTGAATCTGCGTTTCTTAGTTAATATCAGGCTTTGCTTCATACACTGGACAGCCCCCAAATGGGGCTGGTCAACCAGGATATAAGGCGCAAGCCCGAAAAGCAAAAATATCAGAAGGATTCCCGCCATATACCACAGATAGGCCCCCACGACCGCCCCGGCTTCAAGCAGTGTAAAATCGTCTGCTGAGCTGCTGACAAATACAGCAATCACGTAAGGAACGGCAAAAAAGAGCGTCATCAGCAAATTGAACAGACCAATTACAATCAAACGCCAGGCCAGGCCTCCCGTGAACCCGGAAAACAGGTCAGTCATGGAAACCTTTCTGCCATGCACCGCATGGTGCGCCTGTTGAATCAGCCCGCCCTCCAAAAGCCAGAAAAGCGCGCCGGCTGCCACAACCAGCAGCGTGATTACAAGGGCAAAAAGGGTCAATATAATCACGGCAGCTCCGTAGCCTGAGGAAGCCAGCGCCACGGTCTGTATTCCCAAAAGCACCAGCCCCACGAACAACACAAACATCAGGACAATACCCACAAGAGAATCCACCATCGATCTCATAAAGCCTGTGGCCGCCATTGTGCCCATCTGACGTCCCATAGAAATCCTGGCCAGACGGCGATATTCTGAAGCACGCTTCATGGCAGAATCACCTCCCGCCAATCCGTGTTGCGACATCTGTGGTTACGTCCACCAATCCGGCTGCGTTCATTACCAGCAGCAAAATAATGGAAATTACATTCAGCGCAATTCCGACGCAGGAAAGAATCAATCCCACTTTTGCCTGAGTATTCATCGGCTCATCCTGCCTGGATAATAAAGCAAAAATAATACCCAAGGCTCCCAGGGCGATTCCCACATAACCACAACAGCAGCAGACCAGGGAAAGAATTCCCATCACCAGGGAAGCAATGGACATACCGTTCCCCGATTTTTTCGGCGGGGAAGCCGTATCCCTGGTATCCCCATAGCCGCCCTGCCAGGGCCCCTGGGCGTTTTCTGCCGGGGACTGCGGAGACTGAAACGATTCCATACGGGGCGTCTCCGGCTGAACGGACTCCATTCTGGGTGCCTCCGGCTGAACAGACTCCATTCTGGGTGCCTCCGGCTGAACCGGCTCTTCAGACTCCATTTCGGGTGCCTCCGGCTGCTTCTCCTCCGCTACAGGAAGCCGCTCGCCTTCCGCTGCTCTCTCTTCCGCTTGAACGCTCGCTTCTTCTATACTGCTATCTGAAACTGTACGGTCTAAAACAGATTCATCCATCTCAGATTCCGGACTCAGGCCTTTTTTCTCTTCTTCCATCCAGTATTCTCCTTTCGCCATCCTGTTGTTTTCCGTCGCACTTTAAAGTATGCCCTTCGGGCGGAAGCGCTCCGCGCTTTAAAGTATATCACAGGATGCTGGAAAACACAATCTGCCAAATGATCTCGCCGGATATTACAGTTCCATTCCGCACTGGGTACAGTTTTTCGGAACTGCCGCCATCGCCCGTCTGTCAGTCTCTGCCATCTCATACAGCCGGTACCCTCCGGCCAAGTTGAAAGTCTCCGCTCCATGCTGGGCCAGAATCCGCTGAGCCAGATAGCCCCGCAGTCCAATTTGGCAGGTAATATAAATCTTTTTGGTCAAATCCAGCTCTTCCAGACGTTCCCGCAGACTGTCCAGGGGAATATTCTTAAATCCTGGTATCGCGCCATTTGCATACTCCGCCTCTGTCCGCACATCCACTTTTTGGGCGTCCTCCGGGATCTTCTCCAGATCTTCCAGATAGAACGGCTTCATCAGCCCCTCCATCATATTCTCAATCACATATCCCGCCATATTCACCGGATCCTTTGCGGATGAGAAAGGCGGAGCGTAGGCCAGCTCCATCTCCTGCAGATCTTTTCCGGTCAGCTTAAAGCGAACTGCGTTTGCAAGGTCATCAATGCGCTTGTCCACTCCCTGGCCTCCTACGATCTGGGCTCCTAAAATCACACCGGTATCCGGGTCAAAGAGAGTTTTTACCGTCATCATATCGCCACCGGGATAGTAGCCCGCATGACAAGCCGAGGTAGTAATCGCTTTCCTAAAGGGACGTCCTTTTGCTGAAAGCGACTCCTCCTTTTCACCGGTTACGGCAACTGTCATATCAAAGAACTTCATAATAGAAGTGCCCTGGCTTCCTTTATATATACTGTGCCTTCCGCTCAGATTATCCGCCACAATTCTTCCCTGTTTGTTGGCAGGTCCTGCCAGCGGAATCAGCGTTTGTTCCCCACTGACAAAATTGCGGACCGACGTTCCGTCTCCAAGTGCATATACGTCTTCTGCGGAAGTTTCCATATATTCATTCACCAGAATCTCTCCTCTGGTCCCCAATTCAACTCCGCTGTCCTTCAAAAATCCGGTATCAGGCCTTACACCGATAGAAAGAATCACCATATCTGCCGGAACTTTTCTTCCATCCGCCAAAATGACTCCCTCCCGGTCCATAGATGTCGCCGTTTGGCCAAGATAAAGCCCCAGCCCTTTTGCACGGATATAATTGTGGACTCCGTGAGCCATATCCATGTCAATCGGAGGCATAACATGGGAAGCTCCCTCTACAATCGTTACCTTCAATCCACGATGGGCCAGATTTTCCGCCATCTCCATTCCGATAAACCCGGCTCCTATCACCACGCAGGATTGGGGCCGATGCTCCTGTATAAAATGATAGATTTTATAAGTATCCGGAATATTGCGCAAGGTAAAAACATGATTTTCCTCCATGCCTGCTATTTTAGGGCAGACAGGAGCCGCTCCCGGTGAAAGAACCAGTTTATCATAATGCTCCTCATAGATCTCTCCGCCCCGGTTTACAGTGACAATTTTTCTCTTTGTGTCTACTGAAACCGCTTCATTTCCCGTACGTACGTCCACCCGGAAACGGCTGCGGAATCCTTCCGGTGTCTGCACCTGCAAAGCTCCCTTATCCTGGATCACGCCTCCTATATAATAGGGAAGTCCGCAGTTGGCATAAGAAATGTAATCCCCTCTTTCCAACATGATGATTTCTGCGTTTTCATCCAGTCTGCGCAGGCGCGCCGCCGTTCCTGCGCCCCCCGCTACACCGCCTACAATTATAACCTTCATCGTAACTGCTCCTCTCTTTTGAATCGAGTAGGAGGCGGTGATTAGCCGCCGTCCTCTCACACCACCGTGCGTACCGTTCGGTACACGGCGGTTTCAATAGTTGACATGCAGTGACTGATAGGCTGCGGCTATGTCATAAAAGCCCCAGTTTATCAGTCTTTCTTTACTTAATGCCCAGTTGACCGCCTTGTTTCCGGCATTGAACCAGTATCCTTTGCGGTCGTAGGCTATTGTTGCCGCATAATGGCTGTTCACTCCCAGTCCGATTAGTTTTCTCTTCCTTGTTCTGGGCAGTTTCCATTGTTTCCAGATACACATCCGTATCCGCCGGTACAGCCATCCATTCAGACTTTCGATGTTGTTCTTCATATCCGCTATCCCGTAGTAATTCAGCCATCCTCTCATGTAAACTTTTATCTTTTCCATGGACCGGACTATGCTCCCACACCTGCTACGGGAAGTTAGCCTGCGCAGTTTATCCTTGGCCTTCTTCCATGATTTCTCATGGACTCGGATATAAATCCCTTTTCCGTTCTTCCCAAAACAAAAGCCAAGGTACTTAAAATTTCGGATTGCGTATACACTCACCGTCCGGCTCTTCTCTCGGTTCACTTTCAGCTTCAGTGTTCCCTCCAGATATTTCGTGCCGGATTCCAGCAGTCGCTCTGCGGCCCGTTCACTTTTCGCCAGCAATACGATGTCATCTGCATAGCGGATACACGGTACGCCCCTCCTGTGGAACTCCCAGTCGAATTCATTCAGGTACACGTTTGCCAAGAGCAGGGATGTATTATCCAGCAAATTACCTTCAACTTCTTTTCAACTTTTCCGTCAAAATAAAAATACCCCTGGCACAAAGAAATTTGATGTATTTTCCATCACATTGTTTGCTGCCTGGGGTTTTTGTGGTATCATATCTTTTTGTAACATGAAAACAGGCAGGAACCCCACCGACCAAAGCTTCGTTCCTGCCCATAACCACCGGCGGCTTTCGCCGCACGGACATCTATTATGATAACCATTGGACACGAACTTGACAACCCCTTTTCTCAAGATTTTTATGATAAAGTAATCGAATCCATCCAATTCCACCAGCTTTCCTGTCCCTGCGGCCATTCCTCCTGTCTGGTCCGGCATGGGGCCTATTTGCGTACCGTCAAAGTCGGTAACACCCAGTTCCGGCTGCGCGTATGTAGGGTCAAATGCTCCCATTGTGGATCTACCCATGCCATCCTCCTTTCCTGCATCGTCCCCTATTCCCAGATCCTTCTCCCTGATGCCGTTGCCATCCTGGCCTGCCAGGAACGGCATACCGGTTTTTCTGCTTTCCTAGATCGGCATCTTTCCATTGATGAGAACAACATCATGGCCATCCTGTCCCGCTGCCGCAAACACTGGCAGCAGCGTCTCCTTGCACACGGGATCTGCCTGCTTCCCCTTGCCGGGTTGGTACACCGTTGTTTCCGGATCTTTTCCCGCCAGTTCCTGCAGATTAAAACCACCCCGAACCTTCTTTTTGGCCTGCCCACATAACCTTACCTGACAACCATTCCGCCTGCTGTTAGACTGTAAAAAAAACATGCAGGAGGTCTTAGATGAAACAGGAACAACAACAGGCGATTGCTTTGATGCGCTACGGCGCGATCGCCCCGCTGGTCACCGGCCTGGATGACCGTTACCCTTCCATGCAGGCTTATTATGAAGAAGTCTCTGCCAAGGGGCTTACCGGGCCGGACGGACGAAACCACCATTTCGCTCCGTCTACCATTGAACGCTGGTACCTGGATTATAAAAAGCACGGCTTTGATTCCCTGATTCCTGCCGCAAGGGCGGATGCCGGCAAAAGCCGTAAGCTGGACCATGATATCCAGGAACAGATCCGTTATCTCAAATCCAACTATCCGCGTATGTCCGCCGCCGCAATCCACAGGCAGCTGAGCCTGGATGGGGCCATTGCACATGGACAGGTATCCGAATCAACCGTCTGCCGCTTTCTAAAGCAGCTGGCCCTGGAAAACTGGCAGTCCCAAAACAGGGACATGCGCCGCTATGAGCGTCCCCATATCAACGAAGTATGGTGCGGGGATTCCTGCTTCGGCCCTAAGTTTACGGACGCAGACGGCAAAAAACACCGTCTCTATCTCATCGCCCTCATTGACGATGCCAGCCGCTTTATTGTAGGAATCAACATCTTTTACCAGGATAACTTCGTTAACCTTATGGCGGTCATGAAAGCGGCTGTCTCAAAGTATGGACGTCCTAAGGTACTTAACTTTGATAATGGGAAATCTTACCGGAACAGGCAGATGGAACTGCTTGCCGCAAGGATTGGGACCACCTTGAACTACTGCCAGCCCTATACTCCCACCAGTAAAGCGAAGATCGAGCGCTGGTTCCGTACCATGAAGGACCAGTGGATGGCCAGCCTTGACATGCGGGATTTCCATTCCCTTGAGGAGACCCGCGGCTGTCTCTTTTCTTATGTGCAGCGCTATAACCAGTCCCCCCACTCATCCCTCCATGGAAAGTCCCCACAGGACCGTTTCTTTTCCGAACCGGAACAGATCCGGCGTCTGCCCGGAGAAGAATTGGAAAGGTCTTTCCTCCTGGAAGTGGAACGCAGGGTTTCCGCCGATTCGGTTATCGTCATCGACCAGGTGGAATACGAGGTGGACTGCCGCTTCGCCAGGCAGCGCGTCCGGCTGCGTTATTCCCCCAACCTGCAGGAAATCTACGTTGTGGAACCGGACGGGACGCTTACCCCGGTACGTTTGCTCAACAAACAGGAAAACGCCCTCGTAAAGCGGGATAAAGTACGTTTATGGAAAGGAGATGAGTAATCATGGATTATACCGCAAGATACGGCCTTGCCTTCAACCCTTTCCTCAAAAACGCGAAGGAGGTCATTGTTGAGACAGGCGAATATCAGGAGGCCCGGTTCCGCCTGGATTACCTTCTTTCCACCAAGGGCTTCGGCCTATTAACCGGTTCTCCGGGCAGGGGGAAGACAACCGTGATCCGCAACTGGGCCCGCGGGCTGAACCCTTCTCTCTATAAGGTCATCTATTCCAGCCTCTCCACCCTCACCGTGATGGAGTTCTACCGGAACCTGGCAGCGCAGCTGGGGATGGAGCCTTCTTACCGGAAAAATGATAACTTTCGAATCATCCAGGAGGCCATCAATCGCCTGGCACTGGAAAAACGCCAAACGCCGGTCATCATTATGGATGAAGCCAACTACATCAACCCTAAAATCCTCAACGACCTGAAAATCCTGTTCAACTTTGAGATGGATTCCCGTGACCGGGCAGTGATTCTCCTTTCCGGTCTGCCGCAGTTAAACAATACCCTGCGCCTTGCCGCTCACGAACCGCTGCGGCAGCGGATCGTCATGAATTATGATCTGGATGGGATGAGCAAAGAAGAGGGACGCCGTTATATCCAGGAAAAACTGCGCGGAGCGGATTGTACCCAGACCGTTTTTGAGGAAAACGCGCTGGAGGCGGTACTCAATGCAGCCAATGGCACACCTCGCCTCATCAACAAACTTTGCAATGCCAGCCTTCTGGTTGGCAACAGCAGAAATCTGAACTTCATCACAGCTGATGCAGTCATGCAGGCGATCAGCGAATGCGAACTCGCCTAACTCAAAGGCCACCATGTAATCTGCATGGTGGCCTTTGCCCCTTAAATAATCTGCCGCAGCAGCATCCGCTAATGTGAATGTTCCTTCTTTCAACCGGATTAAAAGGTTCATCTAATCTGACGGATGGAGCCTCAGCTAATTTGCCGGACAACACCAGTCGTACTAAAGACTCCTATTGATTCAGCCCTTCACTGAAAAAAACTCAGCTACTACGGCCTCTGCTGACTTCTGTATGTCCAGCGTTACCTCACGATAACGGTTACCCCTTTCGGAGCGTTCCATACAGACCTCCCTGGGTACCACACGTTTCTTTTCCTCCATCCATCTGCCGCATTTACTGCACATGATTCCGTGTAGTTATCGGGCTTCATCTTGAGTAGCAGACTTACCCTCATGCACAGCCTTCTATACGATTTCTGTTCGTCAGACCAGCGGTTTGCCCGTGGGTTCGTAGGTTCCCCACATCCGGCTTCCTTCAGATTTGCAGTCACCTGCAACACCCTTGCCTTTGGCTGTATCCTTCCCACTACCGGGCGGATTCGGGACTTGCACCCGTTAGAAACGTGCGCCGCCAGGCGCACTACTGCAAAAAAAACGCCGTCCCCGAAGTTTTTCAATCTTCGGGGAGCGACGATTTTCCCATTTCTTTCTATTGCTGTTTTTTAGAACAGAGCCACGACAGCTCCATTATATGTGGCGTCGATAAATTCCTTCACCTCATCGCTGCAAAGAGCCTGAACCAGAGCCTGAATCTTCTCGCTATTCTCATCTCCGGACCTTACCGCCACTACATTGGCGTAGGTCTGCGCAGCAAGAGAGTCAGAAGTTTCCGCTGCCAGGGCCTCGGATACGTTCAGTCCCGCCTCCAGGGCATAATTTCCGTTAATGATGGCAATATCGCAGTCGTCCATGGTTCTGGGGATCATGGCCGCTTCCATCTCAACAATTTCAAGATTTTTAGGATTCTCCTCAATATCGTTGGGCGTAGCTTCAAGTCCTGCCCCTTCCTTCAAAGTCAGCAGTCCCTGGTCCTGGAGCAGCAGAAGGGCTCTTGCCTCATTTGTGATATCATTGGGGACGAATACGGTAGCTCCGTCGGGAAGCTGGGACAGGTCCGTGGTCTTTCCCGCATAGATGCCAAAGGGCTCATAGTGAATCTCCCCGGCGCTTACCAGGTCGGTTCCGTTCTGCTCATTGTAGGATTCCAGGTACTGGATGTGCTGGAAGTAGTTGGCGTCCAGTTCTCCCTCCTCCAGGGCACGGTTGGGAAGCACATAGTCCGTAAATTCCTGAATCTGCAGGTCGTATCCCTGCTCTGCCAGAATGGGTTTTACTACCTCCAGAATCTCCGCGTGGGGTGCGGCAGTGGCGCCTACAACCAGAGTCTCCAGTTCGCCGGAAGCAGCGGATTCTGCCTCGGAAACCTCGCTCTCAGCTCCTGCTGCCTCGGTCTCCTCTCCCGCAGCCTCAGTGCCCTCCGTTGAGGCAGCCGTGGTCTGCTCCTGTGAGTTTCCGGAGCATCCTGCCAGTGCAGCGCAGGCTAAAGCCGCAGCCAGGGCAATGGTTCCTAGATTTTTCTTTTTCATAATTCTTGTCCTCCTCTTATTATGATTGTTTTGGGCGCGGCCGCGCCCTGTATAATCAGCTTTGTATCCGGCCAGCGGCCGGACCTCAGCGGATTCTCTTATCCGTTCCCTTGGACCAGTGCATAAATCCAATCTGAATCAGCTGGACAATAATCACCAGCAGCACTACCGTGATCAGCATCATTTCTTCCTCATAGCGGTAGTAGCCATAACGGATGGCGATATCTCCCAATCCGCCGCCTCCGGCATAGCCGGCCATAGTGGAATATCCAAGGATGGTGGTGATGGAAATGGCCGCTCCCACCAGCAGAGAGGGCTTAGCCTCCGGCAGCAATACCTTCCAGATAATCTGCATGGTTGAAGCTCCCATAGACTTTGCCGCCTCGATCACCCCGGCGTTGACCTCCTTTAAGGAAGACTCCACCATACGGGCGATGTAGGGGGAAGCGGAGAGGACCAGCGGCACCACAACCGCATTTGCGCCTGTCACCTTTCCCACAATCAGCTTGGTCAGGGGCAGAATCATAATCAGCAAAATGATAAATGGAATGGACCGCAGCAGGTTAATCACCAGACCCAATATCCGGTTAAAGGCGGGAACCGGCCGGATACCGTCCTTGTCCGTCACAATCAGAAGGATTCCCAGAGGAATTCCGATCAGATAGGACAGGGCGGAGGATAAAGCCACCATGTAGAGGGTTTCAATAGTTCCATCTTTTAGCATTTCAATTGTAACCGCGTTCAGTTCCATTTATCTCACCTCCTCAAAAGCTACTCCCGATGTTTTCAGGTAGTTGCGGACCCGGTTGGCGTCCACCTCATCCTCCGGAAGCTGAATCAGCATCTGGCCCATGGCCTTTCCCTCAATATCCCGGGTGTCAGCGTGCATGATGTTCACCGGCACCTTGCAGGCCAGAATCATATTGGCGATTACCGGCTCCGAGGACTCTCTCCCATCAAAGATGATGCGGATCTGTCCCGATTTTCCGAAATTGGCCCGCTGGGTATCTGCTTCGCCCAAAATCAATCTGCGTCCGATCTGGGACTTGGGTCCGGAGAAAATTTCCGACACTTTTCCGAATTCCGCAATATGGCTCTGATCAATAATTGCTACCCGGTCGCAGATGGCCTCGATGACCGCCATCTCGTGGGTAATGACAATGACCGTAATTCCCATCTCCCGGTTAATCTGCTTTAACAGCGCCAGAATGGATTTTGTGGTATTTGGGTCCAGGGCGCTGGTGGCCTCGTCGCAGAGAAGCACCTTTGGATTGGTCGCCATTGCCCGGGCGATGGCAACCCTCTGCTTCTGACCTCCGGACAGCTGGGCCGGATAAGCCTTCACCCGTTCTTCCAGTCCCACCAGCTTCAAAAGCTCCAGGGCTCTCTTCTTCGCCTCAGCCTTGGAAACCCCCGCAATCTCCAGAGGGAAGCAGACATTCTGGAGAACATTTCTCTGCTCCAGAAGGTTGAACTGCTGAAAAATCATTCCCATGGACCGCCTTGCCAGACGCTTCTGTTTTTCTGTCATGGCCGACAGATTTTCTCCTTCAAAAAATACCCGTCCCGAAGTCGGCACTTCCAGATAGTTGATACAGCGCACCAGGGTACTCTTGCCCGCTCCGGAGAGGCCGATAATTCCAAAGATCTCTCCTTTAAAAATTTCCAGATTAATGTCATCCAGGGCAGTTACCAAACCATTGGCAGTTTTAAACTGCTTGCCCAGGCCTTCCAGCCGGATGATCGTCTCTCTGCCTTGTTCCTCCATACTCCCATCCATTCCTTTCTTCGCTTTGTAAAATTGGCGGCTCGCGTAAGCGGCGTTAAGATCAGGCGCTAAGTGCTCGTAACAAAATAGGGCCGCATGTCTTGCTCAGACCTGCGACCCCTTATACCTTACGTAAAGCGACACCAATCAATTCTCAACAATCCATACAAAAGAAACTGCATTCAGTTTTTGGCACACGGAAAAGAACGGCACATCAGCATGCACATGCCATTCATCATATCCATATTCATCTCCATGGCCTGAAACTGGTTCATGAATTTCCTCCTGTAATGGTTTCCTATCATAGTGTATGACTAGGATTGACTGTAACAGTTCAGGACAGCGGGGAAACGAGAGGAAGTGTAGGCGTTAAGCTTGCTTATAAGCGTACTCTTCCTCCCGTTTTCACATCGGATGGACATCCGATGCTTCTTGTTCGGTCTTTGACCGGACAAGAAGATGAGCCGTCCTGAACAGTCACGATTTATCTTATCTAAGAAGATACACTACAATGAAAGGTTTGTCAAGTTCTTTATTTCTATTTTTCCAAAGTTAACTGCACAGCTCCACAATCACCTGTGCGAAAATCTTGGCGCTGGCAAGAAGCTCATCAATCACCGCAAATTCATCGGCTCCATGCATGTGGTTGTCCGTTCCCGGGAAAGCGGCGCCGAAGGCTACTCCGTGCTTCAGCCCGTGGACATACGTCCCGCCGCCGATGGCAAGGCAGCCTCCTTTCAGGCCGGTATACTCCTCGTAAACCCGGTTCAGTACCTTCACGAACTCAGAGTCCCCGTCCACATGATGGGGCGGAATCATGGAATCGTTGCGCAGGGCAATGCCGTTCTCAGCCATCCGGTCTTTAATTACCTTCAGGGTGTTTTCCTCATTGGAGCAGATGGGGCAACGGCTGTCAAATACTCCTTCCAAATGCTGGTCGTCCACCGTCAGCATGCTAAAAGCCAAAGTCAAATCCCCGGAAAGTTCATCGGACCTGGAAACCCCCAGAGCCCGTCCGCTGGTGTCTCCGTGAGGCATCAGCTTCTCCAGGGCTGCTGCCGCACGAACCTGCGGGCAGTCTGCCAGAGGCAGTCCCGCAATCAGTTTCAGAAGGCCTGTCAGGGCATTTTTTCCTTCCTGAGGAGTGGATGCGTGGGCTCCCTCGCCCTGGGCCAGCACCAGGATTCCCTCCTGACGGACGGAAAGAGTGAAACGGATTCCCGTCTCCTGCTCCACCTGACGCGCTTCCTTCTCGATCTCCTCGGCCTCCAGTCCTGCCAGAATGGCCTCCGCCTTTCCTGGAACTACATTGGCCTTAGTGCCGGAAGAAAAGCTTACCAGCTTAGGCAGTGCCTCCGAAGCCTCAAAGGAACTGTCAAAATGTCCCTCCAGGCGGCCTTTCTCAATATTGACTACCGGGAACTCACCGTCCGGTGAAAAGGTCATGGGGGCCTCTTTCTCCACATCGTAGTAATGTTCAATATCAGAGCTGCCGCATTCCTCGTCCGTTCCCAGAATCAGACGCACATTTTTGGTCAGGGGAATCCCCAGATCCTTCACACAGCGCATGGCGTAAAGGGCGGCTACCGCCGGCCCCTTGTCATCCGCCGTGCCTCTGCCGTAAAGCTTTCCATCCTTCTCCACCGGTTCAAAGGGCTCCGTCACCGTCCAGCCCTCTCCAGCCGGAACCACATCCAGATGAGCCAGAATATCCAGCTGCGCCGGACCGTCATTCAGGTCCGCAGTTCCTACATAATTGTCGTAGTTGTTGACAGAAAAACCATACCGCTCCGCCATATCCAGAGCCGCATTCAGAGCCGCAAAGGCCCCTTCTCCGTAAGGTTTCCCGGCGCTGTAGGGCATTTTTTCACTGTTGATACGGCACAGGGCAGAAATATCCTCAATCATCTCCTGTCTGTGGCTGTCGATATAGGATTCAATTTTTTCTCGATACATATCCTTCTCCTCCAGTGCTATTTCATCATCTGAGCCAGAGTTTCATTGACCACTTTGCCGTCAGCCTTTCCCTTTACCAGGGGCATCAGTACCTTCATGATGGCTCCTTTATCCTTAGGGGAAGGAGTCTCGATTCCAAGCTTTGCCAAAACCTGGCCAATTACTTCCCTGATCTGCTCCACAGACATATCCTCAGGAGCGAATTCCTTATAAACGGCAATTCTGGCCGCCGCTTCGTCCCGGATATCCTGCCGGTCCGCCGGCGCCAGATCGTAGGTTTCCTGGGTTTGCTTGATTTCCTTCTTTACAACGGCATTCTCCTCTGCCTCTGTCAGCTCCTCCCGCTTGTCAATCTGCGCATTTTTCAGCGCGGACAGCAGCATGGACAGGGAATCTTTCCGCTCCTTGTCTTTGGCTTTCATAGCCTCCACCATAGCGGCTCTTACCTGGTCAATCTTGCTCATCTTATTTATTCTCCTTTCTATGCTTTTCCGAATTCGGAGAGTTTCAGATCGGGATTGCGTTCCAGCACCATCCCGACACTCCAGCTGTTGATGAAGAGCAGCAAGGGATTTCCCTTCAGATCTTTGATCCGCTTCATATCGGATGTGCCCTGGATTCGGGCCACATCCACCTCCTGTGGATTTTCCACCCAGCGGATGTACTCAAAGGGCAGCTTCTCCAAAGCTACCTCCACATTGTATTCATTTTTCAGGCGATAGGTGAGAACCTCAAACTGCAGCTCTCCCACCACGCCCACAATAATCTCCTCCATGCCGGTGTTAAATTCCTGGAAGATCTGGATGGCACCTTCCTGGGCGATCTGGTTCACGCCTTTGATAAATTGTTTGCGCTTCATGGTGTCTACCTGGCGCACTCTGGCGAAATGCTCCGGGGCGAAGGTAGGGATTCCCTCAAACTCGAATTTTTCATTGGACTGGCACAGGGTATCTCCAATGGAGAAAATACCCGGATCAAAAACGCCGATAATGTCCCCGGCGTAGGCCTCCTCCACAATCTTGCGGTCCTGGGCCATTAGCTGCTGGGGCTGGGTAAGCCGGATCTTCTTTCCTCCCTGCACATGGTTGACCTCCATGCCCGCCTCAAATTTTCCGGAGCAGATGCGCATAAAGGCAATCCGGTCCCGGTGAGCCTTGTTCATATTGGCCTGAATCTTAAAAACAAAGGCGGAAAAGTCCGGACGGAAGGGGTCAATTTCCCCATCCAGGGTCTTTCTGGGAAGGGGCGGGGTGGTCATTTTCAGGAAATGCTCCAGAAATGTCTCCACGCCGAAATTAGTCAGAGCGGAACCGAAAAATACGGGGGATAAATCTCCCCGCTGCACCCGGTCCATGTCCAGCTCATCGCTTGCTCCGTCCAGAAGCTCAATGTCGTCCCTTAACTGGCTGTGGAAGTCCTGTCCGATGACCGCATCCACATCCGTTCCCTCCAGCTCAAACTCCTGGCTGGCCACCTCTTTGGCTCCGCCCATAGCGGCGGTAAAGGTGGTTATCTTTCTGGTAAAGCGGTCGTAGACGCCCTTAAAGCTCTTTCCGCAGCCGATGGGCCAGTTGACGGGACAGGTGCGGATTCCCAGCACCTCCTCAATCTCGTCCAGCAGCTCGTAAGGGTCTCTGGCCTCCCGGTCGAATTTGTTGATAAAGGTGAAAATCGGAATATGGCGCATGACACATACCTTAAAAAGCTTGATGGTCTGGGCCTCCACGCCCTTGGATCCGTCGATTACCATGACCGCCGAGTCCGCCGCCATCAGCGTCCGGTAGGTGTCCTCGGAAAAGTCCTGGTGTCCCGGCGTGTCCAGAATATTGATACAGTACCCCTCATAATTAAACTGCATGGCCGAGGAGGTAACGGAGATTCCTCTCTCCTTCTCGATATCCATCCAGTCAGATACTGCGTGTTTCGCCGCCTTTCTGCCCTTTACCGTTCCCGCCAGATTGATGGCTCCTCCGTAGAGGAGGAATTTCTCCGTCAGCGTCGTTTTTCCTGCGTCGGGGTGGGAAATGATGGCAAAGGTCCGGCGCTTCTTAATCTCTTCTATCATTTGTTCTGAGGTTTGTGGCAATGGTTATGTCCTCCCTGTTTGTTCTCACGAAAAGATGGACGCATGCGGCAAAATGCCAGAACGCCCACCTGGTCTGTCATGGTTCAGGGCGGCCCCTGAACTGTTATTATTCTATTATGAACGGAATATAAAGTCAAGGCTGGCGTTTTATCCCCGACTCATCTCCAAAATCCGGTCCAGAATCCGATGAGCCGCCTCATCCTTGCTCATCAGGGGCAGCTCCCTGGTCTCGTCCCTGGTAATCATGGTGATTACATTGGTATCCCCGGCGAATCCGGCTCCTTCTACCTTCAGGTTGTTGGCGATGATCATGTCCACATGCTTTTTCTCCAATTTGGCTCTGGAATTTTCCAGAAGGTTCTCCGTCTCCATGGAAAATCCGCAGAGAATCTGTCCCGGCCGCCGGTTTTCTCCCAGCCATCCCAGTATATCCATGGTCCTGGTCAGGGGGATGGACATATCCCCTTCTTTCTTTTTAATCTTCTCCGTTCCCACTTGGGCAGGCCGGTAGTCGGCTACCGCGGCGGCTTTGATGATCACATCCTGCTCCCCGCATCTCTCGCTGACCGCTTCGAACATCTCCTGGGCACTCTCCACCGGAATCACCTTCGTAAACATGGGCGGCTGAATCTGCACCGGTCCGCTGACCAATGCCACCTCCGCCCCTCTCCTGGCGGCCGCTCTGGCAATGGCGTAGCCCATCTTGCCGCTGGAGTGGTTGGTAATAAAGCGCACCGGGTCGATGGCCTCCCTGGTAGGTCCCGCGGTCACCAGGATTTTTTTCCCCTTCAGGTCCTTCTCAAACCCGATTTCCTGAACGATATATTCAAAGAGCACCTCCGGCTCCGGCATTTTTCCCGCTCCCGTATCCCCGCAGGCAAGATACCCGCAGGACGGGGCGATTACCTCCATGCCGTACCGCCGGCAGATATCCAGATTATCCTGGAGAATGGGGTTTTCAAACATCCTGGTATTCATGGCCGGGGCCAGAATCTTTTTGCAGGTGCAGGCCATCACCGTGGTGGTCAGCATATCGTCGGCAATCCCGTGAGCAATCTTCCCGATTACATTGGCGGAGGCCGGAGCAATCATCACCACATCCGCGGCTTTTGCCAGGGCCACATGCTCCACGCTGAACTGAAAATTCCGGTCAAAGGTGTCCACCAGGCACTTGTTCCCCGTCAGAGTTTCAAAAGTGATGGGATTGATAAAGTTTACCGCGTTTTCCGTCATCAGCACATGGACGTTAGCTCCCTGCTTCACCAGCATGCTGGCCAGGGAAGCGATTTTATAGGCGGCGATGCTGCCCGTTACCCCCAGCGCCACGGTTTTTCCTTTTAAGATAGACATAGGTTCCCTCCAAGTTGTATTTTCAGGTGTTCTGTGTTAAAATCCTTATTACACTATACCACACTATTTTTTCATTGGAAAGGAGTTCCCTGGAATGATTTTAGCAATCGACATGGGCAACACCAATACCGTCATCGGCGGCATTGACGAAAACAAAACGTATTTTATTGAGCGGGTCACCACAGACCACAGCCGCACAGACACAGAATACGCCGTCAGCTTTAAAAATATTCTGGAGATGAATCACATCGTCCCCTCCCAGATTGAAGGGGCTATCCTCTCATCCGTCGTACCTCCTTTAAATACCACCATCCTGCGGGCAGCCCAGAAGGTCACCGGGCATAAGCCCCTCTTAGTAGGCTCCGGTATGAAAACCGGCATCAACATTCTCATGGACAACCCCAAAACCGTAGGCAGCGATATGATCGTGGATGCGGTGGCCGCCAGCCATGAGCATCCTCTTCCTTTGGTAGTGATCGATATGGGAACCGCCACTACCATGAGCGCGGTGGACCAGAAAGGCAATTACATCGGCGGCGTCATTCTGCCGGGCCTGAAGGTTTCCCTGGATTCCTTAAGCGGAAAAACGGCCCAGCTGCCCTACATCAGCCTGGAAGTACCGGATAAAATCATTGGAAAAAATACCATCGACTGCATGCGGGCAGGCATTATCTACGGAAATGTGGACATGATCGACGGCATCCTGGACCGGATGGCTGCGGAGCTGGGCTGCGAACCCACGGTCATCGCCACCGGAGGCCTTGCCCGGTTCATCACTCCCCTGTGCAGGCACAAGATCATCTACGATGACGCCCTGCTGTTAAAGGGGCTGCTGATTCTTTACCGGAAGAACACAGCTGAGCACAACTGGAAATAATTTCAAATTCTCTCCCGTATAATTCCGCCTAAAAACGCCCATCATTCATTTATATCCAAAAATGAATGATGCGGAGGTAACGCCAATGGCTGTTTACAAAGTGGAAATATGCGGGGTCAACACCTCTAAGCTTCCTCTTCTTACCAGTGAAGAAAAGGAAGCTTTATTCAAGCGGATTCTGGATGGCGACCAGGAAGCCAGGGAGCAGTATATCAAGGGAAATCTCCGCCTGGTTTTAAGCGTCATCCAGCGTTTCACCGGCAGTCAGGAGAACATTGACGACCTTTTTCAAATTGGCTGCATCGGTCTTATTAAAGCCATTGATAATTTCGATATTACCCAAAACGTCAAGTTTTCCACCTACGCCGTTCCCATGATTCTGGGGGAAGTGCGACGGTATCTCAGAGATAACAATTCCATCCGGGTCAGCCGTTCTTTAAGAGATACGGCCTATAAGGCCATCTATGCCAGGGAGCAGCTAACCCGGACAGGTTCCAAGGAGCCTTCCCTCTCGGAAATCGCCCAGGAGGTGGGCGTTACTAAAGAAGAAATCACCTATGCCCTGGATGCCATCCAGACGCCCATGAGCCTTTACGAGCCGGTCTACAGCGATGGGGGCGATCCCCTCTACGTCATGGATCAGATCAGCGACAAGAAAAATTTGGAGGAAAATTGGGTGGAGGACTTATCCTTGGGAGAAGCTATGAACCGTCTTCCCGAACGTGAACGCCACATTATCGATATGCGCTTTTTTGAAGGGAAAACTCAGACGGAGGTTGCCCAGGAGATTCATATTTCCCAGGCTCAGGTTTCCCGCCTGGAAAAAAACGCGTTAAAATCCATGAAAAACTATCTTGCCTGACTCTCTCCCTCCCATTGCCCGAAGCCTGTCGATTGATCCTGGAGAGAATCCCCTAAAAAGGCATTGGACTTTGTCCGGGTCTATGGTAATATATGGATGTAGCCATTCTTTTATAAAGGAGGGAAATCCAGCCATATGATTACCAGTGAAAATACAAAAACCATCTATGATCTGGTTCAAAATGCCGGCCGGGAGTATGGAGACGCAACTTTTCTGCGCTATGAGGACAATGATGTCATCTACGATGTGTCCTTCGCCCAGTTTGCCGCCCAATGCCAGTCCATCGCTTCCTGGGTGCGGGCTCAGGAGGCAAGGCTTGGAAGAAAAATCCATGTCGCTCTGCTCGGCACCAGCAGCCACCACTATCTGGCGGTTCTTTTAGGCGTCATGTGCGCCGGCAGCGTATCCGTTCCTCTGGATATTCAAGTCAATCTGGACACCTTAACCGACTGTCTGAACCGCTCTGATGTAGACATTCTGTTCTACGATTGGGAACAGCACACCCTGGCAGAGGCAGCCTTTGAACGCTGTCCCGGCCTCTCATCCTGCATTTCCCTGCAGCATGGACGACATGCCTACTGCTCGGACAACATTCTGAAGGAATATTCCGGTCAATCCGTTCTGCCCGGAGCCGGCCCGGAAGACCTGGCCATGATTCTCTTTACCTCCGGTACCACCGGCAAGGGAAAGGGCGTTATGCTGTCTCAGGGAAATCTCATCGACAACACCTTCTGCACCACGGAAAATATCAAGCCCGGGGAGGAGGTTTATCTGAACATTCTTCCCATTCACCACGTATTCTGCATCAACGGAGACATTCTGCTGTCCCTGCGCTACGGCAATATTCTGTGCCTGAACCGGGACCTCTCCAAGCTGACCGACCACCTTCTTTTGTTCCAGCCTACCGTGTTCCGTTCCGTACCCATGATCGCCAAATCCTTACTGGGCCGAATCGCCATTCTGGCCAAGCAAAATCCGGACAAGCCCATAGAGGAGATCCGGGATTCCGTTCTGGGTAAGCGCCTTCGCCGCATTGTCAGCGGCGGCGGTTATCTGGCTCCGGATTTGGCCAGGAATTACCGTAAGCTTGGCATTTCCATCGCCCAGGGCTATGGAATGAGCGAGTGCTCTCCCAAAATTTCCGCCCCCGACTGGTCCCGGCCGGACACCATCGCCTCCGTGGGCCGCATTGTGGACGGCTGCCAGGTGCGCATTGTAGACGGAGAAATCCAGGTAAAGAGTCCTTCCGTAATGATGGGATACTACAAGGATCCGGAACGCACCGCCGAAGCTCTGACCGAAGACGGATGGCTGCGCACCGGCGATTTGGGCTATGTGGATGACGAAGGTTTTCTTTACCTCACCGGCCGCAAGAAAAATCTTATTATTCTCAGCAACGGGGAAAATGTAGCTCCGGAACAGCTGGAATACATGTTTGAGGACGAGAGGCTCATCGCCGATATTCTGGTCTTTGAGGAAAACGACGCCATCGCCGCCGAGGTTTATCCCAACTTTCCCTATGCCCAGGCCGCCGACATCACGGATATCAATGCCGCCATTCAGGAGATTATCAAAAAGCACAATCAAGACCTTCCTTCCTATAAGAAGATCCTGATCTGTCATCTGAGGGACGTACCTTTTGAAAAGACCTCCTCCAAGAAAATCATCCGCCCGGCCTATTTTATCCAGAAAAAAGAGGAAGCCCGGCAGATGGCCAGCCTGAAGCTGCCCAAAAATGAACTCCAGACCAAACTCTACGAGCTGGCGGCAGCCGCCCTCGGACACCGCCGCTTCGGCGTTGATACGGATCTGTATGAAGCGGGACTGGATTCCCTGGGAAGCGTTCTGCTCCTTTCCGATCTGTCCTCCGCTCTGAAAGTTTCCATCACATTGGACGATTTGATGAGCTGCTCCACCATCGAAAAGCTGGAGGCTCTTTGTCTTTCTTCCGGCGAAACAAGCAAGGTGGATTATAGCGTAAGGCCTGTTTATCCCCATACCAACCTTCAGATTTATTTCGCATATGTAATGAAGGGAAATACCACCGCCAACCTGCCCTTTTTCTTCCGTCTGGATCCGTCGGTGGACCTGGAAAAGCTGAAACAATCCGTGGAAGAGCTGTTTGAAATCCATCCCGGGCTGAAATCCGGCATCTGGATGGGCGAAAAAGCCTACCAGAACTTCCGCGACGACAGCCGGAAGGCGAATATCCCCATTGTCACCCTCACGGACGCCCAGTGGGAGGAAGTCCGGCCCACCCTGTTAAAACCCTATTACTATCTGGAAGGAGAGCCCCTCTACCACATCGGCATCTACCGGACGGATTCGGCCAACTACCTGTATTTTGACATCGCCCACATCGTGGGAGACGGTATGACCATGAATATCCTTCTGGAGGATTTAAACAATCTCTATCTGGGAAATCCTGTGGAAAAGGAGTCCTACACCCTCTTTGAGTACGTGCTGGACGAAAAGGACCGGGAAGCCAGAGGCATGCGGGAACGGGATGTAAAATACTTCCAGGATCTGATGAAGGACTTCCGTATCCGCAAGAGTATCTTAAACCGCCGGGATTTTCACAGTCTGGACCATGGAATTGACGCCGCGTTAAAGGGGCCCTTCCATCGGCTGAACCGCAAAAAGGTAACCGCTTTCTGCCATCAGAACGGCGTGTCGGAAAATGTGGTGTTCCTCACAGCCTACAACTACTGCATCGGCATCTTTTCCGGCGAAAAGGATACCATATCTTCCAGTATCCACAGCGGAAGAACGGACAGCCGCTGGAGACGGCTGGCTGGCCCCCTGTTCCTTACATACCTGTTCCGCTATACTAACATTCCTCACGAGACGGTTCCCCAGCTGTTAAAGCGGATGGGACGTCAGATTATGGAGAGCATGCGCTGCCACATTTCCACCCTTCACGGGGATGAAATGTTTTTCCAATACCAGGGGGATATCTTAAATATTGATACCATCGGAGGAGCTCCTGCCAAGCGCCAAAAGGTGCAGCTGGATTCCCTTCCCTTCCATCTCCAGATATTCTGCAGCGACGAGGGCTACACCTATGAACTCCGTTACTGGGAAAACCGGTTTGACCGAGAGCAGCTGGTCATCTTTATGACCTGCCTGGAGCGGATTGTTGAGGCCATGCTGGAGGAACCCTCTGTTCGCCGGTTAAAAAAGCACCTGCCGGAGATTCTCTTCCCCAAACATTACACCATCAAAGCCAGCGCCGTCAACCGCCTGGCCGGTTTCCGCCTGATTAACGATGTGGCGGAGGATATGGATGTGAAGGCCTACGTTCTGGACGATTCCTGCTTAAAGCAGCCCTACGGCGGATGGGGGAGTCTCTACATTCTGGACCACCCCACCCTTGGATGGAAGGACAAGGTGACCAGCCCCTACAGCCCCGGAATCCTCTATCAGACCGGACTGACCGCCCGGATTCTGCCGGACGGAACCCTGGATTTGCTGGAGCAGGGGGGCCGCACCGTTATGGTGGAACGGCTTACCGGCAGAAGCTTCATCGACCTCTACTCCCTGGAGCGAGTTCTCTCCTCCCTGGAGGGCATCCACAAAGCCGAGGCCTATGTACGCTGGGGCGAGGAACATAAGCCGGTGCTGACCGCAGACCTCTACTGCAGCCAGGAGCCGGATTTGGACCGGGTAAATAAATATCTGGAAAGCCGATGGGATAAGAGTCTGCTGCCGGTGGAATTTCGGGTTATCAAAGATTAGCTGTACCTTGACCAAAGCAAAATAGTAGCGTATAATAGAGGTACATAAAAATGTACGTATATATGTACGTGAAAGGAAATGATTCTATGATTACTACAAAGCCCCTCGACCTTAGAAGCAATTTAAAAAAATATATGGACTCTGCGTTCCGCGGAGAACTGGTAGTTATTTCCAGGCCCAAAAACGAGAACGTGGTCATGGTATCTGAGAAAGAATACAGCGACCTTATACGGGCAAAGCAGAACGCCGAGTATCTGGAACATCTTGACCGCAGCCGCGAACAGCTTATGCAAAATCAGACCATCTCTTTGTCGATGGACGATTTACGGGAGATGGAATCGGACGGCTGGAAGCCCTCGCAGAAGATTAAAGATTTTATGGGGCGCATGGACAATGAATGATTTTACTTTCACAGGGCAGGGATTTGCCGATTATCTGTATTGGCAAACACAAGATAAGAAAACATTGAAAAAGATAAATGCCTTGCTGGCAGACATACAGAGAAATGGAGCCATGCAAGGCATAGGAAAACCGGAACCGCTGAAACACAGACCGGGTTATAGTCGCCGGATAGATGATAAGAACCGGCTTGTGTACGACATTGATGGGCTACAAAACATAGTCGTACTAAGCTGCAAAGGGCATTATGAGGACTAACTCAAATCTTTTCTCTACTTAGCCAGTCCATCATCCACTCCGCGATTTCCCGGCTGTTTTTCTCCAGCATCATCATATGTCCGTTTCCGTGGATTCCCACGTCCTCCAGCCGGACAAAATCGTGGTCCACCCCGCACTGCCTCAGCACATAGGAGGTCAGGTGGTCATAGGGCGCATGGTAGGAGGACTCGCCTGTTAAAAGCAGAATCGGGATGCCCTTCAGGTTCGGCAGCTGGGGAGCCGGTTCCTGGAACACCCAGCCATCCTGAAGGCCCGGCGCCGGACTCTTTAACATCCGGAGCTTCAGTTCTTTTAAATCCTCCACCGGAGGGTCGTAGTGGAGCGGAATGCTGGTCAAGATAGGAAATATTCATCGCTCTCCCTCACATTTCTCCCCGTCTCCGGCAGCAAGCACCGCTTCCGCAACCTCTCTCCCCGTGGCACACCAGATATTCCGTTTGTTCACCTCCGCCAGAATCCGTTCCAGCATAAAAATCCTTCCCGGCGTCCCGATGATCTGCGGGTCCACCTTCAGGGTAAAGCAGTGCCCCTCCTCACAGCATGCCTCCAGCTCCCAGAGCCAGTTGTCCAGCACCTCATCGTAGACGGCAATCCTGGATTTGCCGGATGGAAAGGAGGGGCCAAAAGCAAAGTAGGGGAAATCCTGGGTTTCCCAGCGCATGGGAATCTCCACCAGTTTTGCCTCCGGTCTCACATAAGGCCGATCCCGGTCAAAGAAGGAATTGTCATAAAGAAATCCCTCCTCCTCCAAAAGCCCGGCAGTCTCTACCGTACAGTCTCCCTCCGGCAGCCGGAAGCCCGCAGGACGTTTTCCCGTAACCCGCTCCAGGGCCCCGATTCCCTTTTTCAGTACCTTACGCTGCTCCTCTGCCGCCAGGCCCGCGAAATCCTCATGGGCATATCCGTGAAGGGCGACTTCGTGTCCCTGGGCCGCAATCTCCCGCACTTCCTGAGGATAGTCCTCCGCCGCCATTCCCGGAATAAAGAAGGTGGCCCGGATCCCATACTCTTTCAGTGTTTCCAGAACCCGGAGCAGCCCCCTATGGGTTCCGTAAGTTCCCATAGACGTATTCTTGGGGGAGCGATAGGAATCGCCCATGCTGTACCAGATATATTCATTGTCCAGCTCCACGGTAATCATGGCGATGGCCGTCCCCTTATCCAATTTCATCTGCCGCTGATCTCTCATCTTCCCCGCCTCCTTAATACTGCTCTCTCCACCACGCCGCAATATCTTTCTGCGCGGCAAACCACACGTCCTTATGGCTCTTCATGTATACAATCAGCTCCTTCAGCATCTTAAGCCTTCCCGGAACCGCGATAATCTGCGGATGGAGCATGAAAACCATGCAAAGGCCGCCCTGGCAGTAGCCGTCAAATTCGTGCTTCCAGTTATTTAAAATCCCCGTATAATTGGACACCCGGCATTGTCCCTTGGGCCTTGGAGGGGCAAAGTTGTAGACAAAAGCCGGATAATCGTCCAGTTCCCATCTGGCCGGAATCTCAATAAAGTCCGAGGCTTCCCCATCAAACACCGTCCGGTAAGGCCGGTCGTCCCCTCTCATGGAGCTGGAATACTCAAATCCCATCTCATGCCAGGTCTTCACATCCTCCATTGAGAAATCGCTGGAAGTGGCGCAAAACCCCACCGCTCTCTTTCCGATAATCCGTTCAAAAGATTCCTGACTTCGCTCGATGACCTTCTTCCACTCCTCCTTCGGACGGTCCGTAAACATTTTTTTCTCATGGTCGTAGCCGTGGAAGGCCACCTCATGGCCCAAACTGTCAATCTTTTTTACCATATCCGGGTAGCGGTCCGCGATCTGTCCCGGCACATAGTAGGTGCAGGGAACCTGATAGTCTTTTGTCAATTCCAGGATCTTGTCCACTCCCTGTTCGGGTCCGTAATTGCCGTAGGAATCGCTTCTGGGCAGCGTCACCGGCCTCCAGTTGTACAAAGAATTTCCGTCCACATGGATGGTAAAGGAAACCGCCATCCTGGCCCCATTGGGCCATTTAATACCTTCATATTCAATCATGCTTGCACCTCCAGTCAGGAACAGCCGGCAAGTATCCCCCCGCCGGCCATTCCATTCAGGCATATGCGCCTGTTGTTTCGCTATTATATTGTTTTTCCCTCCCCAAAAGGCACTACAGACCAATCATAACCGCTACCTGACGGCTCAGTCCAATTACATCAGACAGAGGAGCCAGTACAGGCATAATGATGGCAGCCTGTCCGGAAGACGATGTCACGACAAAGTTCAGTACGAAGCAGCCAAACAGGAACATGATAATAGCAGCCAGCATGGGTGTCATATGGGACAAAGGCTCAGCAATCACATTTACTACCGTGTGAATGATATTTCCGGACTCCATCATCATACCGATGCTGGTAGCAAATCCCACCTGCACCATACCGGGAATAATTCCCTTTGCTCCGTTCTTAAAGGATTTCGCGATTTTATCGCCGTTCATTCCGGACAGGAATCCGGAGGCAATGGCGACCATCAGCATCATGGCCGCCATCATATCCTGTCCCCAGTCCAGGGTTATGGCGCCCCATACGAAAAGTCCGAAAGTACCAAAGGTCAGAATCACGATTACAAGGTCAATCCAAGTCAGCTTTACATCGAAATCCGGATGATCGATTCCCTCAAAACCTTCCATATCCGTTCCGTGCAGCAGGCTTTTTGTTTTATCTTTCATAACCCTGCTGGAGTAGCGAATGGTATAGATAATAGAAGAAAGTACGATGATCGCAGATACTACGGCGCGGAACCCGGCTCCGGACAGAAGCGGTACTCCAGCGATCTCCTGGGCCAGCTGAACAGAGGTTACGGACATAAAAGACGAACCGTATCCCGCAAAGGTAGCCAGATAGATAATGGCCATGGCCGATATTCGGTCCATCCCCAGCTGGGAGGCGATTACCAGACCGATGGGGATAAATGCCACGGTAGAGTTTACCAGAGCGCCGGTGCTTCCCAGAATTCCGAACAGAGTCATAATCACGGGAATCAAAAGGATCGCTCTGTGCTGCAATTTGTTCAGCGCCGCCGTAAAGAAGTTGGACAGCGCCTTGGTGTCATTGACTACTCTGAAGCAGCTGCAGATCACGATTACGGAAAGAATCATGCTGCTCTGTTTCTTTAATCCGTTTAACGGTGCCTTGAAGAATTCCAGAATCGATACCGGACTTCTGGAAATATAGTGGAAGCTATTGGGATCCACCACCTCCTCCCCCGCCGCGTCGATGATCGTGTCATATGTACCTGCCGGTATAATATAGGTCAGCAACGCAACAAAAATCATGATGATGAAGATGATTACCATTGTGTCCGGAAGCTTAAACTGCTTTACCTCCAGCTGTTTTTTCATACCTGTGTCTTTAGCCACAACAATTCCCTCCTAACTATTTTCTCCCTTAAGCTATACGTCGAACCGATAATACTCCCCTTCACAGGGATTGCCCCAACAGATCAGACCATAGCCTCTGTCTACAAAATAGAGCATGGATGCGATCGTTACCAGATTCCGTTCCTTGCTGTGATTGCAGATGGATCCCGGATAACCGTAGTGGTCCTTCAAGCACTCCATAATATACTCTTCCGTGATCTCCCCCTGGCGATCCTGGAACAGCTGATTTAACCGCTGTCCGCGAAAATGCCGCTGATGATAGGTATCGGCCGGAATAAAACGGTCGATTAAGGGGTTTGCAACAATGTCATTTCCCTGGGTGATAATTCCGCGGCAGGGATAGAGCTTATAGTTCTCTCCTGGTGTCGTCTCATAAACAACGGCCTTTCCTTCCTTGCTGGTCAGTACATAGTTAAGGGACACCGTCGGGTTAAAACCGTCCAGCCACCGACAGGCCTCCGCCATAGTCTTGCATTGCAGCAGACGGCGCCGCATGAAATTCGTGGGAATACAGACTCCGCGCTTATCCCGGTTGGAAAGCAGAGTGCTGCAGTTCAAGGACAGTCCATGGGAATTCATACCGCTGCGGATCAGCTGACCCGGCTCGCTGATTCCCATGATTCTGGTTCCGTTTTCCTCATCGATGTGGATTACATACAGTTCCTTCCCTACATACTCCGATTTATCCCAATTCTGGCCTCCGATGGTCTCTCGAGTCTTGGTGGCCTCGGGCTCCAAGCCGTAGCAAGTGCACTCATTGTTCTCGAAATAATCTACGCCTTTCTTAAATTTCAGGAGCTCGTACCGGGCGTTGAGCAGCATGACGATCGACAGCTCCACTCCCGCGCCGTCGGCAATGCCTCTGGCTTCCTCCATCAAATCCGGCATTTCCTTATCCAGAAAGGGTACATACTCCATGGCCATGGCCTTCGCCTCGTCCCAGGTATAGCCTTTCTTCTCGAACGTCTTGGCATATCCTTTGCAAATGTTATCAATGCGGTCCTTCACCTGAGAACCGTGCTGGCGCCCGCGTTCGTAAGGATCCGAGGATTTGATAAAAATTTCTTTCATCTTCTCCATGGGTTGTGTTTACCTCCACCTTATTTTTCATTCTTCGGCCGAAGTGGGGGAACTTTTTTAATTTTGCTCTCCTCTGTAACCCTATTATAGCGCAGAGAGTACATAAGTCAAATTGGTGTTTTGGCATAAAAACATAAGTAATTTATTATTTTAAAATTCGATCTGGGCAGAACGCCTTTCCGGGCGGCCGGGTTGTTCCAAACCACTACAGCTGGGACCACTTTCCCTGTTTCGCGTAGTCCCGGATCAGATCCGCAAAATACTTCATAGACTTTGTTTCATAAGAATCTTTCCGGCGAATGATACACAGGGTTGTGGCAAAATCCCCCTTATCCAGCCGAAAAAATACGCCTCTCTTTTGAGCAAAAGCAATGGTATCCTGCAAAAGCGCGCAGCCGATGCCCGCCTGAACCAGATTGTACTGACTGGCGCCGTTGATCATCACCACGCTGCGGGGGTAAAAATTGTATGCCTCGTAAATGGAATTGAGCCAGCCTGCGGAGCGCTGCTTGGAGGGGGTTGTGATAAAGGGATCATCCTTGACCCGGTTTAAATCCACCGGGGGGCGCAGACGCCAGTCCAGAATCCCGCCCGTTTCCTCCGCCAGCGGATGATTTGGCGGCACCGCCAGCAGGCAGTTATAGCAAAACAGCGGCTCATAAACCAGCTCCTTCCTGGTCTTCACATTTACGTCAGCCTCCTGCATCACAAATGCCATGTCCAGCTTTCCTTCAGCCACGATCTTCTCAAACCCCAAATAAGAATGGGTGTCCACCTGCAGCTGGATTTTGGGAAATTTCTCACGCCATCTCGGCAGAATAATCGGCAGAAAATGGGCGGCGCGGTTGACGGAAATACCGATCTTCAAAATACCGGAGGTCTCATTTCTCACATCCAGAAGCTCCTTTTTCAAGCTTTCTTCAATCAGAAGCTGCTTTCTTCCGGCTTCAATCAGAAGTTTTCCCTCATAAGAAAGACTCAGCCCTCCCTCCCTGCGTTCAAAGATCTGAATCCCGTACTTTTTTTCCATCGCCGAAATCACCTGGCTTAAGGCCGGCTGGGTGATGTAAAGCTGTTTGGCCGCTTCGGTAATGGAGCCCAGTTCCGATACCTTCAGCAGATATTCCAGTTTTTTTAATTCCATAAACAAAAACACCTCTCTTTTTCTTTTTTTCTATCATACATATCTGAGTGCGTTTTTTCAATAAGTAAATTCTTATGTTTTTATTCATTTTTTTCTATTTGAATTTATATACCCTTATTTTTATAATCAGGGTATCAATACAAATTTTCAGATTCGGAGGTGTATTCAGATGAATTCCAGCCAACTGCAGCAGATGTTTTCCTATGTGGATGAGCATTTTGACGCTATGGTTCAGGAGCTGAAAGAAGTGTGCCGCTTTCCCGGCACCGCGGATCATCCAGAGGGTTTAAGGCAGACCAGAGAATATATTTTAAAGAAATGGAAGGCTCTGGGCATCGAAGGTCATACGCTGCCTCCCGATGGGGATCCTCCCATTCTCTGGGGACAGGCCAAAGGAGATTCCGGACGGACCCTGGTATTTTACAATCATTACGATGTAGTTCCGGAGGGAGATCCGTCAGGCTGGACCAATGGGAAGCCCTATGAGGCAGAGATTCGGGACAGCCGCATCTATGCCCGCGGAGTGGCGGACAACAAGGGCGGACATTTCTGCCGCCTTCACGCCATTGAGGCCCTGCGGGCGGTAAGAGGCAGTCTTCCGGTCAATGTGAAATTTTTAGTGGAGGGACAGGAAGAAACCACCAGCGCCTACATGCTGAAGATGAGCCGGGAACAGCCGGAGTGGTTCAGGGAACTGATCTCAGGAGACGCGGCCATCTGGGAAGGCGGCCTGGTGGACGATGAGGGCCGGCCATATATCCGTTTCGGTGTCCGCGGAGACTGCGTCCTGCGCTTCAGCGTCCAAACCGCTCAAGTGGACTGTCACGGCCGCTACGGAGCCACGATTCCTGGTGCCGCCTGGCGCCTCATCTGGGCTTTAGCCTCCTTAAAAGGTCCTGACGAAAGGGTCCTGGTACCCGGATTTTACGACCGGGTTCTCCCCACCACCGCGGAAGACCGGAAGGCCCTCCACGATTTTCCTTTTGACGAGGAAGGCTTAAAGCGGTCCATAGGATTTTACTCCTATCTTACCGAAGCCAAGGGAGATGCCTTAAAAGAGCGGCTCTACATGGAACCCACCATGTCCGTCTGCGGCCTGGACGCCGGAAATCTGCACTTTAAGCCCAGAAGCATTGTTCCCCATGAGGCCTCTGCTCTGGTAACCTGCTATCTGGTAGCTGACCAGGATCCGGATGAAATCTACCACAGCATTCGCCGCTACCTGGATGATCAGGGTTTTTCCGATGTGAAAGTAGAATACACAAGCGGCACCAGAGCCATACGCACGGATGTGTCCACTCCATTCCGGAAGGTGATGGAGAAGGCCGCCGCTTTTGTTTATGACAAGCCTGTGGTGACGGAGATTACGCAAATGGGCGCGGGACCGGCCTTTATCTGGAGAAGCGTGTGTCCCGACCTGCCGATTCTCGGCATGGGACCCTCCAACCCATCCAGCAACACCCACGGACAGGATGAGAATCTGAAGCTGGAGGATTACAAAAACGCTGTCAAATATATCATCGCCCTGCTCTGCCTTTACGGCGAGTCATCGATCGAAATGCAATAACAGAAAAAGGAGTTTGAGATTATGTCATTTACATTGCCAGAATATCATCATCCGGATTTCACCCGTCCGGAATTTGAAAGTGCCCCGGACGCAGCCTGGGCCGCTGTGGAAGCCGACGGCGTAGCCCCGGAATATTTCCACAGTACCTCCATGTACCCGGAGTATTTTAAAATCGAAGGAAAATGGGTTCTGGCCCAGGAAAGCCGCATGGATTCCAGCGTTGTCATCGGCCCGGAGGGCGTTCTTCAGGTGGTGGAAAATCGAAATTTAAAACAAGGCGACCGGGTCATTCTGGGCCGAAGCGAAAACTGCCAGGAGGGAATTTATGTCCATACCACCGGATTTCTTTCAACGGAGGCCGGCAAAAATGAGGACCATTTTGTCTTTCGTCAGGGAAGAAGCCGGGAAACCTCCTACGCCAGAGATTACGACACCCTGTTTCAGCTCTTGAAACATGAGCGGGAACATGGGAATATTCTCTGGGTTATGGGACCCGCCTTTGCTTTTGATGCCGATGCCAGAGCTGCCATGCAGGCGCTGATCGACAACGGTTACGCCCATGGACTGATGGCCGGAAACGCCTTGGCCACCCATGATCTGGAGGGCGCCCTCCTGCACACCGCGCTGGGACAGGATATTTATACCCAGGAATCCCGGCCAAACGGCCACTACAATCACCTGGATGTCATCAACCGGGTGCGCCGCAGCGGCCAAATCCCCCAGTTTATCCAGGATTATCACATCAGCAATGGCATCATCTACAGCTGCGTAAAAAATCATATCCCCATGGTTCTTACCGGCTCCATCCGGGATGATGGCCCCATTCCGGAGGTCATCGGCAGCGCCTATGAGGGCCAGATGGCCATGCGCAGTCTGGTTCGGAAAGCCACCACGGTCATCTGCCTGGCAACGATGCTCCACACCATTGCCACGGGAAATATGACTCCCTCCTTCCGCGTCATGGAGGACGGAACCATCCGCCCCCTCTATCTCTACACGGTTGATGCGGACGAATTTGTAGTCAACAAGCTTTTGGACCGTGGAAGTCTCTGCGCCACCACGATTGTGACCAACGTGCAGGACTTCATCTCTTTGGTCGGAAAAGGGCTTGGAGTGATCGAATAGGCCTTCTTCCGTACGGGGAAGCGTTTCCCTTCGTATCGGTCCCTCTCAGCAATCCGGAAGATTTTCTGCTTGTAAAATCTTCCGGATGTGGTATAATCAATATTGTTGTTGGAAACATAGCTCAGCTGGGAGAGCATCTGCTTGACGTGTAGAGGGTCGCAGGTTCGAGTCCTGTTGTTTCCATAATAAAAAACCACGTTTCCACGTGGTTTTTTATTTTCCCACTATACACGTTAAATCCCAAACCTCATCGAATCAATGCCGCTGCCAGATTGATGACCTTGGAAATATTTTGAATCATAAGGATCTCTTCTGCCAAATTCAGGCTTTCCTCTAATCGTGTCCGCATTGACTGATCCTCCTGAATTTTTAGGCCTTTCTATCTTCCTTCTTCCAAAAAAGCTGACAAAAGTTCCCCCAGCGCCCGTTCTTCATCTACTGCTGTTGCGAAGCGGATGTATTCCGCCTGAAACGGATGTTCCCGCAGGTCTGTGACAATCATCCCCCGACAGTAGGTTCCGCCGCATTCCACCCTGGCTTTTCTCATCTGAGTGCGGACCAGGCTGGGGACTGCGGCGCACATCACCGCCAGGGGATCGTGAAGGGGGCTGTCGTCAAGGCAGTAGTTCTGCACCTGGTTTCCATAGCGGTAATGGCGAAAAGCCTCCTTCAGATAGTCCGCCGCCGCCCGGCAGGAGGCCTTACAGTGAATATCCAGCCAGTCCATATGGGATTTTTTGAACCTCACCTTTGTGGTCACATCCAGCCCCACAGCCGTAATATCCATGCCGGACTGAAATACCAGATCCGCTGCCTCCGGGTCTGTGGCGATATTGGCCTCCGCAACTGGGGAGACGTTTCCCCGGGTAAAGAGCGTGCCGCCCATGAGCAACATTCTCTTTACCATAGAGGCGAACTGGGGATATTTTTTCAGGGTCAGGGCGATATTGGTCAAGGGTCCCAGGGCAATGAGCACCAGCTCCCCCTGACAGCGTTCTCCCAGTTCCAGATAATGCTCTTCCACGCCTTTCCCCGTGGTTTTCCGTCCGCTGGCAGGCAGTTTCACATTTCCCAGGCCATTGTCCCCGTGAATGACGGACACCCGGCCTTCCCATCTGCCCCGAAGGGGCGCCAAGGCTCCCAGGGTGACGGGGATCTCCGGAGCCCCTGCCAGATCCAGAATTTTCAAAGTGTTTTCCGCCGACAAATCCGCCTCCACATTCCCGGTGACGGTGGCGATGCCCACAATTTCAAACTGCGGCTTATTTAAGGCGTAGAGGAGGGCCAGGGAGTCATCTACACCGGTGTCTACATCAAATGCCGTCTTCATATCTTCCCTCTTTCCTAGGCCAGTTTCAAGGCGCATGAAATCATCGTATCCAGGTTCTGCTCCCGTTCCTCATTCGTCAGGGCACGGCTTGAATAGCGCCTGCGAGAACGTCCGTAGGGAAATGCACATAAAGATACATTCTGGAAAACCCGATCAAAACCGCCAGCACCAGCGCCCCGATCCCCAGGATAGGGAACTTTCCCTTTTTCCGGTTCAAAAGCATGGACACAGAGGCCGCAAAGCTGGAGGAGGTATGGCCCGAAGGGAATGAAAAGTCCCTTGGAACCGGAATCAATAGTTCCACGGAAGGGTCAATCCAGCATAGAGCCATCCGGCTCCACAATAGTCCCCAGTACCAACAGCCGGCCATAACGCCGTCCGGTAAGGTTCAGCTGTCTTTTCCTGGGCAATTCCCGGCGGTAGCAGCCGCAGCTTTTCGTGTGACCGCTTTTTAGATGAGATTCCTCTGCCACCGTCTGATTTCCGCAGGCGCAATTGCACAGCCAGAAGTGTTTCCTGCTCCCCTCCCGCAGCACCGGTCGAATCGCAGTCAGCCTTCCAAAGGTCACTCCTGTTATGTCTTCCCGCATAAGCTGCCTCCCCTTCCGTGTCATACTTTTACGACATAATATAGATTATGTCGTAAATTTGCAGCGAATTTTTCTTCCTTTAGCTTACTAAACGTCCTCCTTTATTTAGGCGATAAAAAAGTGTCTTCGACACTTTTTTATCTTTTCCCCTCCCTTCAGCTACTTCCATCCCTAATTCCAAACGTTTCATACAGTCCTCCATATCGCTGGTAATCGTATACCGTTTATGACAAGCTTGTCATAAGATCTATTATGACAAGCAAATTCTTATGACAAGTTGCCCTGGCGGATATACAGTTTTGCTGAAATATCCGCCCGAACAAC
>ENA-OWOC01000137-OWOC01000137.1-gut-metagenome-genome-assembly--contig:-NODE-137-length-31216-cov-7.937634_pt1 | contig 31216 bp, 22 predicted proteins | sample MGYA00248245_ERZ651791 | MGnify/ENA primary metagenome ERZ651791 (study PRJEB26908, sample SAMEA4031703) | gut metagenome | biome: gut; feature: normal infant; material: stool | place: China | collected 2015...
TCCGCCAGCTCTTCCAGGGTGAAATCCGTGTACAGCAGATAGTTGATGGTTTTTCCAATACGCATTTCACTCAGCAGGTCGAAGAAGGACAGGCCGGTGGTGCTGGTGATGTAGGCGCTGATGGCAGATTCGCTCATGAAAAAGATTTTGGAAAGATTAGCCAGGGTAATCTTCTGGTTCAAATGGGTGTACAGGTAGAGCAGGATTTGACTGGGGTCAATGGTTTTGGAGGAAGCCTGGACTTGTTCCGGGTTCTGGGAGCGGATAAAGCAGATGATGATTTCAATCAGCTTGTTGGTAATGTATAAATTCCCCAATTCCCGGCGGGACGGAGCGGGCTCCTGAGGGGACGGAGCGGAGTCCAGGCCGATTTCGTCCTGAATCTGCAGAAAAAGGCTCCGGACCGATTCGGCCGTCTCCTGGTTCAGCTGGAGTACCGGATTCCGGGCCATGGACTGGGTGATGGAGATGGATTCATTTCCGGGGTTGTAAAAGGTCTTGATGATTTCGTTGATGTTGTCAAAGTAGTATACCAGGATGAAAAACTGCAGAGGGGATTTCACATCCACGATATCGGTAATCTGCCAGGGCAGAACCGATACAAGGGTGCCCGGCTTCAGCTCGTAGGGGTGGTTGTTGAGCATCAGGGTGGCCTCCCCGCTGTTAATCAGCCAGAACCGGGACATGGGATGGATGAGCGGGGTGGTGGGCTCCGTTACAACCTCGATGTCGAAGCTGCAGATTTTATTTTCATCCTGCATGGAGCAGTAGAGGCTTTGCATGGGTACGATTTTTGTCATGGTCAGGCTCCTTTAGTTTGATTGGAATTTAGGATGGTCTGAGTCTGCCGGCGGATTAAGTCTTTTAAAACAGGCAGTTCCGGAAGCGGGGGCTGTCCGGCCAGGCAGGCCAGGGACCAGCTGACGGGGACTCCTTTGGGGACCGGGCGGCAGAACAGGACCGATGGAATATGGGAAAAGGAAGGTACGTAGCTGGCCAGGGTGAAGCATACGCCCAGACCGGCGGAGGCGCTCTGCACGGCGATTTCCATATTTGCCACGGTTTGGGTGGTGGAAAAATGGAGGCCGGAGGAATCCAAAAGCCGGGATACGTAGGCGTAAATACTCTGGGAGGTATTAGGCAGCAGAAGGGTTAAGTCCTGCGCTTTTGCCAGAGGCAGGCAGGGATAAGGGCAGCCGGGGACCTGCTCCGTCCGGTCTGCCAGGCAGCTGGGACAGACCATTAAAAGTTCATCCTGGCAGACATGGGAATAATCAAATTCTTCCTTTTGAATGGGATGGGTGACCAGTATGTAGTCGGCCTGTTTCTGACGCAGCATCTGCTCCAGCTCGCCCATAGAGCCTATCAGAAAGCTGATTTCCGTATCTGGGACGGTTTCCTTTACCGCCTGAATCAGAGGGACCATAAAGCTGATTCCCCTGCGCCGGTACAGACCGATGGTGATGCAACGTTTACTTCTCCTGAGATAGGTTTTCAGATCGTTTTCAAACTGCCGGTCCAGATTTAAAATTTCCCGGGCATAGAAAATATAGCGTTTTCCGATTTCCGTGGGGACAAACAGGTTTTTATCCCGGGAAAAAAGAGAGCAGCCCAGTTCAGCCTCCAGGTTCTTGATATACATACTGAGGGCGGGAGAAGAAATATAAAGCTGCTCCGCGGCGGTCCGTATGGTCTGGCACTCGGCCAGAGCGGTGACATATCGTGCTCCCTTTAAATCAATCATGGCGATTCCCTCCCTCTTCAGAATTAAAATCATGGCTGCGGAACGATGCACCGGTGAAGACAAAAACAGTGCGATTCCGACAGATTACCATATAATTATAGAAAAAAAGCCGTTTGTCCGCAATATTAACTTTCACTTAATTAAGATTCAGTTTAATATACTGTCATTTCCGGGCCGCAGTCCTTACAATAGAAGTAAGTTCAGAGAGGAGGAAATGTATGGAGGGACGGATGAAGTTCACAGCCAGCGGGGATGCGCTGATTATGCGGAATTTTCCTGAAAATTACGAGGGATATGAGGCGGTAAAGGATTTTATTGGACAGGGGGAGGCCAGGATTACGAACCTGGAAACAACCCTTACAGAGAGAGACTGCTTTCCGTCTACCTTTTCCGGCGGAACCTGGCTGACGGCGCCGGAGAATGTGCTGGATGACCTGGAAGGTCTGGGGTTTAACTTTTACAGCGTTGCCAACAACCATATGCTGGATTATTCCTACGGAGGACTGTTCCGGACGCTGGAAGCGCTGAAAAGGCGGGGACTGCATTTCGCGGGAGCGGGAGAGAACCTGGCCCGGGCGTCGGAGCCGGTGATTGCGGACCTTCCTTCCGGGCGGGTGGCATTTCTGGCGGTTACTTCCACCTTTGATGATTCGGCCAGGGCGGGGGTTCAGGGACCATACCTTCCTGGCAGGCCAGGGGTGAATTTCCTGCGGCACAAGGAAATCTTTTATATTAACAGCAGCCATATGCAGCAGCTGAAGGAGATTGCCGATGTTACGGACCTGAATGTAAAAAATAAGCGGCGATATAAGACCGGTTATAAGCTCCAGGCCCAGGACGGCACCTTTGAGCTGAAGGAGCTGCAGTTTAAGGAGAGGGAGCAGGAGGGAAAAGAGACTAAGGCCAATGAACAGGACCTGGAACGGATTAAGCGGGAAATTGCAAATGCCAGACAGCTGGCGGATTATGTGGTGGTGATGCTCCACTCCCATGAAATGAAAACCGACTGCATGGAGGATGTGCCGGATTTTGTGGCGGAAAGCGCCCGGCAGTTTATCGACGCGGGGGCCTGTATGGTCCTGGGAGGCGGGACCCATCAGCTGAAGGCCATCGAGCTGTATCAGGGAAAGCCCATTTTCTATTCCCTGGGGAATTTTATCTATCAAAATGAATTTGTGGGCATCCTGCCGCCGGAATTTATGGAAAAATATCACCTTCCGCCGGATACCATGGCCATGGAGGCCTTGGCCGCACGCAGGTCCCATGCAAAGAACAAGGGAATGCAGTCCGGCGAGAATTACCTGTCGGTGATTCCTCTGGTGGAAATGGAGGGGGAGCGGGTAAGGACGATTGAGCTTATGCCTATTTCTCTGGGGGCGGAACGGAGCAAGTCCTTTCGGGGGATTCCCTGTCCGGCCAATTCACAGGAAACCGGGGAAATCTTCCGGGTGCTGACAACTCTCAGCGGGGAGTACGGGACAAAGATGGAACTGACCGCAGAGGGCAGGATTCGGATTTGCCTGCAGTAAAGAGATACTGCAGCAGTCCGGGGCATTCCGAACTGCTGTGGAAGCGCTACATTTTTCAGGAGGGACAAATATGGGGAAAACAAAAAAAGAGAAGAAACCATTTAAAATGCCGCATTCTATGGTGATTATGGTCATTATCATCTTTGCGGCCACCGTGCTGACCTGGCTGGTGCCGGCAGGTGAATTTAACCGGATTGAAAATGCTCAGGGCGTTTCCGTGGTGGACCCCAATTCCTTCCACTGGCTGGAGCGCTCCTCCGTGAATTTCCTGCTGATTCCGTATTATATCATCCTGTCCTTAAAGAGCAAGGCGAACTTGATGTATGTGACCATGTTCGCGGGGGCGGCATTTCACATGATTGCCAAGTCCGGCGCCCTTCAGGTGGCGGTGGGAGGCGTGTCCAAGCGGATTCAGAACCGGTCCTATATTTTCATCCCGGTTATGACCACGCTGTTCGCGGTTATCTGCTCCACCCAGGCGGTCAACCATTTCATCGCCTTCTCACCGCTGATGGTGGTGATTGCCCTGGCTATGGGCTATGACTCCATTACCGGCGTGGCCATTATCCTGCTGGGAGGGGCTATCGGCTTTTCTACTGCCGGTTTGAACATCAATACGGCGATTCTGGCCCAGCAGATTAGTGAAGTGCCTCTCTACAGCGGCCTTCCCTACCGGGCGGTCTGTTTCGTAGTCTATCTGGTGGTGACCAATATCTATTTGGTCCGCTATGTGATGAGGATTACCAAGGACCCCACGGCCAGTTATGTGTACGATATTGACCAGAAGAGAGAAGAAAAGAAGGCGGATTTCGATTCCTTTGGGACCATGGACTGGCGGAAAGGAGCAATCCTGATTTCCCTGGTGGCAACGCTGGTGGGGATTATCGTGGGAAATATGGGATTCGGCTGGGATTTGGAGGAGGATGCCGCCTGGTTTTTGGCCTGCGGCGTGATTATGGGATTCATCCTGGGGCTGACGCCTTCCGAGATTGCCTCCGAGATGATAAAAGGCTGCAAGTCCATGCTGGGAGCCGCCATGCTGATTGGTGTGGCGGGAGCAATCGCCAATATCATGGACGCCGGAAAAATCACGGATACCATCGTCTGGGCCGCGGGACAGGCGCTGTCCTTTGCTCCTGATATCCTCATGGGGCCGGCTATGTTTTTGGTAAATATCCTGGTAGCTATGGTGATTGTTTCCGGAAGCGGAATGGCTACGGCAACCATGCCGATTATGTCGCCTTTGGCGGATATCTTAGGAGTCACCAGACAGACGGCCGTATTATCCTTTACCTTTGCGGACGGCTTCTGCAACTACATCCTCCCCCACTCTTCCGCCCTGATGGGAATCTTGGGAGCAGGGGATGTGCCTTACGACCGGTGGATGAAATTTATGGGCAAGCTGTTTATTATTTGGGTGATTACGGGATGTATCCTGGTAGCCATTGCCCAGATGATGAAGTACGGGCCTGTGTAAGAGGAGGAAATTTCGTATGAAGGAAGAAATCGGCTTGCTGCTGGAAAAAGAGAGGGAACGCCTCTGTTCCATGTCCGACGCGATTTTTGACCGACCGGAGATGGCCTTTGAAGAGGTGTTTGCCTCCGGCCTTTTGGAGGATTACTTGGAAGAAAAGGGATTTCAGGTCAAAAGGGGGCTGGGAAGCCTGCCTACCGCTTTCCGGGCGGAGTATCAGCAGGGAGAAGGAGGACCGGCAATTGGCCTGCTCTGCGAGTACGACGCCCTTCCCCAGGGACACGCCTGCGGACATCAGATGCAGGGTCCCGCGATTGTGGGGGCGGCCTTTGTCCTGAAGGAGCTTTTAAAGGAGGCTCCCTATAAGCTGATTGTTTACGGGACTCCGGCGGAAGAGGGAAAAGGGGGCAAGGTCACCATGCTGGAGGAAGGCTATCTTCAGGATATGGACGTAGCACTGATGATGCACGGCGGTCCGGCCACCCAGACGGATATCCATTCCATGGCGAAGGTGTCGGCCAAGGTGACCTTTCACGGAAAGAGCGCCCATGCGGCTTTAAAGCCGGAGGCCGGGCGCAGCGCCCTGGACGCCCTGCTCTTAAGCTTTCAGGGCATCGAGTTTATGCGGGAGCATGTGAAGGAGGACACCAGAATCCATTATACGGTTACGGATGCGGGCGGCCCATGCAACGTGGTCCCACAGACTGCTTCCGGGGAGTTTGGAATCCGCTCCTACGATTCCGGTTATCTGGACGAACTAATCCGGCGGTTTGAGAATATTGTGAAAGGCGCTGCCCTTATGACAGAGACGAACGGTGAAATTCGGTATGGAAAACGGATTGAGGGAAAGATACCGGTTTTGAAGCTGAATGAACTCCTGATGGAGAATGCCGCCTACTACCAGGCGCCCAATCTTCAGCCGGACCGGGAAAAGACCGGCTCCACGGATTTTGCCAATGTGATGTACCGGATTCCCGGGGCCTGCATCCGGGTGGCCTTTGTGGCGCCGGGAACTTCCTCCCATTCCCAGGAATATGTGGATGCGGGAAAAAGCGGAGAGGCCCACAATGCGGTGCTCTGCGGGGCCAAAATCCTGGCGGCCACAGCGGCGGATTTGGTGATGGAGCCGGAGCTTTTGGCCAAGGTCCGGGAGGAGTTTTGCTCAAAGAAGATGTAGCGGTTCCCTTCGCCCTAACTGCGGCAAAAAGATACAAAAAACACATGACGGACAATAATTTGTAAGCATTAGACTTTTAACCCCATATTGGCTACAATGGAAGTGTTCTCAATGGGAGGATGCTTCCATTATTTTTTTTAAAAGACAGAAACGGGGGAATTGGAACATGAAGTATACGAAACTTGGAAATTCAGAACTGACAGTCTCCAGAATCTGCATGGGCTGCATGGGATTCGGGGACCCGAACAACGGACAGCATACCTGGACGGTGGACGAGGCCCACACCAGGGAGATTGTGAAGGGCGGCCTGGAGCTGGGCGTCAATTTCTTTGACACGGCCATGGGCTATCAGAATGGGACCAGCGAGGAGTATCTGGGCCGGGCCCTGAAGGATTTTGCCCGCAGGGATGATGTGGTGGTGGCGACCAAATTTATCCCCAGGACCAACCAGGAAATTGAGGAAGGGGTTACCGGACAGGAACACATTGAACGGATGATTGACCAGAGCCTGGCCCGGATGGGGATGGATTATGTGGACTTGTATATTTACCATATGTGGGATTACCAGACGCCTCTGTACGATATTATGGATGGGCTGAACCGGGTGGTGAAGGCGGGAAAGGCCAGATACATCGGCATTTCCAACTGCTTTGCCTGGCAGCTGGCCAAGGCAAATGCCCTGGCCAGGCAGGAGGGCTTCGCCCAGTTTGTGTCTGTCCAGAGCCACTATAACCTGATTTTCCGGGAGGAAGAGCGGGAGATGGTTCCACTGTGCAGGGAGGAAAACATCGCCATGACGCCCTACAGCTCCCTGGCAAGCGGGAGGCTTTCCAGACATCCCGGCGAAACCACCAAGCGCCTGAAGGAGGACAGCTACGCTCACCTGAAATACGATGCTGCTGCGGCGGAGGACCAGAAAATCATTGACCGGGTTGCCGAGCTGGCGGACCGCAGAGGGGTTTCCATGACGGAGATTTCCCTGGCCTGGCTGCTGAGCAAGGTTACGGCACCGGTGGTGGGAGCCACGAAGCCCAGCCATATGGAAGGGGCCGCCAAGGCCGTGGAACTGGAACTGTCGCCGGAGGAGACCGCGTATCTGGAAGAGCCTTACGTGCCTCACAAGCTGGTAGGAGTTATGGCTCAGAATACGGCTTCTTCGGCGAAGGAGTCCCACGTCTGGTTTAACGGAAAACAAAAGGAAGCAAAGGACTGACTAGGCAACCGGCGCCATCAGGACCTTTCCGGTGCCCCGGTATACATTGACCAGCCCTTCACCGGAGGCCGCGCTTCCCAGAAGGGTTTTTCCGGAACGCTCTACGGTAAAGTCCAGACTGCCGCTCCAGGCAATGGCCATATTGCCGTCGATTTTTAGAACGTCGTTCTGAAGGGTGATTTCAATCAACTCCTCCTTGGGGCAGGGAGATTCCAGGCAAATCACGCCCTCTCCGGAGATTCCCAGATTGAAGAGGCCTTCCCCTCCCGCTACGGCGGAGGAAAGATTGGAACGCATGACGGCTTTGTGCTTTAACCGGGAGTCACAGGCCAGGAACAGGCCGTCGTCCAGAACGATGGAGCCGTTCCAGTCCTTTAAATCCATCAGCAGAAGGAAACGGTAGGTGGGCTCCAAAACCAGGGTGCCGCTCCCGGTGTATTCCGGTTTGATGGCGCTCTCGCCTGTTACCTTGCCACGGACCGCTTTGCCGAAAAAGTCGCCCACGCCCTTCAGGCCGGTGGTGCTGTTAACGTCCCCCACCATCCACTGCATGGCTCCGGCCTGGAGGGTTATGTCCGCTTTGGTCAAGTCACAGATAACCTGACGCTTGCGCACATTCATGGCGGCGCTGAAGTAGGCCGTCTGGGCGCTCTGGGGAGATACGCTTAAATCCCGCTGGTATTCCACAACGGTAAAGGGCCCCATTGTTTCCAGGATTTTGATGTCATCATTGTTGATAAAGTTGTCGATTCGATACATGTTGGTGAACTCCTCCTCGTTTTTTGACGATTGTGGGCAAAGATTGTTTGCCTTTGGTATCATCATACTTGAAATTGTCCGAAAAATATGTAGACAAAAGCTTAAATTTTATTACAAAATTTTGTATAGGAGGTTTTGGCGGACTGCGGAAGAATCCGGGAAAAAAAGTTGACTTTCCATAAGACGACTTTTATAATGAAGAATGACGGATTAATTGGAAAATGGCCGCAGAAGCGTCCGCAAATCCAGAAGGATGGGGTTACTGCCCCTTTATTTGCTCAGATATTGTTCAGCTAATACCAGGAAGGTATGTTTTTTTCGCGTGAAAAGACATGCCTTCCTGATTTTGTTATGAGCACTTAGCGCCTGTCTTTTAGGCGCTTACGTGCGATACATGCAGAGTACTTGGCGAGGTCTTGTCGAGCCTAGTACGGAGCATTGTTATGAGCACTTAGCGCCTGTCTTTTAGGCGCTTACGTGCGATACATCCCAGGCACTTAGCGAGGTGGTTTCGAGGTTAGTGCCTGGGGCTGTTATGAGCACTTAGCGCCTGTCCTTCAGGCGCTTACACAGACAGGAGGTTGAAAATGGACATTAAGGAAATGCTGAGGCAGGTGCAAAGCGGCGTCATGACCATTGAGGCGGCGGAAGCGGAGCTTAAGGATCTGCCTTATAAGGATTTGGGCTACGCAAAGCTGGACTATCACCGGAAACTGCGTTCCGGTTTCCCGGAAACGGTATTCTGTCAGGGAAAGCCCGACGAATATCTGGGGAAGATTTTCCAGGAATTATATGAGAGAAACGGGGAGGTCATGGGGACCAGGGCCGACGAGCGGCAGTATCAGCTGGTGAAGGAGGTCCTGCCGGAAGCGGTTTACGATCCCATTTCCCGGATTATCCAGGCCCGGAAGGGGGAGGCGAAGAGAGAAGGCTGCGTGGCGGTGCTCACCGGCGGGACGGCGGATGTGCCGGTGGCCGAGGAGGCGGCACAGACAGCGGAATTCTTCGGCTGCTGCGTGGAACGGATTTACGATGTGGGCGTGGCGGGAATCCACCGTCTTTTAAGCCAGAGGGAGCGTTTCCAGAAAGCCAACTGCGTAATCGCGGTAGCAGGGATGGAAGGGGCCCTGGGGACTGTGGTGGCCGGATTGGTAGAGCACCCGGTCATCGCGGTTCCCACCTCCGTGGGATACGGGGCCAGCTTTCACGGGCTTTCCGCCCTTTTGACCATGCTGAATTCCTGTGCGAACGGAATCAGCGTAGTAAACATAGACAACGGATACGGGGCAGGCTATCTTGCCACACAAATAAATCGATTGGCGGTGAAATAAAAATGGAGAAAATTTTGTATTTGGAGTGCTATTCAGGAATTAGCGGAGATATGACGGTAGGGGCCCTTCTGGATTTAGGGGCCAGCAGAGAGCGCTTAGAAAAGGCGCTGGAGAGCCTTCATGTGGACGGATACCATCTGCATTTTGGAAGAACGAAGAAGTGCGGCATTGACGCCTATGATTTTGACGTTCATCTGGAGGAGGACGGACATCATCATGGGGAGGAGCATCATCATGGGGAGGAACATTGCCACGGTGAAGAGCATCATCATGACGAAGAACATCCCCACGAAGGCGGGCACCATCATCCCCACGTTCACCGGAATCTGAATGATATTTATGAGATTATCGACCGGATGGAGGAAAAGGAGGAGGTGCGCCAGCTGGCCAGGAAAATGTTTCGGATTGTGGCGGAGGCGGAGGCCAAGGCTCATGGCCTTCCCATCGAGCAGGTCCATTTTCATGAGGTGGGAGCCATTGACTCTATTGTGGATATTATCAGCACGGCGGTGTTGGTGGACGATTTGCAGGTGGACCGGGTGATTGTATCGCCTTTGTCAGAGGGAAGGGGCTACGTCCGCTGCCAGCATGGAGTGATGCCGGTACCTGTACCGGCTACAGCCGGAATTGCCGCTGCCTATGGGCTGAAACTCCGTCTGACGGATAATGAGGGGGAGATGGTAACTCCCACAGGAGCAGCCATCGCCGCGGCCCTGGGTTCCGGGGACCGGCTTCCGGAGCGCTATGTAATCCGTAAAGTGGGAATCGGCGCGGGAAACAAGGACTTTAAAAACGCAAACATTCTGCGGGCCATGATTCTGGAGCCGGAGGAAGAGGCGGCTAAGAAAAAACTCTGGGTCCTGGAAACCAATATCGACGACTGCACGGGAGAAGCCCTGGGCTTTGTGATGGAGCAGCTTCTGAAAGAGGGGGCAAAGGACGTATGGCACACGCCCATCTACATGAAAAAGAACCGGCCGGCCGTGCTGCTGTCGGTGCTCTGCACTGAGGAGGAGCGGGAGACGATGGAGGAGATGATCTTCATCCATACGACCACCATCGGAATCCGCCGGTATCAGGTGGAGCGGACCGCCCTCGCCCGCAGGGAAATCAGGGTGGAAACGCCCTGGGGACCGGCCAAGGCGAAGGTGTGCAGCCGGGGCGGAAGACCCTGGGTGGCCCCGGAGTACGAGAGCGTGAAATCCATCTGTGAGAATCAGGGGATTTCCTTTGAGCAGGCCTACCGGACCATCCGGAGAATGGGAGAGGAGATGGAAGGGTGAAGGAGCCGAAGACAGAACAGCTGGAAGCCATCATGGACGAACTGACAGACCAGGATATGGCCCTGGCCTTTTCCGGCGGCGTGGACAGCAGCCTGCTCCTAAAAATGGCCGCGGACCGTGCCGCCAAGAAGGGGACAAAAGTGTGGGCGGTGACCTTTAACAGCCGCCTCCATCCCTCCTGTGACCTGGAAAATGCCCGGAAGGTGGCCGGGGAGCTGGGAGGAATCCATGTGATTTTGGAAATCGACGAGCTGGAAATGGAGGAAATCCGCAGCAATCCCGTCAACCGTTGCTACCTGTGCAAAAGAAATCTGTTCCGGACGCTGATGGCCTTTGCGAAGGAGAAGGGCGTGGAGGTCCTGGCAGAGGGGACCAACGAGGACGACCTTCACGTTTACCGCCCGGGAATCCAGGCGGTGAGAGAGCTGGGAATCCGAAGCCCCCTGGCAGAGGCCGGGCTGACCAAGGAGGAGGTGCGCCGTCTGGCGGCAGCCTGCGGCATTTCGGCCGCCTCCCGCCCTTCCACTCCCTGCATGGCCACCCGCCTGCCCTACGGCGCACGGCTGGATTATGAAATCCTGAAAAAAATCGAGGCGGGGGAGGAAATCCTGCGCCGGATGATTGGAGGAAATGTGCGGCTCCGCCTTCACGGCCAGGTAGTCCGGATTGAGACAGACCCGGAGCGTTTTTCGCTGGCTCTTGAAAAGAGGGAAGAGGTGGTTCGGCAGCTGAAGGAGCTGGGCTTTGTCTACATTACCCTGGATTTGGAAGGGTTCAGATCCGGAAGCATGGACGTGGGCCTGGAGAGCAGGGGAGAGAGTGAGGTCATAAGACAGATATAGAGAGAAGCGGGCAGAGGCTCCGCTGCAATACAAAAAAGGCATAGGATATGATAAAAGATAAGCATTAGACGGAAAAGGGAATTTTATCTATAATAAAAATGAAGCGGAAAACCCGGCGGAGCCAGAGCGTCTGGAGGAGGCCGGTTTAATCAAGGAGGCTGATATTATGAGCAAGACACTGGTAGCTTATTTTTCGGCAAGCGGAGTAACCAAGAGGGTGGCGGAGAATCTGGCAAAGGCCACGGATGGGGCTCTCTATGAGATTCGCCCGGAAATTCCCTATACGAATGCGGACTTAAACTGGATGGATAAAAAATCCCGCAGCACAATTGAGATGAAGGACAAATCCTCCCGGCCCAAGCTGGCAGACCATGAGGCGGATATTGAGTCCTATGACCGGATTTTCCTGGGATTTCCGATCTGGTGGTATGTGGCGCCTACCATTATCAATACCTTTTTGGAGAGTTACGATTTTTCCGGAAAAACAATCATTCTGTTCGCTACTTCCGGTGGAAGCGGATTTGGAAAAACTGTTCAGGAACTTTCTCCCAGCTGTCCGGGGGCAGTTATTCGGGAAGGAAAACTGCTCAACGGAAATCCTTCTGCCCAGACATTAAAGCAGTGGGCCGAGAGCCTTTAAAGGCATTTGGAAAGTTAAATGTAACTGTTCAGGACGGCGGGTATCTTCTTGCCCGGCTTTGGCCGGATAAGAAGCATCGGATGTCCATCCGATGTGAAAATGAGGGCAAAAACATGCTTATAAGCAAGCTTAACGCCTGCTTTTGCCCTCATTTTCCCGCCGTCCTGAACTGTTACAATTAAATAAAGAAAGGAATGGTTTCAATGAGAATCAGCGATAAAGAGCAACTTGCGCAGACGAATGTGTTTGGGCTGGGAAAAGAGAATTCTGCTTTTGCACAGTATTTTATTGGGAATTCCTACTTAAATCCCCTGACGGACCCTGCAAAATGCAGCCTGTTTCTGGCCAATGTAACATTTGAACCCGGCTGCCGCAACAACTGGCATATTCATCACGCAAAAAGCGGCGGCGGACAGCTTTTGATCTGCACCGCGGGAAGCGGCTGGTATCAGGAGGAAGGGAAAGAGGCCGTCAGCCTGGAGCCGGGAACGGTCATCACCATTCCGCCGGAGGTAAAGCACTGGCACGGAGCCAAGAAGGACAGCTGGTTTTCCCACATCGCAATCGAGGTGCCGGGAGAGGAGACCTCCAACGAGTGGCTGGAAGCGGTAGACGATGAAGCCTACGCCGCTCTGGAGCAGTAAAACATCAGATTTAAAATCAATGCCGCCATGGCAGCTGAGGAAGCTTTTCCTTCGGCCTGTCTGGCGGTATTTTTATAGGCATTTGGAGCCTGGCTGACAAAAGCTTAAGGGGATGGGGGAAGAGGGGCTTCGGAAAACTGCTATATACTTTGCTTACGCTTTATATTATAATGGCATTACAGCCGAGGTCTGCCCGGAGGTAAGGGCATAAAACAGCGGAGAAAATGAACATAACAGGGAAGGAAAGACAGATGAAATTGACGGAACAGAGATGTCCCGCCTGCAACGGGACCCTGAAAATCGATGAGAAGAATCCTCATGTGGCGGTATGCGAATACTGCAAGAGCAGGTATATCCTGGAATGGGAGAATGGACTTGCTCCTATTGGCAACGGGAACGAACAGAAGGCGGGCCCAAAGGGAGCGGCTTCCCAGGGAAAAAACGGCCGGAAAAAGACCGGAAGACTGGCGCTGCTGGTTTGCTGCGCGGCTGCTCTGGCGGTATTGGCTGTCCTTCCCTCCCTGCTGCGGCCCGATTCCGCCGAACAGACAGCCCAGGGCTCTGTCTCCGCGGAGGCGGCGGACACGGGAGGGATGGGACAGGAGAATGTCCTGCCGGCAGGGATTCTGGCGGATTTCTGTCAGGAGGTCTTTGGACAGCCCGTTGAGGCAATCCCTCCGGACCGAATCCGGTCCATCCAGTGGCTGGAAGTGAAATCTACCATGGATTACCATGAAATCGGCTACAGCGTGGACAATCCCATGGAGGATTCCCAGGCCCAGCTGACCTGGGTGGAATTTGACCGGGACGCTTACGGCAGCATTTCCCTGGAGAGCCTGTCCGCATTTTCCGGCCTCAAAAAGCTTACGGTCAGCCGGTCTCTCCGGAGAGAGGACTTAAAAGGGCTGAAGCTTGAGAGCATCGGAGGGTACTTCGCAAGTCTGGAGGAGACAGCGGGCCTGGTGGAGAATCCCGAGGAGCTGAGGGAGGTCCGAACCACCGGAAGCCAGTTCAGCCTGCAGGGAATCGACAAGATGCCGAAGCTGGAATCCCTGTCCATCGATGGAGAACAGGTGGAGGAGATGAGGCTTCTGGTCCAGGCAGAGGCGCTGAAAAAGCTGTCCCTGGATCTTTACGACGGCTCCGCGGACTTTTCCGTATTCAGCACCCTGCAGGGGCTGGAGGAGCTTGCGGTCAGCTGTCAGAATCTGAAGGACATCAGCTTTGTCTCCAATATGGAGAACTTAAAGAGCCTGGAATTGGAATATGGGACGTTTTTGGATTTGGAGCCCTTAAGGAGCTGCCAGAATCTGGAACGGCTGTGGCTGTTAAGCTGCGATGAGCTGAAAGATTTGTCCGTGGTGGAGACGCTGACGGGCTTAAGGGATTTGGGCCTGGAAGTGCCATACGGCTGCGGGGAGCCCAATCTGGGAGGATTGACTGAGCTGAAGAAGCTGTATCTGGGAAATTTCAGCCAGACGGGATTTTTGCAAAATCTCAGCGGCCTTGAAGAGCTGACCCTGGACGGCTGCCGGGTAGACGACGGAAGCGCCTTTGCCGGGCTGACCAGCCTGAAAACCCTGACCTGCACTTCGTTCGGACATTCGGAGATGGATTATTCCTTCGTGGCCTCCCTTCCGGCGCTGGAAACCCTGGATTTGGAGGGAATGGTCACTTACGGGGATATTTCCGGGATTTTCAATATGCCTTCCCTGAAATCCCTGGATATCAGCTATATGGAGTGTGAGATTGATTTTGACCGGATTCAGGAAAACCAGACCCTGGAGGAACTGTATATGGACAGCATGACCCTCTACGAAAATGTGAGTGTCAGCGGCTCCGGGGCCATTACCTATGTGGACTGGGATGAGGTGGATTTAAAGGAGCATCTGGATTTTCTGGGGAAACTTAAGGGGCTGAAGGTGCTGAGCATCCGGGAAAATGAATTGACGGATTTGGGCTTTGTCTCTCCCATGACGGCCCTGACGGAAATTGATTTTGGGGATAATTACGTGACGGATTTAACGCCTCTGGCTCAGCTTCCTGCGCTGAAAGAGGTCAACTGCCAGGAGAATCCCATCTCCAATTATGAGGTTTTGGGGGATTCGGTGAGGATGGTGAGGGATTCTGTCTGAGACGGGAGAGAGGGGCGGGGGCTTTTGGGATTCTCAAAACCCCTTGCTTTTTCCATTGTTTAAAATTATAATTGTAGAATGACTACCGTTGTATTTTGATAGGAAAAGGTGACCATTTATGGCAAATGAGGCGACAAAAGAAAAACTGGATATTGAACTGGAGGCCCCGGCCAGCTTTACCAGTCCGGAGGCTTTGTACCAGGATCTGATTCAGACCATCCGCAGATACCATCCTTCGGATGATATTACCATGATTGAAAAGGCGTACAAGGTTGCCACAGAAGCCCATAAGGACCAGAAGCGCAAATCCGGGGAACCCTATATCATCCATCCTCTCTGCGTGGCGATTATCCTGGCGGATTTGGAGATGGATAAGGAGACCATTGAGGCGGGACTGCTCCACGATGTGGTGGAGGATACGGTGATGAGCCTGGACGATTTGACCAGGGAATTCGGCTCCGAGGTATCCTTTCTGGTTGACGGAGTGACAAAGCTGACCCAGTTAAACTGGGATAAAGATAAAGTAGAGATTCAGGCGGAGAACCTGCGGAAGATGTTCCTGGCTATGGCCAAGGACATCCGGGTAATCATCATCAAGCTGGCGGACCGGCTCCACAACATGCGCACGGGCCAGTTCTGGAAGCCGGAGAAGCAGAAGGAGAAGGCCAGGGAGACCATGGAAATCTACGCTCCCATCGCGGACCGTCTGGGTATTTCCAAAATCAAGATTGAGCTGGATGACCTTTCGCTAAAATTCCTCCAGCCGGAGGTTTACTACGACCTGGTGGAAAAAGTCCATCTGAAAAAGGACGCCAGGGAGGCATTTGTCCAGTCCATTGTGGACGAGGTAAAGAGCCACATGGAGGAGGCCGGCATCAAGGCCACCGTGGGAGGCCGGGTGAAGCATTTCTTCAGCATCTATAAAAAGATGGTGAAGCAGAACAAGACACTGGACCAGATTTACGACCTGTTTGCGGTGCGGATTATGGTGGAGACGGTGAAGGACTGCTATGCGGCCCTGGGTGTGATCCATGAGATGTATAAGCCCATTCCGGGACGGTTCAAAGACTACATCGCCATGCCAAAGCCCAATATGTACCAGTCCCTCCACACGACCCTGATTGGCAACAACGGACAGCCTTTTGAGATTCAAATCCGGACCTACGAGATGCACCGCACGGCGGAATACGGAATCGCCGCTCACTGGAAGTACAAGGAGAGCGGAAGCGGAGCGGTGGCGGCCGGAAGCGAGGAGGAGAAGCTCAGCTGGCTGCGCCAAATCCTGGAGTGGCAGAGGGATACCGACGATTCCAAAGAGTTTTTGAACATGGTAAAGGGCGACCTGGACCTGTTTTCCGACAGCGTTTACTGCTTTACGCCTTCGGGGGATGTGAAGACTCTTCCCAGCGGCTCCACGCCCATCGATTTCGCCTACTCCATCCACAGCGCCGTTGGCAATAAGATGGTGGGCGCCAGGGTCAACGGGAAGCTGGTGAATATCGATTACATTATCCAGAACGGGGACCAGATTGAGATTATTACCTCCCAGAACTCCAAGGGACCCAGCCGGGACTGGCTGAATATCGTCAAGAGTACCCAGGCTAAGAACAAGATCAATCAGTGGTTCAAGACCGAGATGAAGGAGGAGAACATTGTCCGGGGCCGGGAAGTGATTGAGCGCTACTGCAAGGCCAAGGGCATCAACTGGACCGAAATCAACAAGCCGGAGTACATGGAAAAGGTCATGGCCCGGTACGCCTTTAAGGATTGGGATTCGGTGCTGGCCTCCGTAGGCCACGGCGGCCTGAAAGAGGGCCAGGTGGTCAACAAGATGCTGGAGGAGCGGGACAAGAAGCTGAAGCGGGAGATTACCGACGAGGATGTTCTGAATGGCATTGCGGACACCCAGGGCACCGCCACCTTAAACGCCAAGGCGGGACAGTCCAAGAGCGGGATTGTGGTAAAGGGAATCCACGATTTGGCGGTCCGCTTTTCACGCTGCTGCAGCCCCGTTCCGGGGGACGAGATTGTGGGCTTCGTCACCAGGGGCCGCGGAATCTCCATTCACAGGACGGACTGCATCAATATCCTGAACCTTCCGGAGGATGAGAGGAGCAGGCTGATTGACGCGGAGTGGCAGGTGCCGGAGGACGGGACCAGCGGCGAGCGGTATTCGACGGAAATCAGTATTTTTGCCAACAACCGCATCGGGATGTTCGCGGATATTTCAAAAGTTTTTACAGAGCGGCAGATTGATATTACATCCATGAACGTGCGCACCAGCAAACAGGGCAAGGCGACGATTATCATGACCTTCGACATACACGGCATGGAGGAGCTGAACCGCCTGATTGACAAAATCCGCCAGATTGAGGGCGTGCTGGATATTGAGCGCACCACTGGCTGAAACCGGAGAAGGAGGACCTTTGAGGATGAGCGATTTTCGGATTAAGACCTGCGTGCTGGGACCGGTCAGCACCAACTGTTATATCCTGTACCGCCAGGGCGGACGGGATGCCGTGGTGGTAGACCCGGCGGACAACGGCGAATATATTGCCAATCAATGTAAGGAGCTGGGGGTACTGCCCAGTGCTGTGGTACTGACCCATGGACATTTTGACCACATTATGGCGGTGGAGGATTTGAAACGGACCTTCCGGGCGGAGATTTACGGCTCGGCCGGGGAGGAGGAGCTGTTCTCCGATTCTACCCTGAACCTTTCCAGAGACTGGATGGGTCGGGTGGTCAGCTTTCACGCTGATGTCACCCTGAGAGACGGACAGGAAATAGAACTCCTGGGAATGAAGTGGAAGGCGCTGGAGACGCCGGGCCATACGGCCGGTTCCATGTGCTATTATATCGAGGAGGAGGGGATCCTCCTGTCGGGGGATACCCTGTTCTGCGAGTCTTACGGGAGAACGGACTTGCCAACTGGAAGCGGCGCTCAGATTGTGGATTCCATCCGGAACAAGCTGTTTCTGCTTCCCGATGATACCATGGTGTATCCGGGACACGGGGAACCCACCACCATTGGCCATGAGAAGCAGTATAATCCTCTGGCTGGATGATACAGGAGAACGAACATGATTGGATTATTAATACAGGGAAACATATTTGAGCAGGACATCAGAGAGCTTCTGATGTCCTTTTATCCGGGTGAGATTTACGCCCACGAGGTGAAGGCGGGCGTGGATTTTTATGTGGAAAGCCGTCTGGGAGAGGGGCAGGTCAGGCTTCTGGTGTGGGACCAGAAGGACGTGAAGCCGGACCGGGAAATGAGGGGGCCGGAGAAAGACGGAAACCGGGAAGAGGACAGAGAGCAGACAGAGGCGGACGAGAAAGCACCGGCTGCCGGCTTTGCCCTGTCCATGGACCGCAGCCATCCGGCTGATTTGAGCGATCATCTGGAAGCGAAAAATGTAATCAAGCAGCTGTTTTACGAGATGCTCTGTGAGCGGACCGGCCGCACCCTGCCCTGGGGTTCCCTGACGGGAATTCGTCCGACCAAAATCGCCCTGACCCGCCTGGAGGAAGGCTGGAGCGAAGAACAAATCCGCAGCTATATGAAGGAAACCTACATGGCCAGCGATGAGAAAATCGACCTTTGCATCGAGATCGGGGCCAGGGAGAAGAAACTTCTGGCCCCGGTGGATTATGAGAAGGGATACAGCCTCTATGTGGGAATCCCATTCTGTCCTACCACCTGCCTGTATTGTTCATTTACCTCCTACCCGATCAGCAAGTGGAAGGGTAGAACGGGGCTGTATCTGGATGCCCTGTTTCGGGAACTGGAATACACAGCGCAAAAGATGAAGGGAAGGCCCCTGGATACCATTTACTTCGGGGGCGGCACCCCTACCTCCCTGGAGGCAGCGGATTTGGACCTTCTGCTGGGAAAAGTGGAGAACCTTTTCGACACGGAGCATGTGCTGGAGTTTACGGTGGAGGCGGGACGGCCGGACAGCATTACCAGGGAGAAGCTGCAGGTGCTCAAGGCTCACGGTATTAGCCGCATTTCCATTAATCCGCAGACCATGAACCAGAAGACCCTGGACCTCATCGGCCGCCGCCACACGGTGGATCAGGTGAAAGATACTTTTTACATGGCCAGAGAGCTGGGATTCGACAACATCAATATGGATTTGATTATGGGTCTGCCTCAGGAGGGAATCAGGGAGGTGGAGCATACGCTGGAGGAAGTCCGACGGATGGCTCCGGATTCTCTGACGGTTCATTCTCTTGCCATTAAGCGTGCTGCCAGACTGAATATGTTCAAGGAGGACTATAGTAATCTAACCATACAAAATACGCCGGAAATGATTGAGATGAGCATGAGGTGCGCCAGGGAAATGGGCATGGAGCCGTATTATCTCTACCGGCAGAAGAATATGGCGGGAAATTTTGAAAATGTGGGATATGCTCTTCCTGGAAAAGCCTGTCTGTATAATATCCTGATTATGGAGGAGATGCAGACCATCGCGGCCTGCGGTGCGGGAACCACTACCAAGGTGGTATTTCCTGCCGAGAACCGGAGAGAACGCTGCGAAAACGTAAAAGAAGTGGAGCAGTATGTGGCGCGGGTAGAGGAAATGATTGAGCGGAAGGAACGGATTCTGCGCTGAAGGCGGATTTGACATGGATTTTACCTGCTGCTGACAAAGGAATGATAGCCCTGCCATTTTTCCTGTGGTAAGCTTACAGATAAGAAGTGAAGCTGCGGGGGAGGACGTAAGGGTGGAGAAGAACGAACAAAAACGGGATCTGAAGAAGGAACGGGACAGATGGAACCAGGAGGAGCAGCCGAAAAATGGCGGAACCATGGCCATGGCAGGTATTTTCCTGGCAATCTGTACACTGTTTGTGACAGGCCTTCTTCGGGGCCCTCTTTTGATTGCCGCCATTGGATTGACGGTAACTGCCTTAGTCCGAAGGGGAAAATTTCAGGGACTTGCGGTAGTGAGTCTGGTGATTTGCGCGTACTCACTGTTTTCCATGATTCAGCTGGCCATATTTCTCGGAGCCGCCGGCACAGCGGGAGGGGGATTTGGCTCAGGGTGGATGGACGCCCGAAAGGAGGAAGTTTCAGAAGAAGAAAGGCCAAGAGAAGAAGAGGCCCGGGGAGAGAACGAAGAGACGGAGATGGAGGAGACAACGGAGGCGGAGCGAAACCTGGAGGAGCATATTTCGCTTCAGGAAACAGTCCTTCCCAGACAGCTGCTGTTTTTGGGGACCAATGAAAATGATGTGACCGTCAGCGGGGAGATTTCGGTTATCTTCTACGATGAAGCAGGTCAAATGCTGTCGCTGGGGAACATGTATATCAATAACTGCCCCCCTGGAGGAAAGATTTACGATGGAGTTTACCTTCCCAGAGACAGGAATGGACAGAACGTGCCCTACGATCACTATGAAATTAATTTGCAGGTGGAGGAACGGTCGGAAGTGCCCGGATACGAGTATCTGGGGGACCAGCTGGTGATTACGGCCAATGTGGGAGTAAACGGCAATACCCTGGTGAAAGTGGAGAACCCCACAGGCCAGATGATTGACCAGGTGGAGCTGGTATGCCTTTACGATCAGCAGGGAGAAATCGTGGGATATGAAAGCGCTTATCTCTCCCGGCTGGAGGACCAGGGCGTTCTGGAGTTTCAGCTGCCCAGGGACGAGAATTATCAGGAGATTCCCTATGATGATTTTGAGATTGTGGTGGTGTCTACGGTGAGGTATGGGGTGTAGGAGAATTCACCTGACATCTGCATATATTATGAAAATTCCTCAAACCTCTTGCAAAATCCCGAAACTCCATTAAAATAGAGATTAACGGTTCAGGGCGGCCGGACGGGGCCGCCTTTTTGACGGGCAGACCTGTCCGCCTGAAATGGCCGATGAGCAAAAGGAATGGAGTAAAATATGGCATTGAAGAAGAAGCCGGTTACCGGCATGAAGGACATACTCCCCAAAGAGATGCAGATTCGGGAGTATGTGATGAAACAGATTCGGGAAACCTATGAAAGCTTTGGCTTTTCCCAGATTGAGACTCCCTGTGTGGAGCATATCGAAAATCTCACCAGCAAGCAGGGAGGAGACAACGAGAAGCTGATTTTCAAGATTTTAAAGAGGGGAGAGAAGCTGAACCTGGAAACGGCCGCCTCAGAAGCAGATTTAACGGACAGCGGCCTGCGCTATGACCTGACGCTGCCCCTGTCCCGCTACTACGCCAACAACGCGGCCAATCTGCCAAGCCCCTTTAAGGCCCTGCAGATGGGAAGCGTCTGGAGAGCGGACCGCCCGCAGAAGGGACGTTTTCGCCAGTTCGTCCAGTGCGACATTGATATTTTAGGAGACTCCACCAGCCTGGCGGAGATTGAATTGATTCTGGCTACCACCACGGCTCTGGGAAAGATTTGCCCACGCAACGCCTTCACCGTCCGGATTAACGACCGGGAGATTCTGAAAGGGATGGCGAAGCACTGCGGCTTTGAGGAGGAGTCCATGGACCAGGTGTTCATCACCCTGGACAAGATGGACAAGATTGGCCCCGAGGGAGTTCAGAAGGAACTTCTGGAGGCAGGCCACGAGGCCCAGGCGGTGGAACGCTATCTGGACCTTTTGAACAGAGCCGGCAAGGATGCGGACAGCGTCCGCGAGCTGGGAGCGGAGCTGGCAGATGTGATGCCGGAGTCTGTCAGCCAGAATCTGGCCCACATTATGGAGACCGTAAAGGAAGTAGCTGAGGCCGACTTTAAGCTGGAGTTCGACCCCACTCTGGTACGGGGTATGTCCTACTACACCGGCACCATCTTTGAGGTTTCCATGGAGGGATTCGGCGGTTCCGTGGCGGGCGGCGGCCGCTATGACAAGATGATTGGGAAATTCACCGGCATGGAAACGCCGGCCTGCGGATTTTCCATCGGCTTTGAGCGCATTGTAACCATCCTTCTGGACAATGGCTATGAGGTCCCCGGCGCTGCCGAGAAGAAGGCTTACCTCTTCGAAAAGGGCGTGGACGCCGCCACTCTGGCAGGCGTAATCCGTTCCGCCATGGAGGAGCGGAAGAAAGGGGTCCAGGTGCTGGTAGCCCAGATGAACAAGAATAAGAAATTCCAGAAGGAGCAGCTTGGAAAAGAAGGCTATACGGAATTTCTGGAATTTTACCGGGAAGATTTGAAAAGATAAAGGAGAACAATCGTCATGGCAGAATCAATGGTTGGGATGAAGCGGTCCCACAGATGTACGGAAGTAACCACAGCGCAGATTGGTCAGGAAGTGACCGTTATGGGCTGGGTTCAGAAGAGCAGGAACAAGGGCGGGATTATTTTCGTGGACCTTCGGGACCGTTCCGGCATCCTGCAGATTATATTTGAGGAAAATGACTGCGGAGCGGAGAACTTCGCCAAGGCGGAGAAGCTGAGGAGCGAGTTCGTCATCGCGGTAAAGGGAAAGGTGGAGGCCCGGTCCGGAGCAGTGAACCAGAACCTGACTACCGGCGCCATCGAGGTGCGTGCCAAAGAACTGCGGATTCTTTCCGAATCCGAGACGCCGCCTTTCCCCATTGAGGAGAACAGCAAGACCAAGGAGGAACTGCGGTTAAAATACCGTTTCCTGGATTTGAGAAGACCGGACCTTCAGAGGAATCTGATGACCAGAAGCCAGGTAGCGATTCTGACCAGAAAGTTTTTGGCGGACGAGGGATTTCTGGAGATTGAGACCCCTACCTTGATTAAGAGCACCCCCGAGGGAGCCAGGGACTATCTGGTGCCCAGCCGCGTTCATCCCGGTTCCTTCTACGCCCTGCCTCAGTCCCCTCAGCTGTTAAAGCAGCTGCTGATGTGCTCCGGCTATGACCGGTATTTCCAGCTGGCCCGCTGCTACCGGGACGAGGATTTGAGAGCGGACCGTCAGCCGGAGTTCACCCAGATTGACATGGAGCTGTCTTTCGTGGATGTGGACGACGTGCTGGACGTAAACGAGCGCCTGCTGCAGAAGCTGTTTAAGGAAATCTGCGGCTTTGAAATCCAGCTTCCCATTCAGAGGATGACCTGGAGAGAGGCCATGGACCGCTTTGGTTCCGACAAGCCGGATTTGCGTTTTGGCATGGAGCTTCACAATGTTTCCGAGGTTGTGAAGGGCTGCGAGTTCGCCGTATTTAAGAACGCGCTGGAAAACGGCGGCTCTGTCCGGGGAATCAACGCCGAGGGGCAGGGACATATGCCCAGAAAGAAAATCGACGCTCTGGTGGAGTACGCCAAGGGCTTCGGAGCCAAGGGATTGGCTTATGTTGCGATTAACGAGGACGGTACCTTCAAATCTTCCTTCGCTAAGTTCATGAAGGAGGAGGAGATGAACGCCCTGGTGGCCGCCATGGACGGAAAGCCGGGAGATTTGCTGCTCTTTGCCGCTGACAAGGATAAGGTGGTATTTGACGTTCTGGGCAACCTGCGCCTGGAACTGGCCAGACAGCTGGACCTTTTAAAGAAGGACGACTTCAAATTCCTGTGGGTAACGGAGTTCCCGCTTTTGGAATATTCCGAGGAGGAGAACCGCTTTGTGGCCATGCATCATCCCTTCACCATGCCCATGGATGAGGATTTGCAGTACCTGGACAGCGACCCGGGACGGGTGCGGGCCAAGGCCTACGACATTGTGCTCAACGGCGTGGAGATGGGCGGAGGTTCTGTCCGTATCCATCAGAGCGATATCCAGTCCAAGATGTTTGAGGTCCTGGGCTTTACGCCGGAACGGGCGGGAGAACAGTTTGGATTTCTGCTGGAAGCCTTCAAATACGGCGTTCCCCCTCACGCAGGACTTGCCTACGGCATGGACCGCATGGTGATGCTGATGGTTGGTGCGGACAGCATCCGCGACGTCATCGCCTTCCCCAAGATTAAGGACGCCTCCTGCCTGATGATGGAAGCTCCCTCCGAGGTAGACCCCAAGCAGCTGGAGGAGCTGGGGATTGAGATAGCTCAGAAAAAAGAAGATTAAACCCTCATTGTGCAAAGTACCTGGATCGGTTTTAACCGGTCCGGTACTTTGCGCTTTTAATATTTGAAGCAGCTGTCCGGGAGTCTCTGAATAATTGGCGGTTTGAGATTAAGGATGTAGGTTCTTCCTTGTAATCTGCCTCATGTAATGGTATGATAAAACCAGAAACTGGCAGGAAAAGCCAAACGAAGGAGGTTAGCTTATGATCAATGCTGCTGGCCGGGAGATTCCCGATCATCTGCTAAAAGAGTATGGAAAGACCGGATACCAGGGAATGATTTTTCGTGATGATGCGTCCTATAAGAAGGCGGCCCCCACAGTCAGGGCGGCAGTGGATCCTTCCAGGGACAAGCAGGTGGCATCTATCCATGAAGCTTTGGTGAAATGTGGAATCCGGGATGGCATGGTTCTGTCTTTTCACCATCATTTCCGGGACGGAGACTACATTGTGAATATGGTGATGGAAGAAGTAGCCCGGATGGGAATTCGTGACATTACGATCTGTGCCAGCTCTCTGGGAGCGGCGCACGATCCGGTAGCCCGGATGATTGAGGAGGGAATTGTTACCGGAATTCAATCCTCCGGAGTTCGTGGGAAGATTGGTGAAGCGATTTCTTATGGGAAACTGAAAACCCCTGCGATAATTCGTTCTCACGGAGGCAGAGTCCGAGCGATAGAAGAGGGGGACGTTCACATCGATATTGCCTTTATCGGAGCTCCCACCAGCGATGTGTGCGGCAACGCCAGAGGAGTAGGAGGGAAGAGCGACTGTGGCGTTCTGTCCTATTCTATGGTGGACGCTCAGTATGCCGACCGGGTAGTAGTGATTACCGATTGCCTGGTTCCGTTTCCGAACCTTCCGGCAAGCATTTCTATGGTGGATGTGGACTATGTATGCGTGGTGGACCAGATTGGAAATCCTGCTAAAATTGTCAGCAATGTAGTTCGGCTTACAAAGGATGTTCGGGAGCTGATGATGGCGGAGTATTGCGCGAAAATCATGGCGGAGTCTCCATTTTTCAAAGAGGGCTTCTCCTTTCAGACCGGGGGCGGAGGCGCTTCTCTGGCTGTGAATATGTTTTTAAGAACAATTCTGAAGGAGCGGGGAATTACCATGGGCTTTGCGATTGGAGGAATTACCCAGCCAATGTGCGAGCTGCTGGACGAGGGATTGGTGAAGTGCGTAGTGGATGCCCAGGCATTTGACCAGGCTTCTATTGAATCCATCAAAAATAACCCACGCCATTTTGAGATTTCCACCTCTGAGTATGCCAATCCTATGAATAAGGGGGCGTATGTCAATAAGCTGGATTTTGTGATTCTGGGCGCTTTGGAAGTGGATGTGGATTTTAACTGCAATGTGGTAGTGGGATCAGACGGCATTGTGAGAGGTGCTCCGGGCGGCCATCCGGACACTGCGGCCGGTTCCAAATGTTCTATTATTGTAGCTCCGCTGGTAAGAGGGAGAATCCCCACGATCTGCACCCGCTGTACCTCGGTTACTACTGCTGGAGAGGCTATCGACATTGTAGTGACAGATTATGGTATTGCCATTAATCCCAGAAGAAAGGATCTGGTGGAGGCATATCGGGGTTCTAATCTTCCGATCCGAACCATTGAGGAACTGAGGGATGCGGCTTACGCAATTACCGGAGTTCCGGATCCCATCGAGTTTGAGGACCGAATCGTGGGTATTATTGAGAGCAGGGATGGAACGATTATGGATGTAGTGAGGAAAATTAAGGAATAATATAATGCCAGAGGTAAAAGATCGAAAAAAGATCTTTTGACGCCTTTATCATAATATTTAAGAAAGGAAGAAGAATAATGAGTGAGAGTGGAAAAAATGCTGTAGCAGAGAAGGTAAAAGAGCTGATTGCTGCTCCTACTTGCTGTAAAGAAGCAAAGGAAGCGGGGCAGAACTGGCTGGCTGCCATTGGCACAGCAGGAGAGGCGGAAGCGGCAAAAAGGCTGATTGCGGAGCTGGAGGCGGATATTGTGACCGTTGACGGATTAATCGCCTTTGCAGGTTCTGAAGCAGGAGAGAAGGTATTCGGTACTGAGAAGGCCAAAGAGGTAGCAGCTCATGCGGAAGAAATTAAAGCGGCGGGAGCTAAATATTGTGATTGCCCGGCGTGCGCGGCGGTAGAGGCAATTTTGGAGAAAAAGGATCAGATTTTGTAATACGCAATAAAGAAAGAAAAAGAGGTGCGCGTTATGAGTCAATGGCACAGCAAGACAACGAAAGAAGTGCTGGATCAGCTAAATGTCACTGTCCAGGACGGCTTGACAGACAGCGAGGCGAAAAAGCGTCTGGATCAGTACGGACCCAATGAATTGAAAAGTGCGGAGAGGGAAAGTCTTTTCATGCGTTTCCTGGATCAGATGAAGGATCCCATGATCATTGTTCTTTTGATCGCGGCAGTTCTCTCTTTTGTTTCCAGCGGATTTACGGACTGGGTGGATTCTGTGATCATACTGCTGATTGTAATCGTCAACGCAGTAATTTCCATTTCCCAGGAGGACAACGCGGAGAAGGCCCTGGAGGCCCTTCGGAAAATGTCGGCTCCGCTGGCAAAGGTTATCCGAAATGGTTCTATGACCAGGGTAGAAACCAATCTTCTGGTTCCCGGCGATATTATTGTTTTGGAGGCCGGTGACCTGGTTCCGGCAGATGCCAGAATTTTGGAATGCGCTAATTTGAAAGCGGATGAGGCGGCTATGACCGGTGAGTCCGTACCGGTAACCAAAAGCGCTCTGGACAGCCTTCCGGAGGACACAGCTCTGGGGGACCGGAAAAATATGGTAATTTCCTCCACTGTAATTACCAATGGGCGAGCTACCTGTGTGGTTACTTCCACCGGTATGGAGACGGAGGTTGGACAGATTGCGGGCATGCTGATGAACGAGGAGGATTCCGAGACTCCCCTTCAGAAGAAGATGGCGGAGATTTCCAAGGTTCTTTCCGTTATCTGCCTTGGCGTCTGCGTGGTCATGTTTTTTGTAGGACTGCTCTACCAGAGACCGATTCTTGAAATCTTTATGTCTGCCGTGGCCCTGGCTGTAGCCGCTATCCCCGAGGGACTTGCGGCGGTTGTAACCATCGTGCTGGCCCTGGGCGTGCAACGGATGGTAAAGCGCAACGCGATTGTAAAGAAGCTTCCCGCCGTGGAAACCCTGGGATGCGCTTCTGTCATTTGTTCCGATAAGACCGGAACCTTGACCCAGAACAAGATGACCGTAGTGGATGTGTGGACCATGCGGGACGGGGAACGTTCCCTGGCTCTGACCATCGGCGCTCTGTGCAACGATACGGTTCTGACCTATGGGGAAGACGGTGCGCCCAAGACAGCGGGAGATCCCACTGAGACGGCGTTCGTGGACATTGCCTGCAAGGAAGGCATCGACAAAAATGAACTGGAAAAGACTATGCCCCGGGAGGCGGAACTTCCCTTTGACTCCGAGCGTAAGATGATGAGCACCATTCATCCTCTGGCAGAGGGCGGATACCGGGTAATGGTAAAGGGTGCGCCTGACGTATTGCTGGGCCGCTGCATTGTTTCCAAGGAAGAGGCCAACAACGCCTTGAGTCATAACGGAGAAATGGCAGGCCGCGCCCTCCGCGTTCTGGGAGTGGCTTACAAGGATATTCCCTCTATACCTGCAGAGCTTACCAGCGAGGGGGTGGAGAACGGACTGACCTTTGTAGGCCTGATTGGAATGATTGACCCGCCGAGACTGGAAGTAAAGCAGGCCGTAGCCGAGTGCTACAGCGCAGGAATACGCCCGGTAATGATTACCGGTGACCACAAGCTGACCGCAGTAGCAATTGCCAAGGAACTGGATATTTTCCGGGACGGCGATTTGGCTATGACCGGCGAGGAACTGGACGCCATAAGCCAGGACGACTTAAACCAGAAGGTGGACCAGTATTCCGTATTTGCCAGAGTGTCACCGGAGCACAAGATGCGTATTGTAAAGGCATGGCAGTTTAAGGGCAAGGTAGTGGCCATGACCGGCGACGGCGTAAACGACGCGCCTGCGCTGAAGGTAGCGGATATCGGCTGCGCTATGGGTATTACGGGAACGGATGTAGCCAAGGGCGCCGCAGATATGATTTTGACGGATGACAACTTCTCCACCATTGTTCACGCGGTGGAGCAGGGGCGGGGAATTTACTCCAATATCAAGAAGTCCATTCAGTACCTGCTTTCCTGTAACATCGGTGAGATTATTACCATCTTTATTGCAACTGCGTTGAACTTCCATCAGATGCCTCTGATCCCCATTCAGCTTTTGTGGCTGAATCTGGTGACAGACTCCCTTCCCGCTTTGGCCCTGGGCATGGAGCCGGTGGAAGAAGGTATCATGAAGGAGAAGCCCAGAGACCCCAAGGACAGCATCTTTGCTCACGGATTCGCTGTGAGTATGGTGTTTTACGGCGTGCTGGTAGGAGCTGTGACCCTGGCGGCCTATATGCTGGGTGAGTATGTTCTCTCCGATCCGGATACCGCAGACGGCGTTGCCTGCACCATGTCCTTCGCGACCCTGGTGTTCTGTGAACTGACCCGGGCCTTTGCAGTAAGAAGCGAGCATCACTCGATCTTTAAGATTGGCATATTCAGCAACTCCATGATGAACAAGGCTTTTGCCGTAGGATTGATTCTGCAGCTGGCTGTTCTTCTGATTCCGCCTCTTCAGGGAATTTTCGGAGTTATGAATCTGAACGTTACGGAGTGGGCAGTTGTGATCGCTCTGGCTCTGGTTCCATTGATTGTCAGCGAGATTTTCAAGGCTGTGAAGAGAGCGTAAGCGCTTTGTAAAAAATCGGTTAAAACGGATCTACAAATAAAAGGGTCCCGCCGGAATCTTCCGGCGGGATTTTTTGTGGATGGAGCAAATCATTCCTCGCGGGACTAGATTAAAATAAGGAAATAATCCTGCGCGGACATTCATGAATCTCTATACATAACAAAAAAGAGAATCCCTCGCAAAAACAAGGAATTCTCTTCTTTTCTGCCGTAGACCGGAATCGAACCGGTACGGGTATCACTACCCACGGGATTTTAAGTCCCGGGCGTCTGCCAGTTCCGCCACTACGGCCTCCTGAGCTGAAAGCTCAATTCTCATGCGTACCACGGCTGAAAACAAGGACCTTTACGTGCTCTGCACTGATGTCCTTAAGCTATAACTGATACGCAGTGGGCGAAGGTGGATTCGAACCACCGAAGGCAGTGCCAGCAGATTTACAGTCTGTCCCCTTTGGCCACTCGGGAATTCGCCCATGTCTGATAGACCTTGAATATAATCCTGAGTTTGGAATCCCCCTCCCCCAAATAAGGCCGGTAACCCTTGTGGTTAGCGGATATTTTTTGTCAAGAAATTATATTTTTTATATAGGTTATATTGATTTATCCTCCTTTTTGTGCTATACTATTCTTTTGGAGGATTCAATTATGCATGTAAAAGTCATTACTTCGAAGGGCGTTCCTCGCCTCTATATTTATGAAACCTATTATGATAAAGATCCTGCTACCGGAAAAAAACGGATCCGCAGCAAGATGATCGAAAGTCTGGGACGCCTGGACGAACTCAAAAAGCTCTATGATGACCCTGTCGCCCACTTCAAGGAAGTCTGCCAACTGCGTACTTCCGACCAAAAACAGGCACAGACTCTTAATCTTCAGATTGACCTTACTTCCCGGATCGGTCTTCGGGAAGACAATCTGAAAAATGTCGGCTATGGTATCTTCAAAGAACTTTATAAACAGTTGGAACTGGACCGGTTTTGGAACTGGAAAACCAGGGATCTTTCCATTGATTACAGCGTGGATCAGATTTTTCGCCTCTTGGTGTTCTCACGGATTTTATATCCCGGTTCCAAGAAAAAGGCTTTTGATCGCCGCAGTGTTTTTTTTGAAGACTTTAAAGGGTTTTCTCTGGATGACATCTACTATTCGCTCGACCTCATTGCCAAAAACCAGCAAGCCCTCCAGAAATGGATCTTTGACCATTCGGAGAAGCTTTGCAAACGGGACCTTTCTGTTACCTATTTCGACTGTACGAATTATTACTTTGATATTGGACGTCCTGATGTTGACCTGTTGGATGAGAATGGCAGACCGGTAGATCGGAACGGGGAAAAAACTTCTGCAAAATATCGGAAACGCGGACCGGAGAAGAACCATCGCCCCGATCCTATTGTCGAAATGGGACTGCTGATGGACCGCAATGGAATTCCTCTCGCATACGACCTTTTCCCCGGAAACGAATCGGAAAAAGTCCATATGCGCCCGATTGTAAATCGGCTCAAACAGGAGTATTCCCATACCAGGACGATCTTTGTAGCAGACCGGGGGCTTAATACCTCGGACAACATTTATTGGATTAACGGGGATAACAAGGAAGATCATAATCCGCGGGACGGTTATCTTTATGGGCAGTCGGTCCGCGGTGCGGATGCGGAATTCAAGGACTGGGTAACCTCCGGCGGTTATCGGATCCGGGAACTGTTAGACGATGACGGGAATCCGGTGAAATTTATACACAAGTCCCGGATTCAGGTGAAAGAGCTGCATATCAATGTCTTAAAACCGGGCAGTAAGAAGCCATCCAAAAAGACGGTCCGTGTTGATCAGAAGCAGATGGCTTATTACTCCGAAAAGTATGCCAAAAAGCAGAAAGCGGACCGGGAAGCCATGATCGCCCGCGCAAAGGACCTAATCCTGCACCCCAAAAAGTATGACCGGGTAACCTCTGCCGGGAGCGCTGCCTTTGTAAAGAATATCGCATTTGACAAAACAACCGGGGAGATTGTGGATGGACTGGCGCTGGAGCTGGATGAAGAAAAGATCCGGGAACAGGAACGTTTCGATGGCTATTATTCGATTGTGACCAGCGAACTGGACATGACGGATTTACAAATGAGAGAATTGTATCGGGGATTGGCTCGGATTGAGGAGACTTTTAAAATCTCCAAGTCCGATTTCCGGTCACGTCCCGTATATGTATCAACGAATGAGCACATCGATGCACATTTTTCCACCTGTTTTACGGCATTAGTCCTGATCCGTCTGCTCCAGACAAAGCTGGGGCATAAATATCCGGTTGGAAGGATCCTGGAAAGTCTCAGGAAATACAACTGTACCAAAATCGATACCAATATCTATCAGTTTCTATATTTTGATGAAATAACCCAAAGCTGCGGGGAAGCATTCCATAAGGAATTAAACAATAAATACCGCACTCAGCAGCAAATCCGCCGCCTTCTGCGGTATTAAAAAAATTTTTTTAATTTGAAAAAAAGAGCGGTATACCCTATATAGACAGATCGGCACAAAGCCTTATTTTTCAAGCTTTGTGCCGTTTTCTTTCCAAAAATGAGTAAAAAATCGGTTAAAACGGATCTACAAATAAAAGGGTCCCGCCGGAATCTTCCGGCGGGATTTTTTGTGGATGGA